>Ga0180431_10002156_pt1 | contig 26737 bp, 33 predicted proteins | sample SS_ome_11_FD_132459 | JGI IMG/M metagenome (GOLD analysis project Ga0180431, IMG submission 132459) | Hypersaline lake sediment archaeal communities from the Salton Sea, California, USA - SS_1_MS_1 metaG | ecosystem: Environmental > Aquatic > Non-marine Saline and Alkaline > Hypersaline >... | reverse complement strand
TCACCGGACACTCAGAACAATAACGAACTCCCCACGATTCGCGATCGTTGTTTGGACCTTTCCCGCAACGTTCCCATTGCTGCCGGTGCTCTGAACAATGTGAAGATATATGTTGTAGGCGATACCGGCCCGACGCTGAAAGCATCTCTGGACGGTGAATTTCTCGGGCTTTCCGATGAAGAGGTAAGACTTCGAGAGATGCTTATCCAGCGTGAATTTTCCATCTACTTCAACAACGAAGAGTTCGACTGTGAACGCAGCCTTCCGGGTCCCGACTTCCTGACACAAGTCGTCATGGCATGGTTTTCTACAGGCGACGTCTTCACCGTCAGAACCAAAAAAGAACGCCCGGGCAGCCCGTACCTGACCAAATGGCAGAACATCGAAGCTCCCCTTTGCAGTAACCCGGACAACGTTACCGACGGCACGAAACCGGACGCGAAGAAGTACCCCGGAGTGATTGGCGCGGTGTATGCCGGGATCGAGCGTGATCCCCAGAGCAATGAACCCCTCGCCTACTACATCCAGAACCGATACAATCTGGACAACAAACTCAATACAACAACGAAGTGGGAACGGGTCCCGGCCTATGATGCATCCGGGCGGAAGAACGTCATCCACGTACATATCAAAGACAGGCCGAGGCAGTCCCGCGGCGTTCCCTACCTCGCCCCCATCATAGAGCCATTGAAACAGCTTGGACGCTACACGGACGGGGAGCTGATGGCTGCAGTTGTTTCAGGCATGTTCACCGTTTTCGTAAAGAGCCCTGACGGACGGGGAATTTCCCCGATTGCCGGAGCCGATACCAGCAACAGCGACGAAGAAGTTGAAGTGGGGTACGGCAACGTTGTCGGCCTCCGTGATGACGAAGATATAGAGACTGCATCCCCGGGCCGACCGAATGAGAACTTCGACCCGTTCGTCAGTTCCATAATCAAACAGATCGGCATGGCCCTCGGGCAACCCCATGAAGTGCTCGAGAAAGCCTTCCAGAGTTCCTATTCCGCGGCCCGTGCTGCGATGTTGGAGGCTTGGAGGTACTTCAAGCCCATCAGGGGCATTCTGGACCGCAATTGGCTCCGTCACGTGTATGCAGCATTTTTTGAAGAGGCTGTAGCTCTGGGCCGGATCCCGGCTCCGGGCTTCCTGAGTGGCGATTACATCGATCGTCTGGTATGGCTTGATTGTAGTTGGGTATGGCCCGCTCAAGGAATGATCCGCCCAGAGGTTGAGATCAAGGCATTTGCACAGGCCGACGAACACGGTTATCAGACGAAGGAAGAGATCACCGCGGCACTGACCGGCAAGAATTATGATAGAAACGCATCACAGCGTAAGAAAGAAGCCGGTATGGAACGCGAGATCGAAGAAGAGAGAACTCCAGCAGAAGGAACCTCATCTGATGAGTAATGAGAAACGGTTGCCCGTCCGGGCTTTCGATATTTGCCGAAAGGCTCCATGGGCCATCGTCCCGGAGTCATTGGAATTGATTCTCGATATTGCGGGAAAGCACGTCAACGGCGACGAAGTAGACATCGATGCAGTGGCTGCCCGATTGGGTCGCCCGTTAGACAACACACGTACAGTAATGGTCCGTGATGGCGTTGCAATAATCCCGGTGAGCGGGCCGATCTTTCGGTTCGCATCATTTTTCACTCGCGTCTCCGGCGCAACTTCCGTGGAAGACCTTGCAACGGACTTCACGAAGGCCCTCGAAAATCCGAAGGTTGAGACCATCCTGTTCGACGTCGATTCCCCGGGCGGAATGGTCTCCGGTGTTGCCGAGTTTGCGAAGCGTGTATTTGAAGCCCAGGGACAGAAGAAGATCGTCACCTACACCGGCGATTTGGCAGCGTCCGCGGCTTATTGGATCGGAAGCGCTTCTGATGAGTTCTATGCTGCCGAGACCGCCCGCGTCGGTTCCATTGGTGTAGTGGCGGCATATACCGACTATTCACAGGCCCGGGCAAAAGCCGGAGTTCGAGAGTTCAAATTCATCTCGAACCAATCACCCCGGAAGCAACCGAATCCTGCAACGGAAGAAGGCGCGACAGATATCCAATCAACCGTGGATGGTCTTGCCGATATCTTCATTGGTGCAGTTGCCAGAAACCGCGGAGTAAGCGTTGAAACCGTTGAGGAATCCTTCGGACAAGGCGCGGTGATGCTTGCTGAAAAAGCTCTCGAAGCTGGAATGATAGACGGGATCAGTACCTTTGAATCCGTTCTCTCCGGCATGATTTCAGGAAATAGACCAGAAACCATAACCCACGGAACGGCATCCGCCGGGGACGTGGAAGAAGAACAGGAGACATGCAATATGTCGAACGAACCCGAAAACACTGCCACGGAACCCACCGTGACCATCGACCGTCCGTATCTGGATGCCAATCATGCCGATCTCGTTCAGGAGATTCGAGCGGAAGCCTCCGAAGCGGAAAAAACCCGCATCATGGGCATTCTGGACAATGCCATCCCGGGTCACGAAGCATTGACTCAGGAAGCGATCAACGCCGGTACGAACGCGGGCGACTATGCCCTTCAGGTTCTGGGCGCTGAGAAGAAGGTGCGCGAAGGCGCGGCGAAGTCCATCGAGAAGGACACTCCCGAGCCCGTCGCCATCGAAGACGATGCAAAACCCCCGAAGGCCGAAGAGTCCAGCAACGAACCCGAAGGCGATACGCCCGAGGAACGTGCCGAGTCCGCATGGAAGATGGAAGACGAGAAGACCCGTAAAACCTTCGCAGGCGGCAAGTCCGCTTATGTCGCGGCGTTCGTCGCCATGGAAGGCGGAAAGGTCAAGGTCCTCGAGAAGAATTAAAGAGGTAGACGATGCCAAACTTGAAAAGAGTAAAGACCGACATCGCCAAATGGAAGAAGGCCCTAGGGTCCCTCCAGAATGGGAAGCCGGTTGAGATCGAGGGAAGGCTTTTGCTGCCGTCTATGGAAGAAGGCGGAGGGGAAAGCGACCTCACAACCTGTGAACGCATGATCGAACGTTTGACCGGTCACCTAAAAGCGGCTAAGTCTCAGGCTCACCGCAAAGGGTTGACGGAAGACGGAGAGGCGACCGTAATTCACGCTGCCGGTGTTTCCGCATTGTTGGAGCAATTCAACCTAACGGAAGCCGACCTTCTTCGAATCGTTCCCACCGGGGACGAAGGCAGGATGTCAAAGCGTGACGTTCGCAGCTATGCCCGGGCAAAGATCGCCGGAAACGTAGAAGGATACCTGAAGAAAGCCCTTCTCAGGTCCGGCCTTGCAGAGTCCGACATTGTCGCGAAGATCACCGAGATCATTGAGCGTTCCGAAGTGGTGGAGGTTCCTGAAGAAGAAGAAATCGAGGAAGTGAAACCTCTCGATGAAATGACCGCAAAGGAACTAGGTGCAGAATGCGAAAAACGCGGAATCGAAATCCCGAAAGGGAAGAAGTCCGTCGTTCTTCAGGCCATTCTCGATCACGATGCAAAAGCCGAAGAAACCGGATCCGAAGAGGAACCGGAGGAAGGCGGCGAAGAAGACAGCAACGTCAACCCATTAGCATAATTAACCAAAGCAAGAGGTAAAACACAATGACTACTCTCGCAGCAAATCAAGTGAGAACCGTTGAAGTCGGTACTCAGAACGAGCTCCCCGTCATTGCCGCGGACATCATCTATCAAGGTGCTGCCGTCGGTGATAACGGATCCGGCTACATGCGGCCTCTGGTCGCAGGCGATCCGTTCCGCGGTATGGCCCTCGCAAAAGTGGACAACTCCGCCGGTGCAGCCGGTGACAAAACCGTTAAACTGATCACCGAAGGCAAGATGGTCCTCCCCGTCACCGGCGCTTCCGCCGTCACTGACGTTGGTCGTTCCGTCTTCGCTACCGATGACAACACCTTTACCTTCTCCCCGGCTGCTGCCGGTACTCAGATCGGTACGGTCGTTCGCTGGATCAGTTCCACGAACTGCGTTGTCGAACTCGAGCCGACTCCCAAAGAAGGCGAAGTCATCACTTCGACCATCACCCTCACGACTGCAGAAGTCAAGGCCCTCTTTGCCTCCCCGAAGGCATTGGTCCCGGCCCCGGGTGCTGGCAAGGTCGTTGACCTTCTTTCCGCCGGTCTGTTCTTGGATTACAACTCCGCCACGTATGACACGCAGGGTGCATTGACGATCCAGACCACCACCACCGGCACGGCTCAGAGTGACCAGATCGCAGCGGCTGCATTCTTGTTCAAGACTGCCGACGCATACGCCGGTCTGCAGGTCCTTTCCGCCGAGCGTCAGCTTGACGCGGGCGAAGGCCTCTCTCTGGCATGTGCCACGGCAAACCCGGCAACGGGTGACAGTCCCATCACGGTTAAGGTTTCCTATCGGATCCTGAACTTCAACTAATCGACAATAACAAGCCATAAGGAGAATTTTCAATGGCACAACAGTATGACAACATCACCACCCGGGAAGTCATCGGTATGTTCTTCGAGCGTCTTGCTCAGGACGTCGGTGTCGGTTGGTTGGCAATGGTCTCCATGCTCTTCCAGAGTGATCAGGAGATGGAGAAGTACCCGTGGCTCGGCATGGTCCCCATGCTCCGCGAATGGGTCGGCGGACGGCATGCGAAGCAACTCCCCGAAGAGTTGATCACGATCGTCAACAAGCACTTCGAAGCGACTTTGGAGTTTCAGCTTGACGACCTTCGTCGCGACAAAACCACCCAGATCAGAACCCGGATCAACGAACTTGCCGATCGTGCGAACGCACATTGGGCAAAACTGTTGTCCACTCTGATTAACACCGGTAACACGGACACGAACGGTCTGGCATATGACGGTCAGTACTTCTATGATACGGACCACGAAACCGGCGACAGTGGAACGCAGGACAATGATATTACAGTTGATATCTCTGCACTGCCGACCACCAACCACGGATCGACCACAAAACCGTCAGCTGCTGAAATGTCGCTGTCAATCCTGCAGTCCATCCAACAGATCATCAGCTTCGTTGACGATCAGGGTGAGCCCATGAATGAATTGGCCCGTAACTTCCTCGTTATGGTCCCCATCAATCATTGGGAAGCTGCAACGGCTGCTCTGGGCAACAGGGTAATCGACGGCAACGACACGAACACTCTGGTCAGTGTTCAGGCCGATGGTTTCAACATCAGCCTTGCTCCTAACGTTCGTCTGACTGCGACGGATACCTTCTTCACGTTCAACGCGGACGGTTCCACGAAGGCCCTCATCCGTCAGGAAGAGACTGACGTCATGTTCAAGGCGAAAGCCGAAGGATCTGACTTCGAATTCGACAACGACGCTCATCAGTATGGTGTAGACACCCATCGTAACGTTGGTTACGGTCGCTGGGAGAAGAGCTGTCGGACTCAGTTGATATAGTCCTTTTTCTGTGCTCACTTGCCCTCGGAGGCCGAAAACCTCCGGGGGTAACCAAACCAACCACAAAGGAGAAAGACTATGTCCAACAAAGACCGAGCAAGCATATCGGACAGCACGGCTTCCACTACTTTCGGCCCCGGAACCTACAATGACGGATACATGCTGATCAATCGCGGCGCTAACATCTGTTTCCTCGAGAAAGGCGGCGCGACCGCAGTCAACGAAAAGGGGCTAAGTCTCAAGCCGGACGAAGCAGTCAACACCCGCGACCTTCCCCCCCGGATGGTCTGGCGGAACTTGGACAGGCGTTTGCGCGTCTGGAGAGACTGCAAAAATTGATTGGACGGACTAGAGCCAAATGCGAAAACTCACGCTCAACCCATTGAAACGTTTCAATTTGACCATGGCCCTCGCCGGTGTTGGTGGAATAGGAACGCCGGACTATGCCAACCCCGGCGGCAGTGGTGACAGGTCCAGCAGCGGGATAGTCATAACGAGCACACTCCCCGTTGGCGGTGGTAGTCCGGCGACCGGACTTCTCGATGGGGTCAAGGGTGTCACTACCGACTATTATGCAAACACCACGGTTTCAGGTCTGTATTTACAGGTTGATCTCGGTCAAAGCGCTTTGATCGATCAGTGGAAGCTATTTAGCGAAACCGGATCGAATCCTTGGGGTGTTTGGCAGCCACAAGTATCATCCAATGGTTCCGATTGGACTAGCATCGGATCAACTCAGGCCATGACCGGAACAAGTACGATAGACTTCACCGGTAACACAGATGTTTACAGATACTATCGAATTCTTGGAACATCAGGAAGCATTCAGCAAACCTTCAACTATGAGCTTGAATTCCGTATTGCGGGATTCTCTTGATTCAGGTGTAGACGATGCCAACAGACTTCCAGACTCAATTCAATACCGACATAAACGCCATTATGGAAGAGGCCTTTATGGAGGATTTCAAGTCCAACGGTGGCGGGGCCGGTGCAACGACCTTCAAGGCACAGTTTACGCTATTGCGGACGGAAGCCGGGGACGCTTACCCGGTCGGAGACAATACCCTGTGGAGGGCTGAAATACGCTGGCAGCAGGCCGATTATTCCGGCGCAAAACCCATGGACCGATTCCTTCGCGTTTCCAATGATGAAATCTGGATTATCCCGGAAGGCATGGAGCCCGAAGTTGACGACTTCGGCGAAGTTATCGCCCAGATGACAAGAGTGAAAAGAACCAGAATAGGAGTCAGATGATGGCTAAGAAAAAGCAACCGACCAACAAAGTCAAGAAGAAGTGCCCACAGTGCAAAGTACCTATGCAGGAGCGCTCCAGAATCGTCAAAGGATTCGTGACCCGTATCGTTGAGGAATGTACCAGATGCGGGCAAACCGACGTCAGGGAAGTAACTGACGAAATCAAGGATTGAATGAATGGCCTCCTTCCTTTCAACTCCAATCACGGCAGCGGAAGACGCACTAGCCAACAGCGCCGACTTTCGGACATGGTGCGGGGCGACTGACGTCGCGGATGCCAAAGCGAACTATATCTTCTCGGACGATGCCGTTGATCCGGCAGAGACGAACCTTCCCCAGAAGTTCGCGGCGATCTCGGAGTTGTATGATGCCGAGTTTGAAAGGGACGCGGAAGGCGCGGGCCTCGGATCCTTCTTCTTCTCGAACGGTAATTTCAATCTGTACCTATGTGAGAAGTTCGATCTCGAGACGGATGATTGGAACGCGACAAACCGTATCGCCTTCAAGGACAATATGGCGACCTTCATCATTGACTTTCTGACCAACTTCGAAGGCGACGGACAACGGATCCTATCTTTCCGTCAGTTCGAATTCGGTGAGGATTTCACTATGAGATTTATCGACCCCGGCGACGGCAAAAAAGGCTATCAGTATGGTTGGATCATCACGACGGGGGTGCAGGACTGATGCTTAAACTTACAACGACCATAGTCGGGACCGACCTCCGGCCCAGAATAGCAAAGAAGGCCCTCCGTGATGCACAGGATCGCGGCCTGAACTTCCACCGTCGTAAATTCATGCCTTTGCACTTCGAGACCTTTTCCCGTGCACGTTACGGCAAGGAATACAGCAAGAAACCCGGTGAGTATTCCAGAAAGTCAAACTCTTCCCGGAAGCGGGGAACCGTCCGGCGCGACGTGGAAAGAGAACGCAGAATGGAGAGATCAAAGCAAGGATCCAACGACAGTGCCAGCACTGCCCAGAAGAAGCGTCCTCTTTTCGATACCGGCCTAACCCGGGCGAAGATACTCAGAGGCGGAGTGAAGATCACCGGCAGGTATGACAAACGCGGTATGGCTTTCAACGTGCCGTTTTACATCAAGATCAACCCTCCCGGGCAGCTTGACAAGGTCCGGGCATTGAACGCGATACATCCCAGCGAAGAGAGGAAGGACGGCATTATTGTCGAGAAGCTATTTTTTCAAAATCTAGAGAAGAACCAAACCACCAAAAAAGGATAAACCACCATGGCAGACCTTGGAAAATACGTCCCGTGGGCGGTGTTGCTGGGAAGTACCTCAGTCCCGTTCAGAAACCTTCAAGTCTTGAGCGAAAACCTTCAGGAAGCCGTTGGCTCCGACGGCGCTCTTTACCCGGAACTGGTTGCGGTGCTGCAGAAGCGCCCGATCTTCCGGTGCACGTTGCTTGACCCGTCTTTGGTGACGGACTTTCAAGCCGTGGAATCCGGAGAGAACTACACTCAGGTCAAGTTCGTATGGCGCGCAGTGACGCAGCAAGGCGGACCTAGCGGAGCCTATATCTCCCTGACCGTTGACAAGGGGGCTCTATTCCCTCTGGCAATCAACTCGGACTTTGAAGCAGTGGCGACCACGGATATCGAATGTCGTGCCCGTTTCACTTCCGGAACTGCCGTCACCTTTGGAACGGACTCCGCGACCCGGGCAGACACGAACGTTGCCTATAGAGCTTCACAGCTTGTCATCGGCAGCGATACCGTAACGAAGATCCAGAACGCCAACGTTCAATGGAACTGGGGAGTCATTCAAGAAGAAATGCTGGAGCCGGATCATTACGGATACGATACCATCAACCAGCAGGGAGACGCGGAACTTTCCGAATTGTCTCTGATCGACGTCGGTCGCCTCGAGGATGGCGCGGAAGAAACCGTGACCCTAACGCTTGCCGATCTGGTTACCCCGGCGAGCACCGTCGCGATCAGCTTCGGGACCTCGTTTGTAGAAGCTAACTTCAGTGGGCGGACTGCATCGTTCGTCTGGAGGAAATTGGTGGATTAATGCTCCCTCCCCTACAGTACTTTTTCCCCAAGTATGGAAAGAAGGACGTCCCTGCCGGTCTGGGCGACGTTTTCGAAGGTCGGCCTTTGAACCGATCTCAGTCAACGGCTCATGGCCCCAACGGTCTGAAGGGAACCTTCTTCTCATACTTCGAAGACACCGTTTGTCAGTTCAACGAAACGCAACAGAGATGGGCGAAGTTCAAGACGATAGACGACCGGGAAAAGGAACTCGAGTTTTTCATTGTCGTTGACCGGCATGCAACCCCGAAGGACTTCATCAGGGAGACCACTCTTCCGGGCGTTGCCGTTGAATTGAGTCTGGGAAGCTGGGTCATACCGTGCGCGAACCCTCTTGTAGAGTCTTGCGTGATCCCGTACTTCGACATGACGAACGACGGCGACGTATGGTATCGGGAGTACAAAGAACAGTATCTTGTAGCAACCGAAGCAGCCGTTGAAATGGCGGGTCAGATGCGGGCCTTGATAGCCCAGCAGAAAGACGGAAAGGAAGCCTTCGAAATGGACGACGGCGACCTTCGTCGGTTGATCTGCATTATGATCGGGGTGAACTATCGTCTGACCCTTCAGGAGATGGTTGCTCTTCGTCTGTTCGACAGTGAGAAATATTTAGAGATGCTTTATGCGTTCGTCGATGCAGAAGCGACGATGCAATTGATGCTCGATGAAACCGATGAGGCAGCGAACGCGAAAAACCCTTTTTAGGGTCCGCGAGATTCCAGAGGCATTGCCTTTGGAGAAAGGGCTTCATGAAAGGTGGTCCGTTGAAATGGCAGTATTTCCCCACGTGCTTGGATGCATGGCTAATAAGCAGAGAGATGGCTGATGGCAGGTAAAAAAGTAGAGATCAGATTCGAGAGTCCCGGCGCGAACAAAGTCTTTCAGGACTTCGACAAACTGACCAAAAAAGAACAGGAGATGATTCTTCAGGGTTCGAAGGTCGGGAAAGCTCTCGAGAAGGCCGGTGAAAAGGCTCGTTCCGGCGCGAAGAAGGGAAGCCGTGCCTTTGACGGATTGAGTCGCCGCATCATGGCAACGGTTGACGTAGTAAACCTCATGTCGAAAGCTATTCAGGGTGCTCAAAATGAATATAGAAAGCTCGAGGAATTTCAGCGGGCGGCATCGAACAAGCAGATCACCGCGGAAGCTGCTCTGGGTAATTTCAAGATCAACAATGCTCAAGCTATCGCCCGGGATCCAAACCTTCTTCAGACCGTTCAGGCATTTGCAACCCGCGAGGGTGCTCCATTGGGCGAAGGCGGCATTGCAGACGTCGTAAAAGCCATCACAGAGGTACGAAGCAAGGCCGGTGAGGGTTTCACCCTGCAACAGCAGCTTGAAGCCGTCAGAAGCGCCGCGAAAGCCCGTTTAATCGATCCATCCGTTGATCTTGGCGCTTTGGCATCCGCCAACCTGAGAACGCAGAAAGCGCTAGGCATCAGCGGGCAGAAGGCGCAAAACGTTCTTCTGGCATTTGGTCCGAAGGCAGGCGGCGACGTCAATGCATTCGTGGAAGAGTTCGGCGGACTACAGGGGCAGGCTGCAGCGATTAGGACCATCGAGAAGAAACAATTCGGCGCTGCAAAGACCGACTTCGCTGATCTCCTTGCATTGGAAGGAATCCTATCACAAGCACTTGGAGAGTCGGCTGAAAACACTTCCACTATCGTAAAGTCCCTGACGTCGAAAGTCGGCGGGGCTCGGGTCGGCAAGCGTCAATTGAAGTTCCGGGAGGAAGGAACCGTCGAACGCATTCTGGAGCTTGCAGAACGTGTTATCGGGGGAGAGTTCGGAACGGGCCGGGAACGGCAGCAGGTTTTGACGTCCGCAGGTTTGAAGGGCGCAAAAGGCTTGTCAACTTTGGCGGCGTTACTCGAGAACAAACAACTTCTTAAGCAGGCCCGGACGGACATCCGAGCGGCAAGCACGACAGACAAAGACCTTCTTCAGCCATTATTCGGGACTGTTTCCCCGATCCGTCAAGCACAGTTGACGGCGCAGCAATTCAAGGGGCAGGCCGAAACGCTGCAGCTTGGAAACGTCAGGTCTGCAACGAAGCAGCAGGCAATCGAGGTATTAAACGAAGTTGAGAAGGCAACGGATGCGGGATTCATTACCAGACAGTTCAACAAGGTGCGCCGCGTTGCCATCCGCACAGGATTCGAAAGCCCGGAGACAGCTCTTCGCGTTGCTGAATTTGATCTGGAGCAAGCCGGTTTAAGACAGGCCAGAGAAGACAGGATAACCAAAGTGATTGTTGACGCAATAAAGCAAGGTAATAAAGACTCGTTTGAGATATTCCAAGCTGTACTTGAAGAAATTAACAAGACAGCGGATACGGGAGGCCAATAATGCCAGCAGGTAACCCCCCAAGCAATGAACTAAACCTATACAATGTCTGGTCCGATGGGATCGGGTCCTTTGGCCCGTCCCTGAACGAGATCACCCGCCTCGGCCTCCGTGAGCTTCGATACATCAAAGGGGCCGATCGCGGCGAGACGACGAACGTGAGCGCTATCCATATGGTCCAGACGGAGCAGGAAGCGAAGGAATATATCGAGACCGTTACCAACCTGCTGGGAACGGAGATCACGCTTTATTCGACATCGACCGAAAAGAGCTGGAGTGTCTTCCTAATTGCGTCTCGGGCATTCTACCGGCCTATGGAAAGCACGAACGAACTCTGGAACTACATCATCAGATTCCAATTGGAGTTACAAAGGACCCAATGACCTCCCAGACACTAGCGACCGTTGAAAACCCGATCCAATGGACGATACAATACAAGTCATCGTGGTTGGCAAGTTGGGAGACTGCAGATGACGACCTGTTTCCGGTGTCGGTTCAGTTTGCCCTTGCTCCTACCATCACCCGGGCAAACATCATCAGGCATCTTGGAGAGACCGTTAAGCTCGCAAATCCCGTGTCAGTGACGGAAGTGGTGGAACCCTTGGACCTGTCCGGGAAGTTCATCAGGATTACCCTCTATACGACGACTGTCGCGGGTGATTACAGTGAACGGTTCTGGTATGGGTATTGTCCAGACATTCAGGACAACTATGAGGGCACGAGTAACGACGTTACGACCGGCGCGACAATTTACAATTGTTATGGACTCGAATGGTTCCTTCGTGACACTCGGGTTCTCACATCCATCGGGTATGATTACAATGCACTTGCCGGCGACCGGGTATTCAACCGGCCCCTTCCATTCAACTTCTCAAATCGTCAGCGTTACGGAAAGACCCTCGGCAACAGATCGATCAACAGGAACGCTTCCGGGATCTATGAGTTCAACGCTGCAGAGCAAGCCGAATGGACCGGCAAGGACATTGTTGAACATCTTCTGGAATGCTGGAACAGGCAGACCGGCTCTATCTTCGGATTCGAACTGAATGCGATCGGCGGATTTTCCGTTGACGATCTGGAGAACGTGAAGGGATCTTGGAGCTTCGAAGGCTACAACTACCTTACCGCACTGATGGAAATCATGGGGCCGTCAAATGCCTTCTCTTTCTACGTGGACGTCAATGAGACCACCAGCAAGGCCCGGATAAACGTCGTGCCAACGGTATCGACGGACCTGAAGGACGAAGGCGGGAACACTATCGTCTCCGCGCTTCCTGCGGGCTATGTTCTGGACTTGGATTCAGATTCAAGGATTGCCGACGGTGGCGCAAAGTTGCAATATCTAGAGTCCAATCACTATGACAAGATCGAGGTCCGCGGCGACTACCTGAGAACGGCATTTACTATGTCCATGAGCCAGCAGGTTGGTTTTGAAAAGACCCTCGAAAAAGGTTTTGATTATATAAGTGAGGTTGATTACAACAACACGGACGACAAGGAACGTGCCACGGAGTTATTAAAGAGTGTTTACACCCGCTTTGTGGTCCCGGAAGATTTTGATGGTTTTCTCGATCCGTCGGACTCACAGAGAGCATTCCCGACGATTGACACGGACACCGGCAAGGTAAACCTGACGGCGATGCAACCCGTTTTCCTGAAGAACCGAATATTTGACAGAGTCCTTCCGTGGAACGATTTTGACAACGAAAGTCAACCGCGTTCCCCTTTCGTTGTATATCCCGATTCGGATGGTTATTGGCATTACATGGACCGTCCCCTGAATTCAGAAGACGACACAATAGAATTTACCCCGTTAGGTCTCAAGATGCTTGACGATCAATTGGGGATCCAGATAGACCCCGGAAGCAACCTTGCTCACGTTGCCGCGAGTGAATCCTTCATCGGGGAATCTGATGTTGAACCGGAATGGGATTTTTTTAAACTGCTTGTAACTGTCTCCATGAAGACTGATGAAAGGGCTCGGGTCATCAGGACGTCATCCACCCCGGAAGCGGGGGAAGTCACGCGGACGAAGATCATCGACATGCCACAACTTGCCGTTTGGTTTGTCTGTCCCGGTACGGTAAAGGGTATCGATACATCCAAGACGGGGGTTGATGGTCTAAGGAAGGTAGAAGACGTTGACGGTGTATATACTCGAGACGATTCGGACAAGCTGCTCCGGGCGGCGATACTAGCGGAGGAATTGTATGGGAAGAGTCGGCAGATTCTGAACTTGACTTATGCGCAGCCCTACATTGACGAAAACATGCTGGGATGGTTCGTCCGTGAGGTTCAGGCCGGTCAGACGACAAAATCCGTTGACACCATCATTTCCGATATGACCTATTCGTTCGAACGTAACGCCCAGCAGCTAAGACTCAACACTTCTTTTTTCGAGTTCGACATCCGTCGCATTATGGCCCGGTCTGGAATGACGGGGACCAATATGCTCGGCAACTACAGCGGAGGTTCCGTCTTCGGTGGTGGCGGCATGGACGAACTTGCAAACATCCCGGTGAGGCCTCCAGCTTCGAAAGTATCGTCGTCGGGCTCACCCGTCTTTACTTCGACATATGACAGTGATACGGACGAATACGTAATAAGCTGGAGAGACTTCGACGTTCAACATTGCGGAGACTACGTTGAGACATCGGCGATACGGGTCGCCCAGATGAAAACCATAAGCGCCAATGAGTTCAGGTTTGAAAGAGCCAACGTCTTCGCGCAAATAATCATTGACATCCACGTTGCAACGCTCGAAGGAGAACCGGAGTTGTATTGGTACATCCAAACGGACACCGGCACTTTTGCGGATGCTTTCACGGCATCGCGGAGAATGCTCCAGACCAACGGGCTCTATATGATCGGCAACCAGATCCAGAGATTCACCCGGCCTGCATCTTACCCATTGTTCGACGGGTCGCCCCGTCAGATCGAATACGTGAACGATGCGGTCTGGCATGTTGCGAACGGATATAATTACGTCCCTTCAAGCGGAGTGTTTACAACTTCTTTTTCGCAGTACATTACACCCGGCGGGGCAACCAATAAGCTCCCGTCATTGACAAGCTGGACGGTTGCAACATCCTTCACGGATTACCTCATCATTGGATGGACCGCGGCAACGGACACTTTCACTCAGGACGTCTATGCAAATCGCTTCACGTATGATGACTATCGGATTATTGCATTCGTAAAAACGGATTCTTCCGGGATCCTCCGCGGTGTCATCGTCTACGGTCGATACACTTCATTCGAGCCAATGGGCCATACGGGAAGCTGGAACAACGGGACACAAACCGTATCCACCACAAACGGAAGAGTTTACTTAGTAGTTTAAAGGAGAATATGTCATGAGAGTTTATCCATGGACCATACAAGTCGGCAGAGACATCGCGAAGGATTGGGGCGGGTCCCCGGCGAACAAGTCCTTCGTCTATGGTGACACGTTCACTCTGGGCGTAAAAGTCGAAGAGTTCAACGCATCAACGAACGCATATGCAGCAAAGGACTTCACGGCGGACGGCGGGAACCCTTTGGCCCTCCGGGTTCTGATCAGGAAGGAAAGAGACTCGAGCTCCACTCTCTACAGCTTTCAGGACGTTTACAATGGCGGGTATATTGTCGGGTTTGCCGATCTCCCCACCGGGCAAGTAGAGTGGGAAGTCTCCCTGAGTGATTCGCAGATAAAGACCGATCTCGATGCCAACGACGGACAGTTATCTTGCTGGCTTGAAATTTCCTATCTTGACGCGAACAACATCCCCTCAACCCTGACCCAGCAGACGATCACCATATTCGATCAGGTGGACGACGGTGCTGCTGGTACTCCCCCGCCATCGAGCCCGACCTATCTCACGGCTGCAGAGATCGCCGCGGGATGGTTCTCGAAAGGGAAGACGATGTTCTGGGCCATTGCGTCCGCATCTACCACAACCCCGCCGACTCTCACGGGCGGAGAGGATAAGTATATAATCCCGACCGGCGCGACGGGTGCATGGTCCGGGCAGACCGGGAAGATTGCCGTCGATGATGGTTCATGGACCTTCTATACACCGTCTGCAGGATGGACCGCGACTGTGGTCGACGAGGTTCGGATCTATCAATACATATCCGGAGCATGGACACGGACGGACGGGTTCCCGCTTCAGGTCAATCAGGTCGCACACGGACTGTCGGCTGATAACGTCGTATACAATAACGCCGGGACGTGGACCAAGTCACAAGCGGACGATGCGGACACGCTTGGCGCTGCTATAGTAGTTTCCGTCGAGGGAGTCGATGACTTCACGGTCCAGTATTCCGGAGTCTGGCAGAACGCCGCACACGGATTCACGGTGGGCGAGTGGCTTCTCGTAAGTCCTTCGACGGCGGGCCTCCTGACGGAAACGGCTCCGACCGGGATCACCGAGTTTTCACATCCGATGGTTTACGTGCATGACGCGGACACTCTTATCATCCAGCCACAGCGACCGTTTCAGGCTGTCGAGAGAAGTAACGACGTCAACTATAGAACCGTTACGGCTGCCAGCGTTTCGGTATCCGACGCGGACGAAACTATCAAGGCCGACTCGACTTCGAACGCTGTCGTCCTAAACTTCCCGGATCCATCTTCGGGAGACTATGACGGCTTCCGCTCAACTGTCATCTGGACGGCTGGAGCCAACACCGTAACGCTCAAGTCGCCATCCGGCAACATCCAAGGCGTTCTGGGGACCACTGGCGTTCCCATAGGGCTTCTTCTGGAGTCCGTGACGGTATGGTGCGACGGTACTGATTACTGGTTTGAATAACGGAGAATTGAAGTGGCAAAAAATATCGTCAAATGGTCGAACCTTCGGGCTCAAATAGAGAATCAGCCGATAACGCTTATGATCAACTTCACAAGCGGGCTCCTTCTCGACCCGGTATTGACCGGCCCGACCGGGACTGTCTGGACTTGGCCCGATGGATCCACGACGTCGACGGGAAACACTCCGAGCCCGACGCTGACGGCTGCGGGCCGGTATAAGGTGACTATGGACGATCAGGCCGAGTTGACTGGAATAGACGTATCTGACGATGCGGTGAAATGTATCGAGCTTACGTTTCTGATGACCGGGCTTGCAACGCTGACGGCTCCAAACAATCCATCTCTGGACGTCGACGGTCTAGTGGATCAGATTTACGCATTGCGGGAGACTCTTCCGGCTATGACCGTCAATATCGGCGGGACCTGCCCGGACGTTTCAGGCTCGAGGATTTCGAAGATTCTCGAGCTGACCAGTAGCTATGGTCATACGTGGACCTACAACAGTTCGGCGTTCCTGTTCACCGTCAAGACCGACAACACCGGGACCAGCAACAACGACCAGTTCACGATACCTCTATTCTCTGGAGAAACCTACAGTTTCACCGTCTACTATGACGGGACCGAAACGACTCATTCAAGCGATTCAGACTTGACCCTAACGTTCCCGTCAGGCGCGGGGACCTATGGAGTCGCGATCACCGGCACGTTCCCGAGAATCCGATTCAACAATACAGGCGACAAGCTGAAGATGACGGGGATCACGCAGTTCGGCGACGTGTCGTGGGGAACGAATTGGAACGGGGCGTTCTACGGATGTTCCAATATCATTGGAGCTTGTCCAGTTCTGCCGAATGTAATACAAGACCTTTCAAACGCACTAAGGGATTGCAAGTTTACTGGGTCTATGCCATCTCTGCCAACCTCATTGACGACGGCAATAACCGCATTTCGTGGATGTTCGTCTTTCACCGGAGGCATCCCTGCCGCTCCAGCAACCCTTACGAACGCATTCGGAATGTACTTTCAATTAAGCAATCTAACTGGAACAATCGCCGACCAATCCGCTGCCGACGGCACTCTGACGAACGTCGGTAGCATGTTCAATGGTTGTACGAACCTCACGGGCAACTCCGAAGACTTCTGGAACTGGACCACACCGCCAACGACTACGACGGATTGCTACAACGGTTCTACGAGCTTGACGAACTACGCAACGATACCTAGCGCATACGGCGGACTTGGCGAACCTACGGCATCAACCGCCGCGTACTCAGTGGCAAGGCGCATCTATTCAAGCTATAGCGGGTCATTGATTCGCGTTCGCCGCGCGTCCGATTCGACGGAACAAGACATAGGCGTAGACGGTTCGGGCGACCTCGACACCGCCGCGCTTGCCACGTTCTGTTCGGGAACCGATGGATTCATAAAAACGGTATACGACCAAGTGGCAAGCAACGATCTAACGCAGACAAACACGGCAAAGCAGCCCAAAATATACGACTCTGCAACTGGCGTAAACACCGATAACGGCCAACCAGCCGCATTGTTCGACGGGTCGAACGATCAGCTTACTTTCACGACTTCACCAGCATACGCGACGTTTGACCACTATCAAGTATATTCGTCAACCGACCGCCAGGTTATATTGCTTCAATATGGCGCGTCGGCGTACTGCGAAGTCGCGCAAGATACTTCCAGCCTAACGGCTTTATACGCCAATTATGGAACGCCATCCTTCCGAGTCGATGGCGCAGCTCAGTCGTGGACCACTCGCGACGACGTACACACCGCACTATGCACAGGTTCGCAAATATTGGAAACGACAAACGGCGCGAACACTTCGACCTGGTCAACTATGACCATCGGCGACGGGTCGTTTAGCAGTTTCGAATTTGCAGGAAATTGGACGGAAATGATAGTCTACAATTCCGACCAGACATCGAACAACACATTGAACGAACTGGCCATAAACGCCTATTATGGAATATACTAATATGCGCACCTACAGATTCATATTGCCAGACGGCCGCGAACAACGGACAGACACGCAAAACCCCGAACTGATCGCCATGATCGACGCGGCAGTCGCAGCCCACAAGATGGACGTGGACCCGTTCGGTCGGCTGATCGTCACGAATGAATTTCTCTTTTACGAACTGATGAAACAAATCCAAGAGGTTTTAGACCATGAGTAACATTGCAAGCAAGCTCTCGAAGCTGATGGCAGGCACTGGCTTGATTGATATAACCATGCCGGGACTGGACGACCTAACGACCACGACAGCCCGCCTATATGCCGGAAACGGTTACATAACGGATTTCTCGGACCCGGACAATCCGACGATAGTAGAGATCACTTGGGCGCAACAGGACTTTACGGACAGCTACGTTGCGACGGCGCTGCGGACATGGATCGGGGTTGATGATACCGGAACGGTCGTCCAGTTCAACGAAGAGCCTACGAGCGCACAGCGCCGGGCAAATATCATCGTCGGCGTTCTGACGCACACGGACGGAGCCACGATCACGCAAGTCAACCTTCTCCCGATTACCATTGTTGGGATGGCTGACAACTTCCACGATGCCTGCAACGCTCTGGGCTTCATCAATCTGGAAGGAAACGTATATGCCGGGGAGAACTCCAGCACGAACGAGCTCGAGGTAACGGCTGGGAAAAGCTACGGTTGCAGCCGTAACTATTCTACGGATCAGGACGACCCCAACGTCACAAGCCAAGCCGCGGACTCTCCGATCTCGAACTTCTTTACTGGATACAGGGACGGGTCCGGAGGGGCAACCATCGGATCCGCTTCGGTAGTGGACTCGACCAAGTACGACGACGGAACCGGGACCCTTGCCACCCTTCCGGATGGCTACTGGGTCACACATCGGCTATATCGGTCAACCGTTTCCGGATCGACCCTTCTCGTATACGGTCAGGACATCCACAAGGGCCGGTCCGAAGCCATATCCAAGATTTCAACTGAACAGTTCGATGTCCCTCCCGGAACCGAAGAGCTCCTTCTCCGTGGATTCCTGACTATCCGCAAGAACGCTGCCGGGCTGCAGGATACTTCTACCAGCATATTCACTCCCGCCGACAGATTCGGTGTCCATCCAGCAAACCCGGAGTCAAACGGTTACTCGATAGCGATACCGTCGATGAAATCATTTTCGATAACCTCGACTGGTATCGGAGCAGGGTCGTACTACCTTGCAGGATTCTATCAGGCATCGGCAACGGATGCCAATCTGACGCAGGCGGCGACGACCGTCACGTATGGGTCTGCTAACGCTTCCTATGCAGCACATGGATTCATAGTTGCTGGCGGAGCCGGAACCGTTGACACCGGACAGGTCGGCCTCCGGGCCAATTTCACCAGCATCACGGATGACGGGGTCAGGACGACTCTGGACACTGAAACGATTACGGACGACATCACGACCCTATCGACGGATCAGTTTGTGGAAGTGGTCAAGAAATGCCTTGGTCAGATCGAATTCGAATTATACGTTGTCTTTGGATCCCCTACGACATATTCGCTTGACTTCAATTATGGAATCGCGAAATACGACGACTTCGGCAACAGGAACTTCATGGTCACGGACTTCGAAGTGACTCTTCTCGCCGGGGCGAATGACGCAAACTTCGAAGTGGAGCTCTTGAAGCACAGCCCGGAAGGTTGGACCTATGCGGCGACCGGTTTCGTCCCGGGCGGAAACGCGGTCTGCCAATTGACAACGGACCATTCAACGGATGATCAACTATTTAACGGTCAGTATGCAGCTTACAAGCGGGCCGATCTCGATGCGCCAATAGAAGGAGCCGACGACGAAGGCGTTATCATCAGGGTAACTCAGGCATCCGCCGGGTCCATGCAATCGCTGAATGCACACATTGGGGTTGAATTCTGATGAAGCATCTGATCGGCATCCTCTATATCTTCGTCATGTTATGCGTTCTAAGCGCTTGTGGCAGGCTTTCCGACCGTCTACGGGAAGAAACCCGCAAGACCCCTGAAGAAGCTCCAGAGGCCCTAAAAACGGCGACTGATAAGGAATATTACGTGAACGTCGTCCCCGGTGTCCCCATAGGCCCGGGGAAGCGTCTGGGCGGCATCTGGAAGAAGGAGACCCCGAAGGTTACGGAGCCGAAGGTGATCAGGATCGGGGAGGAAAGCAGGAAGTCCGCGGACACGTGGCAGACGTTGGCGAAATGGACGGCGATCTTCGCGGTCGTCCTTACCTTTGCATGGTACGTGATGAAAGATCGAATGGTTGCCGGTGCTGCAATGCTTTCTCTGGGCATCAGCTTCGGGTGTACGGTGATGGCGGAGATAGTGACGAATGCTTGGATATTGGCAGGCCTGATTTTATTGGTCGGGCTTATTGTAGGAATAGGATACCTGATAAGAGACAAGAGCGTCCTCGAGTGGTGGCGCAATCGCAAGAAATCCAACAATCAGAAACCCGAGGCCGAAACAACGACCGGCCCGAAAGGATAGGCCCCATGCGTGACGGCGAAACCTACGACAAAGAAAAGTGCGAAGAAAACAGAAAGGGCATCTATGAACGGATGCACGAAATGCACTCAACCCTACACAAAGAGATAGGCAACGTTCAGACGGAAATGGGCGACCTGAAAACGGACGTGAGCGGAATCAAGGGCGGGGTTCGCGTCGTCGTCTACATGCTCCCAATCCTCGCGGCATTGGTCGGGATGGTCTTCCATGCAAAGTTGGAAGTCATATCCACGAAGATTGACGGCAAGCAAGAAGTCCACGGAGGGATTGACAATGATGACCAGAATCACGACCCGGAGAAGGGTCAAGCTGCTTCCGGCGGGTCAAGTGACAGTGAAGTACACATGGATGATCTGGAGACGTTCGAAGATGACGGAGGCTTGGGGCCTTTGCTGCGAGGGGAGTCGCCGACACTCGAGCATAGAACTCGCAAGGGCGGAAGCCCGGGGCCTTCTGGTTCAGGTCTGGGATTACGAAATTTAGAGGTGCAACCGAAATAACATCTTCCTATTGGTCATCGTCTGGAAGGCCGGGCCGATCCGTATGGGTCGGCCCTTTTTCTTTGCTTGTAATTATTAAATATGTAGTATTTTTTGAAAAAATGATTCAAATTCCCTTGCGAAGTGTATGAAAAGCGATTATAATCATACACAACAGCAGGAGGAATGATGCACAAAATAACTGTAGAACAACTAGAAGAGCCAAGACGGATGTCGAACGTTCTTCTATATATCGCCTATGATTTGGGCTGTGCCGATTATGTTGATGTGCTAATGCAGGGATCAATAGGCGTTCTTCAATTCAGGCCGATCCATGATGGCGTTTATTTTCGATTCCTTATACCGTCGCTTGATCGTTCAAGCGTTCTTGGATTAAAGTCGGTCTGTTTGGGCCGCGGGAATGTTAAAGCCCATAAGAAGACTGGTGAGATCAGCTACCAAAAGCTTTATGAGGCGATTGAATCAAGATGCGAGAAAGCTGTTGATATTTGCATTGCATATCAGCGATTGGAAAAGCATTTCAAAACCAATAAGTGAATACGATGACCCTACTTACACCAGAAGAAAAGCAGAGAGCTTGGGACCGTCTCCTTCGGGGGACGGGAGGCCCGATCATTCTGGGTACTTGCAGCGGGTCCTATCCAGAGACCGACGGCGGGATGGCTATACACATGGCAAAAGGCCTTCAAGGGCTCAGAAACGGCGCTTCCTGCCTTCTTACGGACGAATGCGCCTATGTGATCGATGCGGCTGTAAGGATGGTAAAACGCCGCATTCTAGCCGATCACAGGGAACTAAGAATTTTTCTCAAGCGTAACATGCCGAAAGCATTCATGAAAAACCCAGCACTAGAAGAAGGAACCCCATGACCGGAATACAACTAAAAGAGTGGCGAGAGTCGAGAGGCTTAAGCAAATCGGAACTAGCGAGGGAGCTCGGGGTGGCTCGGTCCACCGTGATCGATAACGAGCGTTCTCCAAAGATATCCAAAAGGCTTGACGAAAAAATCAGGGAGTGCCGACTGAAGCAGGCTATCTCAGACGTGCAAAAGGGTTTGACTGAACTACTTTCCGTAAACCAAAACGATGAGGACTTGGACAATGCAGATGCTAACTGAATGGTGGAACTCCCTGACGATATTCCAGCAGGTATTCGGGCCGATCCTTCTGGTCGTTGCCTCCGTTGTCTCTCAGATGATTCTAACGCAGGACAAGCGGCAGGCCCGGAGGATCCACAAAGACGAAACGTGTGCCAGATGCAAGGGCTGCGGACGGCTTGTATCGTGGCGGAAGATCACCGGCAGCCTTTGTGCTTATTGCTATGTCGATTCAAAACCGGATGGAGTCGGCGACGAAAGCGGGCATGAAGTCAAACGAGCAATTCCGGCGGAGGTCAGAGACGATGGCTAGAAAGGGAACGATCGCATGGTACAAAGAACGCGAAGAAGGTCTTCGTGACGATCTCCGGCACGAAGTCAAACGCCGGAAGCATGTCGAAGACCAACTCAAGGTTGCCCAGAATAGACTCTTGGGTGAAATGCGAGAGAATTTAGAACTCAAACAGGAAATCGACCGGGTGAAGATCATGGCCTTTGACATGATAACTATGGAGGTAAAATCAGATGACTAGACCAACAGGCCCCGTGATGTATCCCGTAGGATGGACCGGCATGATCGGCCCGGTGATGGTGAAGATCATCGAGATCAAAGTAGGTCCGTGGAGACTCAAGAAGGCAGTTCCAATCTGACCGCAGAGGCGCGGTATCGGAGGCAACCCCCGCCCGGAGGGACATCCGGGCAATATTTCCCACCCAGAAACAAGAACGAACAGAAGGAGCACAGAGAAGATGCAGCTCACCCAAGAACAGGTCAAGGCATTCATCGCCGACGGCGGAGCATCCGCCATCAACGCGGCGAAATCCGAGGCCGACCGGATCGCCGGGCAGATTAACGCCGGGCTTTCGGAGAACGAAGTCAAAAAGGTCACTTACACGATCCAGATGAAGATCAAGGTAGAGGCCGACGTCGAACAGCGGAAGGTGGTCATCACCGGCAGCTATGGGGCAAAGACCCCGAATCTCGGCAAGGAAGGCGAAGTGATGGAAAGGGTCTTTGATGATCCGAACCAGATGAATCTGCCCCATGACGCAACCACCGAGAAACCGGAGGACGACGAGCCCGAAGAATAGGACCTCAAAACTGCCGGGGTATCCCCTCCTTATAATGTCTCTACTCCTAGATGGATACCCCGGCTTTTCCCATAGAGACACGAAGCACAGAGAGCACAGAAAATGAAAATCACGCATGAGAACTATTACAGCCTCGAGGCCAATAAAACCTACTTCACGGCTTCACAGGTCAAGACCTACATGAAATGCCCCTTTCAATGGTTGGCGACAAGGAACGGGCTCTATCAGCGCCCAGAGACTGACGCACTCTTTCACGGCAAGTACATTGACACGGCATTGACCGAGCCGGACAAGTTTCCTCAATTCTGCATGGACAACGCGGACAAGGTCATGACCTCCAGAAAGGTAAAACGGACTCCGATACAGTGCCTTGACAAGTGCATTGCCAGAGTGAAACAGGATGACGGGTTCATGCATTACCTTGAAGGTGAGACTCAGGTGATCCTCGTTCTTGACGACTTTTACGGGGTCCCCTACAAAGCAATGCTTGACTGTTTGAATTGGGATGAGAACTTTCTGACCGATCTGAAAAGCTGTCGTGACCTGACCGGGGAAGAATGGCTGAAGCTCGATGACGGCAGCTTTGTCAAGGTTTCATGGATCGCCTTCTGGAAGTATCCGATGCAGCTTGCCCTATACCGGGAGGCCATAAACAAGCTCTACGGCTTCAGCCCTCATCCGTACATTGCTGCGATCGAGAAGATCGCCAACATCGACAGAACCCCGAACTATGACGTCTTCGATCTGATGGCAACCCGGGCGGATGCCATGCCGTTCAGGGGAGAGGCGAAGCGGGGAATCGCGGCAATGCGAGAAATGGCGGAATTGATTGACGCGGATCCCTTCCACGAAGAGACCGTGAAGCGCTGCAAGACTTGTGATTGGTGTCTTCTTCACAAGAAGATATATCACCCCCGGGCGTTCGAGTACGATCCCCGGATGCTTGAATTTTAGAACCCCAAACCCAAAGGAGTAAAGCGAATGAATGAAAACACAGCAGTCCAACCGGCCCAGAAGAACGCGGGCGCGGTAGTAGAAGCGAACACGGTCAAGGTTAGCCGTGAAGTGGTCATAAAGTACCTGCAGAACATGGGGACGAAACTTCCCCAGCATCAGTTCGAGCAGTTCGTTGATCTGGCAGTTGCCCAGAACCTGAACCCGTTCAAGCGTGAAATCTACGCGATCGCATATGGTAACAACTTCAACACCGTCACCGGTTACGAAGTCTACCTGAAGCGGGCCGACAGGACCGACACCCTTGACGGATGGAAAGTCTGGACCGAAGGGACCGGGCCGGAAATGGTCGCGAAGATCCTGATCCACCGAAAAGACCGGTCGATGCCGTTTGAATGGGAAGTGGAAATGAGCGAATACGACCAGAAAAACAGCATGTGGAAGAGCAAGCCGAAAACGATGCTGAAGAAGGTCGTCGTCGGTCAAGGCTTTCGCCTCTGTTTCCCGGATGAATTCGACGGTCTTCCGTACCTTGCAGAAGAGATCGGCGCTCAAGGCGAAGTCATTGAAACCGCGGCTTCAGAAGTGGTTCTGGATGACGAACCGGCCCCTGACGCGGCAGCTTCCAGAGAGTCCCTGAAGAAGATCGCGGAGCTTCTGGATTCCGAGTTCATCGCGGACAAGGACAAAAAGGCATGGCTGAAAAAGATGGAATCCACCGAAGTGACTCAGGAAAAGGCGGAGAAGGCCATTGCTCAATTGACCCGGATCATTATCGAGGCTGAGAAGGCCCGCAACGATGAAGCGAAGGATCAGGAAAAGGCGGACGGTCTGGAGAACGCCCGGAAACGGTTTCATGCCATGGGCGTTGAAGTCTATGGCGAAAGCTGGGATGAGTTCCGGAAAGAGATCGTCAAGGGCATCAACCCGGAGAAGGAAAGCAGCAACGATCTTGACCGGTCCGAGTTGCTTCAGGCCATGAACCGTCTGGAGATCATCCAGCAGGAAGACGCGGAAGCGAACAACCAGAAGTAGAGGATGATGCCGGGATCCTTCGGGGTCCCGGCAACTTCAAGGAGTAGAGCCCATGAGTATCCATTGCCAGAGCAACAAGAGGACCGGGGACTGTTCCCTTCCAAAGTTGAAGGAAGCCGGTCAGGAAATGTTCCGATACCTTGCGGAAGTGGAACGCTGTCTGAAGCACGGCAAACCTCTCAACCTGAAAGAGCATCAGGAAGGCATCACCGAAGCACTCGATAAATGGACGGAGGCCCGCAAATGATATCCTTCGCGTTCAAGATCCCCATCAAGCCGGTGTCTAGATCATACAGCCTCTTCTTGACAAAGTGCAAGGACGCGGGCCGGGGTCCGGGTTTTATCCAATGCGATTGCGGGCAGCACTTCGGAGCATGGTTCAGGACCCCGGGCGACGAATACGGCATGTTCAAACAGTTGGTTGACGATGCCATAAACGCGGAGATGGGGAAACAGGGTGTATTTGCGCCATTAACGGGGCCTGTGGAGCTTTCGGTTGTCATTACCGTGCAAAGACCCATGAACCACTATATCGGCGCGGACAGGGCACGACCGGTAAAAGAGAATTGCCTTCTGATCAGGCCGACCGGGTCCCCTTCCGCGATCGGGGTGCTCGATGCTCTTCAATATTTCTTTCTGGGCCGGGTGTATAACGACCGGCGGCAGATATCGAGACCATTCGCGGACAAGCTCTATGATGAAGAGGATGCGATCAATATCAGGGTAGGGCATTACGACGGGGCGAAGACGGACCCCAGAAACAAGCAACTTGAACTATTCTAAGCCTTGCCGGGGTCCACGGTGGACAGGCCGGTTTAATCAACTGAAGATTATATGCGTCCCGGCAACCCGGCAAGGCTTACTAAAAAAGGAAAGACCAATGAGCTACGAGAAAGAAGCGATTGAACTTTTGCGCGAGGCAGAAACTAAGATAGTGTTTTTTGATCCAATAACGCAAAGAATAGACAACCTACTCAATCGATACGACGCGGCGCAGGAGCAACCCACCGAGCGCAAGCCGATTGAGCCGCTTAATCTTGTGTCGATGCGGAAAAATTGGAACGCCAACGGAATGCACACGCTGATGATTCTGCGGATCAACGAACTAATAGCCCGCGCCAACGAGCGGGAAGGAGACACGCAATGATTGAGTTAACGGACAAACTATTCGCCAAACTACGCAAGCGCGGCGCGTGTGCCGATGGCATCGAGTGGGCGCAATCTCTAGGCGTTGACACGCTGAAAGAGGTCATTGAAAGCGGCATCGAACAGCAACAGTGGTCGCACTTGCGGTATGGGTTGGCGTATCTGATGACGAAGAAACAGAAGGTGACGTGGGCGATCTATTGCGCAGAGTCAGTTATAGACGTCTACGAGTCGTGTTATCCGAACGACGACAGTCCGCGCAAGGCAATCGACTCATCGAAAGCCTGTCTGAACAACCCATGCAAGCGCACTAAGGACGCGGCTTATGCGGCGGCTGATGCGGCTTATGCGGCGGCTTATGCGGCGGCTTATGCGGCGGCTGCGGCGGCTGATGCGGCTTATGTGGCGGCTTATGCGGCTGACGACGCGGCGTATGCGTCGGCTGATGCGGCTAATGCGGCGGCTTACGCGGCGGCTTATGCGGCTCGTGAGGCGGCTTATGCGGCGGCTGATGCGGCGGCTTATGCGGCGGCTTATGCGGCGGCTTGTGCGGC
>Ga0180431_10002155_pt1 | contig 26742 bp, 28 predicted proteins | sample SS_ome_11_FD_132459 | JGI IMG/M metagenome (GOLD analysis project Ga0180431, IMG submission 132459) | Hypersaline lake sediment archaeal communities from the Salton Sea, California, USA - SS_1_MS_1 metaG | ecosystem: Environmental > Aquatic > Non-marine Saline and Alkaline > Hypersaline >... | reverse complement strand
CCCGCTCCAAGATCGCCGACATCGCGCGAACGGCCGAACGCGGCAGTTTGGGAGGCCGTCGAAAGCTCGGAACCGCGAGCGCGTCGGAGCGCTGAGAGGGCGTTTCGAGGGGACAGATAGCAGAGCGTCACTACCCCGATCGTCCATGCGGGCATCGCCGCCACATCGGCGGCAATTGCGTCTACGTTTCGTTTCTGTACGGTTCCACCTCAATGCCAGTACGGAGAACGTGATGCCGATGGCCCGGAGGAATTTCAGAGCAAGCGGCCGAGACCGCGTTTCCCGCGCTGCACTTGCCATGACCGCGACGCTCATGGCCGCGGTCGTCGCGTTTCCGGCGACCGCGCGATACGTCGACGGCAGGGACGACGTCCCGTCAATCGATCAGGATATCTGCTCGCTGATTCAGCTCAGCTTCGATCTTGCCGAGCGGCAGGCGGAGCTGGACGCCAGTCACGGAAACTGGAGCTGGTTCTGGCGCGCCGTCGACGAAATGCGGGAGGCGATGCGCGAGTGGCAGCAGAACGACTGCGACGACTACTATGGATCGATCCATAGCTTCCGCCGTGTCTCCGAGCCCGACGATCTCGTCAACCACTGGAACGCCTACATGCGACAGGTGCAGGCGGAGCAGAACGCGGTGCTGACGCCTGCATCACCCGACGATGACAGTTCTGGCGGTCCTTCGCCTGGACCGGCTCCTTCTCCTGGGCCGGTTGAAGGGTCGAGCGGAGGCGGCGGAGGCAGCGGCCCCATCGGCCCCTCGCCCGGTCCGGCCCCTCCACAGGGACCTGTCGCGCCCCCCGATGATTGCCAGCTGTGTGTCGACTAGGCCTGAGGGCAAATCGCTGCGACGGCGGGCTGAGTGCCGCCGCGGCGTCCTACGGCCGTGGCGGATAGATTCCGTAGGCCACGATGCAGTAGCGCATGCCGTCGACGGGGGCCTTGTCGCGCAGATCGGGCAGGGCGAAGCTGTTCCGTCCGTCGCCGCCATACGTCGTCCCGAACAGGCTGTAGAGCGCCTGGAACTGATCGATCGGCAGCAGCTGGCCCTCGGCTGAAATGGTGTCGCGCGGACAGAAATTGAATCCGACGAGCAGCGCCTGCCCCATGTAGGAATCCTGCGCGGCGGCAGGCGTGCCGCCGGCCGTCGCGAAGCCGAGGATCAGCGCGCCCATCGCTGCCGTCGTTCGAACCGCCTTCATGATTGGCCTTCCTTGCTCGATTGCTGGCGACCGGAAATGAAGGGCCATGGTGGCGCCAACTGTGACGACTCGGTAGCTGTCCGATAGGACAGGCAGGGCGGGCGCGGCCCGCCAGGCGCCGAGGCCCATCGGCTGCCTCATCGGCCCGCGAATGCCCATGAACGGGCAAAGCGAGTCCGACCGATCGGGTTGCGACCCGAACGCGGCCTAGGCTTCGATCCGCGGCGCGCTGCCGATCAGCTTCTTGGTGTAGTCGTGCTGCGGCGAAGCGAAGAGCTTGTCCGCGTCCTCCTCCTCGACGACCTCGCCGTAATACATCACGGCAACGCGGTCGGAGATGCTCTCCACCACGGCCAGATCGTGGCTGATGAAGAGGTAGGAGAGGTCGAACTCGTCCTTTAGGTCTTCCAGCAGGATGAGAACCTGCGCCTGTACGGAGACGTCGAGCGCGCTGACCGGCTCGTCGAGGACGAGAATGCGTGGCTCGGCGGCGAGCGCCCGTGCGATCGCGATGCGCTGCGCCTGACCGCCGGAGAATTCGTGCGGATAGCGCTCGAGCGTATCGGTCGGCATCGATACGGCATCGAGCAGTTCCTTCATCCGCGTCTGACGCCGATCGCTGTCCATGCCGACGAGGAGCCGCAGCGGCGTCTCGAGGATCTGCTTGATCCGCTTGCGCGGGTTCAGCGAGGCGACCGGATCCTGAAACACATACTGGATCGCCTGCCCGAAGGCGCGTGGTCCCTCCTTGTGAAGGATCGCCGCATCCTGCCCGTCGATCTGCATTGTTCCGCTGGTCGGCTTCTCAAGGCCGACGACCATCCGCGCCAGCGTCGACTTGCCGGAACCGCTCTCGCCGACCACGGCGAGGGTCTCGCCATGGTGGAGCGCGAGCGTGACGTCACGCACAGCCTTCACTTCATGGCGGCGCCCGCCGAACAGCGTTCGCCCGCCGCCGAACGTCTTGGTGAGGTTGGTGACCTCGATCGCGTGACGGGCGGCGGGCTCGCTCACGACGGCACCGCCTCCGATTCCTTCGGCAGCTTGCGCACGTTTTCCAGGAACGTCCGACCCTCCCCGATCTTCGGCACGCAAGCGATGAGACGCTTGGTGTAGGTGTGCTGCGGATCGCGAAGCACCGTGTCGGTCCTGCCCGTCTCGACGATCTCGCCGTAGCGCATCACGGCAACGCGGTCGCAGATCTCGGCAACGACGCCGAAATCATGCGTGATGAAAAGGACCGCTAGCCCGCGGCTGGTGCGCAGATTCTGCAGAAGCTTGAGGATCTCCGCCTGCACGGTGACGTCGAGCGCGGTGGTCGGCTCGTCGGCGATGATGATGTCGGGGTCGTTGGCGAGCGCCATTGCGATGCCGACGCGCTGGCGCTGCCCGCCCGAAAGCTCGTGCGGATAGGCCTTGGCCCGCGCCCGCGCATCGGGAATGCGCACCTGTTCGAGAAGATCGATCGCCTTCTCGAACGCCTTGTCCCGGCTAATCGACTGATGGGCGAGGATCGCTTCGGCCACCTGGTGGCCGATGCCGAAGAGCGGATGCAGCGTCGTCAGCGGGTCCTGGAAGACATAGGCGACGCGGCCGCCGCGATAGCTTGACATCGCCCCCGGCGGCAGGCCGAGCACGTCGACGCCGCCGATGCCGACGGCCCCGCCGGTGATGATACCCGGCGGCGACGGCACGAGACCAAGCAGCGACAGCGCCGTGACGCTTTTGCCCGATCCGCTCTCGCCGACGAGCCCGAGACACTCGCCCTTCTCGACCACGAGGCTGACGCCCTTCACCGCCGGCGCGATCCCGCGGTTCGTTTCGAAGCCGGTCTCGAGCTCCTTGACCTCGAGCGAAGCGTCCTCGCCGGTGCGGGTCAGCGTCGGCACTTTGTTCTTGTCGCGCCGAATCGCTGTTACCCGCGACGGCCGCACCAGCGCCCCGGCACGCAGCCGAGGATCGAGCGCGTCGCGAACGCCGTCGCCTAGGAGATTGATGCTCATGACGATCAGGAAGATCGCGATGCCGGGGATGATGGCGAGATGCGTCGTGACCAGGAACACGTCGCGGCCGTCGTCCAGCATCGAACCGAGATCGGCACGCGGCGGCTGCGCGCCAAGGCCGAGGAAGGAGAGGCCCGCCGTCTCGAGGATCATCCAGCCGACCGTCGTCGACATCGTGATGACGATGATCGGCGCAACGTTCGGCAGCACCTCGGTGAAGACCAGCGACAGCGGGCTCTTGCCGGAGAGCCGCGCCGCGTCGACGAATTCGCGCCGGGCGAGGCCGACGGTCACGCCGCGAACGTTCCTGGCAAAGAACGGGATGTTGATGACCGCGATGGCATAGAGCGCGTTCATCAGGCCCGGCCCCAGCACCGCGACGATGGCGAGCGCGAGCAGGATGTACGGAAACGCCATCAGCATATCGATGCCGCGCATCATCAAATTGTCGGTGCGGCCGCCGACGAAGCCGGCGACGAGGCCGATGATCGATCCGAAGAAGGCCGCCACCAACGACGCCGAAACGCCGACCAGCAACGAGACCTGGGTTCCCCAGATAACGCGGGAAAGGATGTCCCGCCCGGCCTGATCGGTGCCGAGGAGATGGCCGTCGGTGAGTGGCTTCTGCAGCCGGTTGTCGAGGTCGGTGATGTCCGGATCGGGGATCGGCAGGATCGGTGCCAGCGCGGCGATGATGACGATGGCCGAAAGAACGTAGAAGCCGACCGCCGCGAGCCGGTTGTTCATCAAGAGCTTCCACGCCGAGGGGCGCGAGGATTTCTCCTTACCCTTGCGGCTCCCCGCTGCGGGTGGCCCGGCCGCCTGCGCCTCGGTCATGTCTTGACCCTCGGATCGAGCAGCGACTGCGCGACGTCGGCGAGGAGGTTGAAGAGAACATAGGCGGCCGCCACGATCAGCACGCCACCCTGCACCAGCAGGATGTCACGGGTGCGGATCGCGGTGACGAGCATCTGGCCGATGCCCGGCCACTGGAAGACGGATTCGATGTAGACCGCGCCGCCGAGCACGAATCCCGCCTGAATGCCGATCACCGGGATGACATTGACCAGCGCCGCCTTGAAGGCGTGCTTGTAGATCACCTTGCGTTCGCTGACGCCCTTGGCGCGAGCGGTACGGACATAGTCCTGGCGCAGCACTTCCAGCATCGAGGCGCGCGTCAGCCGGGCGATGACGCCGGTGGCGACGACGGCGAGCGTGATCGCAGGCAGCATCAGATGGCGGAGGAGATCGGGCAGATCGCCGCCGCCATAGGCGAGATACATCCCGCTCTCCGGGATCGACCGCGACGGCAATGCCACCAGAACGATGAGGATCAGACCGAGAAAGAAGGACGGGACCGAGATCCCGATCAGCACGAAGAAGGTGACGATCCGGTCGGTCCAGCCGAACTGGCGGACCGCCGAGACGATACCGGCCAGAAGGCCGAGGATCGTGCACAGTACCAGTGACGTGCCGGCGAGGATCAGCGTCGCGCCGAAGCGCTCCAGCACCTCGTCCAGCACCGGACGGCTGAGACTGTAGGCGCGGCCGAAATCGCCTTGAAGGACATTGGTGAACCAGATCCAGAACTGCTCCGGGAGCGGCTTGTCGAGGCCGAGGTCGCGGTTCACCTGCGCGACGTTTTCCGGAGTGGCGTAGGCGCCGAGGATCGCGGTGGCGGTATCGCCCGGTATCAGGGCCATGATCAGGAACACGATCACTGACAGCCCGAAGAGCACCGGAATCATGGCAAGCAGTCGCTTGCCTATGTAACTCGCCATACCCCAGCGCCCCCGCGAGGAAGGAGCCGGCGGCCCGCAGGCCGCCGGCGGAGTCTAGTCGGGCGTTCGCCCTACTCCTTGGTTACGTCCTCAAGGTAGAGGAGGAAGGAGGGCTCGAGAGTGAGGCCCGAAACGTTCGCCGCGGTGACAGCGTTCTGCTGCCAGTTCGCCACGAACAGCCACGGCGCGTCCTCATAGACGATCTCCTGCATCCGCTTGTAGAGCTCGGCACGCTCGGCCTGATCGGTCGAGGTCCGGGCCTGCTCCAGGAGAGCGTCGACCTCCTCATTGGAGTAATAGCCGGAGTTGAAGCCGCCATTTTCCGGGAACGCCGCGGTGCGCAGCGCCAGGAAGGGCAGCGTGTCCGGATCGTTGGTCATCCACGCCATCTCGGCCATGTCGGCCTTGCCTTCGAGACCCGGATTCACGATCCCGAGGAACGTGTTCCACTCATAGGTCTCGATGGTGACGTCGAGCCCGATGGCGGCGAGATCGGCCTGAATGGCCGTTCCCATCGCGACCGGATCGAGCATGCCCGAACCGCCTTCGGTGACGTAGAAGGTAAGCTCGGCGCCGACCGCACCGGCCTCTTCGAGGAGTTCACGCGCCCGATCCGGATCATACGGATAGGGATCGAGATCCTCGTTATAGGCCCAGTTGAACGCCGGCGGCGTTGGCCCGGCGGCCACCGTGGCGGTACCCTGCAGGACGTTTTCGACCAGCGATTCCTTGTTGACGGCGTAATTGACCGCCTGGCGGACGCGAACGTCGGTGAACGGTCCCTCACGCATGTTGAGGATCAGGAACCACAGATGTGGCCCTGCCTGCTCGAGCACGGTGAAGTCGTCGCTCTCCGCGAACTGCGCGACGTTGTCCGGCGGAACCTCGACCATGACGTCGATGCCCCCGCCGAGCATCTCGGCAACGCGGGTGTTGGCGTCGGTGATCGGCCGGAAGACGATCGTCTCCATGCCGGCCGGCTCGCCCCAATAGTCCTCGTAGCGCTCGATCACGACACGCGTATTGGACTGCCATTCGATGAACTCGAACGGACCGGTGCCGACCGGATTGCGATCGAAGTCCTCGCCGGACTCCATCACCGCCGTCGGCGAGATGATCAGGCCGGCCGGATAGGCAAGGTTCGACAGGAACGGAGCAAACGGCTCGTTCAGTGTGAACTCGACCGTGAACTCGTCGACCACGTCGACCGACTCGATGGCGGAGAAGTAGAACGCCAGCGGGAAGGTACCCGAGCGGTACGGATGGTCCTCATCGGTCATCCGCTCGAAATTGAACTCGACGGCCTCGGCGTTGAACGGGGTTCCGTCGTGGAACGTCACGTCCTCGCGGAGGTTGAAGGTGTAGGTGAGGCCATCGTCGGAGATTTCCCAGTCGGTGGCGAGCGACGGGCCGACTTCCAGCGTCCCCGTGTCGTAGCGGACGAGTCCCTCGTAGAGATTGACGAGGATCCGGAAGTCATTCACTGCCGAAACATGCTGCGGATCGAGCGACTGCGGTTCGGCAATCTGTCCGACGATCAGCACATTGTCGGGAATCTGTGCACCGGCAGGTGCGGCGAGTGCGATCGTGATCGCGCCCAAAGCCGCAGTCATAAGCCGTTTCATATTGAAGCTCCCCTTTATGCTTTTGGAGGGCGCCCATTAACAATCATGGGGGCGCGATACGCAACTATGCAGCCTGAACAAAATATTTGCCCCCCGCGGCTGACCCGTCACATCATATTATCGGCCCGCAGCCGGCGGCGCGCCCATCGCACAACTATTGTTCAATGAGCCTTGTTTTATGGCGTTTCATCCCGCTCCCTCGATCAATCTATCTCGCCTCCGCGAACTGCTCGACGGCATCAATCAATTTGGCCGCGAAGACGATAGCCCCGGACTCAACCGCTCCGCATTTTCCGAATCCGACATGGCAGCGCGACGCTGGCTTGTCGGTCAGATCGAGGATGCCGGCCTCCATGCCGACATCGATGCCGCCGGCAATGTGATCGGTACCTGGCGTGTGGAGGGCGATGCGCCGCTGGTCATGGTCGGCTCGCACACCGACACCGTCATCGCGGGCGGCGCCTATGACGGTGCCCTCGGGGTCGCCGTCGGCCTCGAATGCATCAAGGCGATGAAGGAAGCGGGGGTGGCCCCGGCGCGCTCGATCGCGGTCGTCTCGACCAGCGACGAGGAAGGCCGCTTCGGCGGCATGCTCGGCTCCGAGGCGCTGGCCGGGATCGTGACCGAGGAGTGGGTGCAATCCTCCGTCGACGCCGACGGCATCCGGCTCTGGGACGTCATGTCCGCGGCCGGCTTCGACCCGGCCCGGGTGTCGCGCGCAGCGCTTGCCAAGGGCTCGGTCGCCGCGTTCGTCGAGCTCCACATCGAACAGGGGCCGACGCTGGAGAAGGCGGGCAAGCCGATCGGTCTCGTCGACGTCATCTCCGGCGTCTGCAACTGGACCATCCGCCTCAAGGGCGTCGCCAACCATGCAGGCTCGACCCCAATGGCCGAGCGCGCGGACGCCTTCGCCGGCCTCGCCGAGGTCGCCGTGGCGATTCCGGAGGTGATCGCCGCGCACGGGACCGACTACGCCAAGATCACCATCGGCAAGGTCGACCTCCAGCCCAACACGCCGCACACCATTCCTGGCGAAGCGGAGTTCTCCGTGATCTTCAAGGAAGCCGAGGAAGCCGCGATGCGCCGGCTCGCCGACGGCTTCGCCGAGCATGTCCGTAGGGCCGCGCAGAACCATAGGCTCGAACATGAGATCGAGGAGCACAGCTGGCTGCCGCCGGTCGCGCTCGACACCGATCTCCGGCAGGCGGTGCGCGAGGCGGCCGAGGCGAAGTCGATCGACTACCTCGTCCTGCCGTCGGGCGGCGCCCACGACGCGCAGACGATGACCGCGCTCTGCCCGACGGCGCTCATCTTCGTGCCGAGCAAGGGTGGCGTCAGTCACTCGCCGGACGAGCAGACCAGCTGGGACGACATCGCGATCGGCGCCGATCTCATGCTTGCCACCTTGATGCGACTGACGACATCCACACGATCATGAGCACCGCCGCCGACCCGGCCAGACTGGGCCATGTGGTGGCCATGCGCTTCGGCATCGGTGTGTTCGACCCGGCCTGGCTGGAGTACCGTTTACGGCTCTTCCGGGCGACGATGCTGCCGTCGCTTCGCTGCCAGCATGGACACTTCCGGCTCGTCGTCATGATCGACCGGCAGATGCCCGCCGGGCCCCGCAAGCGGCTGGAGGCCTTGCTGAGCGACGTCGCGAGCGCCTCCGTCTTGGAACTCGAGCTCCATTGTGATCGGCATCGCGTGCTGGGCGAGCAGGGCAGAACGCTCGCGGACGCGAACGCATGGTCGCACCTCGTCACCACCCGGATCGACGATGACGACTGCCTCTCCCCGTATGCCTTCGCCGCCATCGAGAACGCGGCTCTAGGGCTTGTCGCTGACGGACACGACCGAGCCGGCATCGTTATCGACTCGGGGCTCCGCTACTACCCGATCGAGGACATGGCCTTTGCTTCGACCGAACAGGGAAGTTCCGTCGGCACCAGTCTCCTCACGCTTCCTTCGGACCCGGAGACCATATTCAGCTTCAACCACCGACGGATCGGTGAGGAATGCGAGGCGCGGGGCTGGCCAATGCATTTCGTCAGCCGCGACATCGCCAGTTGGCTCTATCTCTGTCACCGATACTCCGACGAGCATCACGCGAAGAGGCTTGAGAAGCTGAGCAGGAAGAGGGCGGCCTTCCGCCCGTCACCGGACGATCTCGCCGGGTTTCCGCTGGATCACGACGCGCTCCGCGATTGGCTCGACCACGCACGGAGCGTGCCGCCGCTGACCGAGGGCGCGAAGACCACGCATCGGCTGGCGGAGGTGGAAGCGGAGATCGAGCGCCACCGCGCTTTGGCTGCCTCGCAGGTCGCAGGAGACGCCGAGCAAAGAGCGGCATTGAAGGAGATCGAAGCGCTCCACGCCGAGCGAAGACGCATCGGCACACTCGTCGCCAGCCGCCGCGCCTGATCGCGCCCCTCCGCGAGCGGCGCAACAGCGCGCCGCCCGCGATCGGCCTACGGGAGGAGGCCGGGGAAGCGCAACGCTAGAGGTCGATGTTGATCGAGATCGGTGCGGGCGCGCGATCTTCCTCGTCATTGTTGACCGTCGAGGCGTAGGCCCACGGACCGGCGGCAAGGAAGTCGGTGAACGCGCTCGACCAGATTGCGCTGAGCCCGTCCCAGCTTGCCTCGCCATCGGCGGCCATCGCCGGCGCATCATTGCCTTCGAGCGTGACGATCGTCACCCGCTCCGGGCCCGCCGTCGGCTCGGCCTCGGGGTCGAACTCGCCAGGCGAGGTTCCGTAGCTCACCTCGGCCGTAATGGTGCCGTTCCCGGCAGCATCGAGTTCGACTTCAAGGTCGGCGATCATCAGCCAGCCGCCCCCGGTGCTGGTGTAGTTAACCGACGCACCGGCGAAGCTGAGCGACGCCGACCCGTCGTCACTGAGCGTTCCGGAAGCGTCGCCCCAAGTGGTGAGTCGGGCCTCCTCGTCGAAGGTCGCCGGAGCGAAATAGGCCTCGGGCAGCGGGTTGGGGCGGCCGAAATTCGCCGAGTTGAGGTAGGTCGAGATTCCCCAGGTCAGGGTACCGCCGGTGACTTCAGCACCGCCTGAGTCCTGCGCGTCCGCCGGACCGAGCGTTGCGGTGAGAATCGCGGCCGCGGTCAGCGCGCCGGCGGCAATCAGGGGCAACGATCGCTCCGGGCGCAAAACGAATGAAATGCTTCTCATGGTCATCATCCTTCTCTGACTTTGGGGGAGTTGGCTGCCGTTCGGCGATCGCGCCGCCGCGGTTCGAGCCGCGCCACGGAGGAGTCGGCCGGCCCGGGTCGGGCGGAACGGACGTTCTGAGGCAGCACGAATGGAACACCGGGAGCCGGTGTTCGCGAGACGGCGATCGCGATGTCGTAGGTTTCCAGGACCATCGCGTCGTCGATCACGCTCTCCGGCGGCCCGACCGCTGTGATCAGCCCGTCGCGAACGACGGCGACACGATCGGCATAGGCCGCAGCGAGATTGAGGTCGTGGAGGACGGCAAGGACGCCACCGCCGGCCCGCGCAAACTCCCGCGCCAGCTCGAGAATCATCGCCTGATGCTTGATGTCGAGACCGGTGGTCGGCTCGTCGAGGAAGAGATAGGGCGCCGGTTCGCCGGGCTTCGGGTCGGGCACCTGCGACAGGACGCGGGCGAGATGGACCCGCTGGCGCTCGCCGCCCGAGAGCTGGTGATAGCTGCGTCCGCCGAAGCCGGCGAGATCGACGCGCTCCAGCGCCTCGGCGATCGTCGGTCCGATCCGATCGCGGCGCACCTGCTCCGAAATGCCGAGGCGCACCACCTCGAACACGGTCAGTGGAAACGATACGGTCGAGGCCTGCGGCAGCACCGCCCGCCTTGCGGCAAGCGCGCGCGGCCGGAGCGAGCGGATATCGGTGTCGTCGATCCGCACCGAGCCCTCGGCAACGCGGACGTCGCCGGAGAGCGCCTTCAAGAGCGTGCTCTTGCCGGCGCCGTTCGGGCCGACGAGAGCGGTCAGGGATCCGGGCTCGACGGCGAAGCTCGCCTGGTGGAGCGCCGTTCGGCTGCCGTAGAGCACGCTGACTTCGTGGGCGGCGTAGGACGACACGTCCCTACACCTCGGCCAGCGCACGCCGGCGCAACAGGAGCCAGAGGAAGAACGGCCCGCCGAGCAGCGCCATGATGATCCCGATCGGCAGCTCGGCCGGCGCCACCACCGTGCGGCAGACCAGGTCGGCGAGGAGAATCAGGATCGCGCCGGCCAGGCCGGAGGCGGGGAGCAGGAAGCGGTGATCGGGCCCGATCGTCAGCCGCAGAAGATGCGGAATGATCAGGCCGACGAAGCCGATCGTCCCGGTGAAAGCAACCGCTGCCCCGACGGCGGCCGCGACGGCGACGATCGCCATGCACTTCAGCGTCTGGACCGGAATGCCGAGATGACCGGCCTCGGCCTCGCCGAGGGTGATCGCGTTGAGGCCGGGCGCGATCATTACGGCCACGACCGCCACGATTGCACCGAGCGGAACGAGCGCCAGCAGCTTCACCCAGGTTGCGCCCGACAGGCTGCCGAGCATCCAGAAATTGATGTCGCGAAGCTGCTGGTCGTTGCTCACATAGATGACCATGCCAATCAGCGCGGCCGCGATCGCGGCGAGGGCGATGCCGGCGAGCAGCATCGTCGGCACGGATGTCCGCCCGTCGCGCGTCGACACCGCGTAGAGGATGGTCGTGACGATGAGCGCGCCGGCGAAGGCGAGCGCCGGCAGCTGGTAGTCGCCGAGCGGAGCGGCGAGGCTGGCCAGCACGCCGCCGCCGAGCACGATCGATGTTACCGCACCGAGAGCGGCACCTGACGAGATGCCGATCAGGCCGGGATCGGCGAGCGGATTGCGGAACAGCCCCTGCAGAATCGCGCCGGCGATCGCGAGCAGGAACCCGACCGCAATGCCCATCATCATCCGCGGCAGACGAATCGAGACGAGCACTGCTTCGGTTGCACGCGACGGCGCTTCGCCCGCGCCGGTCAACCAGTAGCCGATCGCGCTGAGCAGCTCGCCGAGCGGGATGCCCGCCGGCCCGACCGAGATCGAGACCAGCGCGGAAACCAGCAGCATGGGCGCCAGCACCAGAAGGGCGATTGCGCCGGTCCGACGCCGGTCGCCGGCATGGATGGCGGTGGTGACGCTCACTCGGCGACGCTTTCCGTCTCGGGAAGGAGCACGGGCGCGAGTTCCGGATAGAGCGCCAGCGCCACATCGCGGATCGCCGATGCTGTCCGCGGCCCGAACGCCAGCATGTACTGACCGTCGAAGCTGATGAAGGATTGGGTCTCGCCAGCCGGCGTTTGCGACAGCGCGGGCAGCTCGAAGACCGCGTCGGTCACGTCCTCCGGCCCGGCGTTTTGCATTGCCAGCACGATGTCCGGCGCTGCAGCGGTCACGGCTTCGTCCGAGACCGGCACATAGCCGGTGAACCCGGTCATCGCGTTGACGCCGCCGGCGAGCGTGATGATGGCGTCGGCGCCGGTCTCCTGCCCCGCCGCGACGATGCGGCCGCTGGCGAATGAGAAGACGAAGAGCACGCTCTTCGGCTCGGTCACCGCCTCGAGCGCGGTCTCGACCTCGGCGATCTCCGTTGTCACGCGCTCGGCAAGCGCGGCGCCGGCCTCCTCCTCGCCGAAGACCTCCGCGACGATCCGGATCTTCTCGGCGATCGCGGCCGGCGTGTAGCCCTCCGGCACCGTCACGATTGTCGCACCGGCCTGCTCGAGAATGTCGAAGGTCGTCGGCGGCCCGGCCCCCGACAGCGCCAGCACCAGGTCCGGATCGAGCGCGAGGACGCCCTCCGGCGAGAGGGCCCGCATGTAGCCGACATCAGGCTTGTCCTGCAGCGCCTCCGGCGGCCACACGCTCGTCGTATCGACTGCGATGATCCGGTCCTCGACGCCGAGTTCGTAGGCAATCTCGGTAAGCGAGCCGCCGATCACGACGGCACGCTCGAACGGCTCCTGCGCCGCCGCGCCGGTGCTGAAGGCCGCAAGCCAGAGCCAGCCAAGGGTGAGGAGAGCTCCGATCGCTCTGGAACTGTTCTTGGGTTGCATGATCGCTCCTCGTCGCTGCGCGGCGGGAAACGCAGCGCGCACGCCGTCTGACGCTTCCTTGGAGTTATTCCAATTAAACTGAAGTAGCGTTCGCAGTTTGTAAATCATCTAGACAGAGCACCTGTAATTGATAACTATTCCAACGTAAGATTACGTCGTTGACCTACTGCATTTGCCTAATATAGTTCAGTACATAACGACGCAAGCGCCACGACGCGATGTTGTGCCGGCGCGTCGAAGACTGATCGGAGCAAAAGCGGAGGGGCTCATGTTCATTGCGATGAATCGGTTCAAGGTCGTTCCGGGCGGCGAGGAGGCCTTCGAGGCCGCCTGGCGAGGCCGTGCCGGGCGCCTCGGGGAAATGCAGGGGTTCAGGGACTTCAGCCTGCTACGCGGGCCGAAGGCCGACGACCACACGCTCTACGCCTCACACACGGTGTGGGCTTCGGAGGACGACTTCATCGCCTGGACGAAGTCTGAGCAATTCCGCGACGCTCACAAAAACGCCGGCGAGCGCAACGGGCTCTATCTCGGCCACCCGCAATTCGAGGGCTTCACAGTCCTGGAGGACATCTGATGCCAGCCGCCGATCTCAGGGCGGTGATGGCGGCCGACCCCGGCGCGGTCTTCGAAACGGTGGCGGCAGAGCACGATGTCGCGCCGCTCGCCGTTCTCGAGGCGATGCCGGAAGGAATGGCTCGGTTCGCGCCGGGCGAGATGTTGGCGGACGCCATGGCCGATATCGCCGCGTGGGGCGACGTCACCGTGATCGTCCATACCGCCGACGGGATCTTCGAGTTCACCGGGCCCGTCCCGCCGGGCAAGGAGGGGCGCGGCTATTTCAACCTGTCGGGCCGCAGCGGCTTCCATGGCCATCTCCGCCCCGAGCGCTGCGCCGCCATTGCGTTCGTCGAGAGGGAGTTCATGGGACGAGCCTCGGCTTCGGTGCTCTTCGTCAACAGCGACGGCGGCTTCATGTTCAAGGTTTTCGTCGGCCGCGCTGAGAAGGGCGAACTTCGGGCAGACCAGCTGAAATCGTTCCGCAGGCTTGCGGGGCAGGTGTGCGAAGCCACCGAGGAGGCCTGAGACGCGCCGCGACGGGCGCTATCGACGCCAACCACATTGCCGTTGCGCACTGGAGCGACCAGCCGCTACGGACAACCGTCATTGTTCGTGGTGCCGTCGGGCATCGTTGTCCGGCAGAACGTCACCGAACTGATGTCCGTCGACTCGAACGCCGCCCCGGTAAGGTCGGCATCGGTCATGTCGACGTCGCTCAGCCCGGTGTGATCGAACACGACATTGACCAGCGTCGCGCCGACGAGGCTGGCGCCACTCAGCGTCGCGCCTTCGAACACGGTGTCGGTGAGGTCGGCGCCGCTGAAATCGGCCAGCCGCAGATTGGTGCTCTTGATGCTGCCCTCGACGAGAGTCGCGCCGACGAACGAGGCGCCGCGCATCGTCGAGTTCTCGGTGCCGACCTTGGTGAGATCGGCATTGTCGAACACGGTCTCGATCGCCGTCGATTCCAGGAAGAATGCGTCCACGGCGATGACGCCCGAAAGATCGCCGCCGCTGAAATTCTGAAACCGGATGAAGGTGTTGGAGATGTCAGCGCCCGCCATCTGCGCCCCGGCGAGATTGTTGCCGGCAAGCAGCGCGCCGTCGAGGTCGCAGCCCTCGCACTCGCCGGTTTCGTTGAGCCGGTCGAGATCGGCCTGATCGAACGCGGCAACCGGCGCAGCGACGAGAACGCCGGCGAGCATGGCGATCGGATGAATTCGTTTCACTTGGAGCCTCCCTCGCCGACACGCATTGCCAGCGGCTTCTGTCGGCACGGCACCCGTCCCCACAGACGTGCGCGCACCTTCGCTCCATGTGCTTGCCGTCACCCTATCCGCACGACGATGCTCGGACAACTCGGCACCGTTATCGCCGCAGCGAAAGCGATCTCGGTCAGCGCCAGCCATCCCAGACGCGGCTCGGCGCGTCGTTGCAGAAGCCCCACTCACCGGTCCATGATTCGGCCAGATCGTCGAACCGGAACGACACGCGGCCCCAGTAGAGCGAGCCGTCGAACTCGGCATCGCAGCGCTCGCCGCTGACGCTGCTGACCCAGTAGCCGGTGTAAAGCCCGTCGCCTTCGAAGGCTGCGAGATACACCGCCGACACCCAGCCATCATAGTAGCCGACGCAGTTCGGATTGGCCGCGACCGAACCGTCCGGCAACGCCGAGCACATGAACGTCACGGGCGAGAACGTTCCGAGGGGGTAGCGGCCGTTCGGAAGGTCGGCTTCCTGAGCGGCCGCGCTGGCAGCCCCGGCGGCAACGCCCAAGCCGACCGACAGGAGGACGGCACCGAGTTCGCGTTTCACGCCACCTCCTTCGCGTCGCAGCCGACGAGCGACTCCGCCATCAGATGATCGACCACGGCGACCAGCGCCTCGTGCTCCGACGCGCCCTCATTCACCTTCTCGCGGAAGATCGCGAGCTGACGCGAGGCGGAGGTTCCGTTGGCAGCGATCTCGCGCGCCCGCGCCACCTCGGCTGCGCAGCCGAAATGCTCCGCATCTTCTGCAAGGAGCGCGATCAGCTCCTCGACCAGATCGACGAACGGGATCGGCTCGCCCTTGCCGAAATCGATCAGTGCCTTTCCCGTGCCGAAGCGCTGCGCCAGCCAGCGGTTCTCGCTGACGAGAAACGCCGAGTAGTAGCGCCAGCGCTGATTGTCGCGGCGCAGACGATAGAGCATGCGGACGATGCAGCGATAAAGCGCAGCGATCGCAATCGCGTCGTCAAGCAGCGGGCAGACATCGGTGATCCGCATCTCGAGTGTCGGGAACCGCGCCGACGGGCGGATATCCCACCACACCTTCGTCGCATCTTCGATCTCGCCGGCATGGACGAGGAGTTCGACCGTCCTGTGATACTCGGCCGCGTTCATGAAACTCGGCGGCAGTCCTGTGCGCGGCAGCTCGTCGAGCACCGACAGGCGATAGGATTGGAGGCCGGTCTCGGCTCCGCGCCAGAATGGCGACGATCCCGACAGCGCCAGGAGGTGCGGCAGGAAATAGGGCAGCTGGTTGAAGAGGTCGAAGCGGAGGAGCTCGTCCTCCACCGCGACATGAACATGCATGCCGCAGATCAGGAGCCGGCGCGCCAGCACCTGCATGTCGCGGGCAAGGTCGTTGTAGCGCGCCTTGTCGGTGTTTCGCTGCGTGCTCCAGTCGGCGAACGGATGCGTCGACGCGGCGATGAGCGCCATGCCATGCGCGCCCGCGCAGTCCGAGATCGATCGCCGGAGCTTCGCCATTTCGGCGCGCGCTTCGCCCAGCGTCGAATGGACGGAGGAGCCGACCTCGATCTGGCAGCGCAGGAATTCCGGCCGCACGGCATCGCCGAGCACCGCCTCGCATTCGGCCATCAGGCTCGGCGGCGGATCGGCGACGAGATCGCGGGTTTCGCGATCGACGAGGAGATACTCCTCCTCGATACCGATGGTGAAGCTGGGCTCTTCGTTCATGGCGTGGTCCTGACATCGAGATCGCGGAGGATCGTCGCGAGGCGTTCCGCCCAGGCCTCGGCGCCCGCCTCCTCGCCGATGAGATCCTGCCTGATCTCCACCAGTACATGCGGCAGCGAACGGCGGGCCGCATGGCGCTGCAAGGTGGAGTATTCGGGCGCCTTGCCGGAATAGGGCTCGTTATCGCCGACGATCAGGTCGGGGTCCTCGGCAAGCCGGTCGATCAGCGCTTCGGCGAAGGCGCGGTCGGTATCCCAAAGGACACCGACATCCCATTCCCGGCGAACGCCGGCGAAGACCGGCGTGAACGAGTGGATCGAGACCAGCGCCGGCGTAACACCACCCGCGATCATCGCATCGATCGTGGCGTCGATGGCGTCGTGATAGGGGCGGTAATAGGTGTCGATACGCTCCGAGCGCTCGGCGTCGCTGATATCCTTGTTGCCCGGCACCGGCGTTCCGTCGGAAACGCTGAGAATGAGCGAGGCGTCGTGCTCGCCGCGATTGGGGTCGATCAGGAGCCGCGAATAGCGGCTGAAGACAGCCGTTGCCCCGAGCCGCTCCGCCACGCCTCGGGTGACCGCGGCGGCGCCGATATCGTAGCCGATATGGCGACCGAGCTCGGACTCGGCGAGACCGAGATTTCCATATTGCTCGGGTACATGATTGCTCGCGTGATCGCAGAGGATCAGGAACCGCGAGGCGGGATCGCCCTCCACGATCTCATAGACCGGATGGGAGACCGTATCCTGGGGAATGTGGGCGAGCGACATGTTCGCGGTGGCCATGGCCGTTTGGCAGGTCGGCGAGGTTTGTCCACCCACAATGCAGATGGCAAGCCTGCCTTACAATGCGGACGGCGCTGATGCCAGCAGCACGCCCGTCCGAACCACGGCGCGCAACCGGACCGCGCTCCGACGCGCGGCCCGTGACGTCGTCGGCTACACCCCGGCCTGTGCCGTGGCGATCGCCTCGATCAGCTCGTCCAGCGTGGCGTCGATAACCGGCCCATCGACCCAGTGAAAACCGGTTCGACGGACGTTGATCCGCTCGGCGCCGCCGAGCACGTCGCCATCGACCGCAACCTGGATCACGATCGCCCGGTCGTCGCTCGTATTCGTGAGACCGGCGACCGTGCCGATCACGACGCCGTCATTCGTCGTGACGACGGCATCGGCGAAGTCCTCACGGGCGATGGTTGTCCATTCCCCTGCCGCGTCGCGCACTTCGATCTCTTCGAGCGGGCCGCCCATGCATTCACAGCGATCCAGTTCCTTGTCGAACTGATCCTTGATCGCCTCGCCGATGGTCGCGACCGCATCACCGCGGCCGCCGGCCTGGGCATCGATCGCCAGCGCCGGCATGGCGGCAGCCGCAGCGATGAGAAGCGCCGCTGCCACCGTCTTCATTGGATGGGCCCTCATGATCCTCCCTCCCACGCCTGGTGGATGTCGCCGACGGCGTCAGGCACCCGCCGCCAGCGCGTCGTCGATCGAGTCGCGGAGATCACCGATCGTGGTGTTGATCACCGGATGGTCGTCCCAGAAGAAGCCCGTGCGGCGCACGTTGATGCGCTCGACATCACCGAGCACGCCGGCCTCGACCTCGACATAGATCAGGATGGCGTTGTCGCCGGAGTTGTTGCCCATGCCGATGACCGTGCCGACGAGAACGCCGTCGGTGGTCTCGACAATGGCGCCGTCGATGTCCTCGACGTCGGTTGTCCGGGTGCCGCCTCCCCTACGGAACAGCTCGACTTCCTCGAGCGGCCCGCCATTGCACTCGCAGCGGTCCAGGGTTTCGTCGTTCTGGTCGGTGACCGCCTCGCCGACGGTAACGGCCGCGCCCGCGCGCCCGCCATTCTGGACATCGATCGCCGCAGCCGGCGTCACAACGAAGGCCAGCACGATCGCCGCCGCGCCAGCTATCTTTGTCAGATCCCTCATTCTCCTCACCTTGCAGTTTCCCGTTGATGGCTTTCTTGCGAAGCGCCCGTTAATCAGGCGTTGCACCGAGCGTAGGCCTCTCGTCGAGGAATCACAATCACGTCGCGGCTGCGAGAAGAAGGTCACCGCCCGCCTATGACGTTGGTCTGGCTTGCCGCTGCATTGATGACGTCGCATGGGCTCAGCCACATCGTGACCATCGCAATCGTTTGGGTGCGGCTTGCACGCCCGCTGAAGCGCGGTGACGAGTCGGCCGGCCCGGTGACCCTGATCCGCCCGGCGCGCGGCCTCGATCAAGGATTCACGCAAACGATGGGCGCGTCCTTCGCGCTCGACTGGGAGCCCGGGACACAGATCCTGTTCTGCGTCGACGACGAAGACGATCCCGCCGTCCCCGAACTCCGCAGACTGATCGACGCCCACCCGGATGCAGATGCGCGGCTGCTGATCGGACGCGATCACGTTTCCGCGAACCCCAAGCTCAACAACATCGTCAAGGGCTGGAACGCGGCGACCACGCCCTGGATCATCGTCGCCGACAGCAATGTCGACCTCCCGCGCGACTTCGTTGCGCGCCAGTTCGCCGAGTGGCGGAGTGACACCGGCGTGGTGAGTCAGACGGCCGTCGGCATGGAGCCGGATGGCTTCGCGGGTGAACTCGAATGCGCGTTCCTGAACGCGATGCAGGCGCGCTGGCTGCTGGCCGGCGATTCGATCGGGCTCGGCTTCGCTCTCGGCAAGTCGCTGATGTTCAACCGGGCGCTCGTCGACCGCGCCGGAGGCTTCGCGGTCCTGTCGAACGAGGCGGCCGAGGACATCGCGGCGACCAAGATGGCGTGGAGCCTCGGCCTGCGCGCCCGCCTCGCACAGAAGCCGCTCCACCATCCGGTCGGACGCCGCCGCTTTGCCGATGTCTGGCAACGACAATTGCGCTGGGCGCGGCTTCGCCGCGTCGGCGTACCGCCCGCCTACGCCTTCGAGATCTTCCTCGGCGGCCTCATGCCGATCGCCTACGCGACCGCCCTTGCCGCGGCCGGGTACATCCCGGCGCCTGCCGCCGCCGCCTATGCGCTCATCTGGTACGGGCTGGAGGTATTGCTGACGTGGCGAGCCGGCTGGCCGCTGTCCTGGGCAACGCCGTTCGCCTTCATCGCCCGCGATCTTCTCGTCATACCGCTGTGGCTCGCCGGGCTCCTCGGCAAGGGCTTCCGCTGGCGCGGCAACGAGATGTCGACTGACCGGCCGACGCGGTCCGCCAAACCGACGCGCTAGCTGCCAACGTCGCGGTTCTCCTCCCGAGCCGGATCGTAGACGCCGGCTGTCGGCACCGGGCCGTGCGGCTCGTTGCCGCCGAGGTCCAGCCGGAACGGCGGATACTCGTCCCGCATCAGCGTCGCATAGGCGATCACCCGGAAGATCCAGCGATTGATGCCGACAAGGATGTCGAACATCGGCCGCGAATAGCGGCCCGAGAACAGAAGGATCAATGCGGCGATCAACGTCAGGATGCCGAGAATGCCGCCGCCGATTTCGAGAACGCGGTCGCCGGAATTGCCGAGGTCGGTCGTCCACCACACAAGCCCCGAGGTGAACAGGCTGATGATGATGTAGTGCGGGATCGCCAAGAGCCACCACTTCACCAGAACCAGGCCCTGCGACAGCTGCTCCGGATAGGCGACGTCGAAGCGCGCCGGATAGTCGGGGTCGTCGGCGAGGCTGAAGGGCGGGTAGCGGTCGGTCGCCAGAACGCTGGTCGAATAGAAGATGACGCGCCACCACCACCGCAGCACGCCAACATTGAAATCGAAGATCCCGCGCGGATAGCGTCCGGTGAAGAGGATCGCGAAGAACGCGACGATCGTCAGCAACACGAACGCCACCCACAGGAAGGCGAGGATGATGTAGTGCGGAATGGCGAGGATCCATTTGACGAGCCACATCCACCGGCTGAGCGGCTCGTCGATCCGCGCCTCGAACAGCACCGGATAGGGCGTGTCGGCGGCCGAGCGACCTGAGAGCGCCGGCGCCGGCAAGCCGCGCGTCGCACCGCCGCCCGCAGCAAACGCAAAGACCAGAAGCCCTGCCGCAAGTCCGCCCAGGATAACGCCACCGATGATCATGCCGACGCCGATCCAGATGAGAACCGGGATGCGCACGCCAAAGCGGACGGTGGCGGAAACGCCGGCCGAGCCGTCGGCGTTCATCAGCGCCAGCCCCCAGGAGCCGCTCTCCACCTCCCAGGTCAGTGTCTGTTCGTCGCCCGTCGATGCGGAGATTTCCCAGAAACCCTGTTCCGCCGGCGGACCTGGAGGGGCGCCGCCGGCCTCGCCGCGATAGCGAACGTCGTCGGCGCCGAAGCCAAGCCGATCGACACGGTCGACCGCAACGCCTTCGAGATAGTCGCCAATCTCGTCGGCCGGGCCGATGCCGAAGAATACCGGACCATTGTCGGCCGCGATCGTGAACCGCGCCGTGGCGATGCCGGAGGGCCACCAGTCTCCGGGATAGGGCGATATGTCGATATCGTCCGACGTGATCGCATAGCCATCGCTCGCGAGCTCATAGGCCGTGGTGCGCACGTAGCCGTCGTCGTCGCGGTTGGCGGCAAAGACCGCGACCAACGCGATGCCGCCCACAAGCAGACCGATCGCGGCGGGCGCGAACAGGACACCGAAGATTGCGGCAATGACGCGTGCGGGTGACATCGCTTCCACCTCCCCAAGCGATTCCTGCTAACCCGCAATCATATGCCGGACGCCTTTTCCTTGATACAGCGCAAGCAGGGGTGATGACGACTCGCGTCAAATGCTATCGAGGAGGCAGCGGATTCCGGACCGCGCGGCAAGTGGACAGGCCGGGTGGGACAATTGCCGCAACACCGCCGCATTCTCGGCAAGGAGGAGACACAATTGAGCGCCTCTATGCGGATCACGCGAGCGTTACGGCGGAGTAATGGTCGGGGCGGGGGGCGATCTGATCGCCGGACATGGTCGAGCCAGACGCTTCGGGTTTGGCGGTCCACGGCGACCTGCAGCCAGGTGGAGCGTCCCGCCCGATGAGTACCCGAAAGTCTGAGCAACCCCCCACGAACCCCTTCGACGTCGATCAGCCCGATCCCTTCGCCGATGGCGGCTGCGCCGACCCGGCGACCGAGCTCGTCGACGAACTGGAGCAGATCCTCCGCGGCGAGGCCGAGGATTCGCGTCTCCCCGAGGAGGAGCCCACCCCATTCGCCGCCGAACCGCCGGCCGAGCCGGAACGGGTCTCCGACGATCTGTGGGGCGATCTGCCGAGCGCGTTCGCTCTCGACGAGCCGCCGCCAGGGCTGCCCGAGGCGACGTTTGACGAACCCGACCTCGACGCGCCGGCGGCAGCATTCTGGCAGGGCGAACGCATCGACCGTGTCGAAGAGGAGCGCCGTCCGGCACAGCCGGCGCCTCTCCTGCGGCGCCGCGATATCGCGACGATCGCCGTCCTTCTTGCCCTGATCGCAGCCGGGGCGACCTATTCGGCGCTCGAACTCACCGGCAATTCCGATCGCTCGGGCGGAACCGCGGTGGCGGAGATCGCGGACGGCGAGGCCGACGAGCCGGCCACGCCGGGCGGCGAGGCGGACGGCCCCGACCTGACCGAGATAGCCCGCGCGGACGCCGGGCTCGGAGCGGCGTTGGCGGAACCCGCTGCCGACGAACCGGCGGAGCCCGAGAACGAGCCCGAGCCGCTTGCGCCGGCTTCACCGGGTGCGCTCGCCGAGAACAACGCCGAGCCCGAGCCTGACCCGCAGCCGGAGCCGCTCCTCGGGCCGCAGCCCGATCCACAGCCTGACGATGCTGCCGGCGCAGAGCCGGACGCGTTCGAACCTCGCCAGGTCGAAGCAGTCGTGCTGGAATCGCCCGCGCTCGCCTTCGCCAACCCTGGTGTCGGCGGGCCGCTGGTCCGCGATCCGCTCGACGCACTCACCAACGACGCCGAGGAACCTGCCGGTGCCGCGCCCGCGCAGGAGCCGCCCGCCGACGAGACGCCGGCCGCGCCGGCCCTCGATGTCGCCAACGCGCCCGCGAACGAGCCGCAACTTGAGCAGGCGGAGCCGAACGCGCCGGATCCGGCGGGGGCCGACCCCGAAACGACGCCCGCTATCGCTAACGCCTACGTCAATATGCGGTCCGGCCCCGACAACGCCGCGGCGATCATCACGGTCGTGGCGGAGGGCCAGGAGGTCGGCGTGATCGAGTGCAATTTCTGGTGCCGCGTCATCGTCGACGGGACGGAAGGCTGGATTTATCAGGACTTCCTGAACCGCTAGGCCACCACCTGCGACCGACTCAGGCAGCAGATTCCATGCTAGATCCTGGTGCTCGAGGGCGATCGGTAGCGGACCGGAGATGACGGTGAAGAGCCTCGATGCGGATGTCGTAATCGCCGGCGGCGGCACGGTCGGCATGACCCTGGCCGCCGCACTTGGTTCGGCCGATCCCGATCTCAGAATCACCGTCGTCGATCGCGGTGCCGTCCGCGGCGACGAACGCGCCTCCGCCGTTTCTGCCAGCGCCAAGCGGATGCTGGGCGCGATCGGCGTCTGGCCCCGGCTCGAAAGCACCGCTCAGCCGATCACCGAGATGATCGTCACCGACAGCCGTTCCGAGGATGCCGTCCGGCCGGTCTTCCTCACCTTCGGCGACGATGCCGGCGACGACGAACCGTTTGCCTATATGGTGCCGAACGGCGCGCTGCGTACCGCTATCGAGGACGCGGCGGAATCCGCCGGCGTGATCACTCTGCGGCCCGACGGCGTCTCCGGATACAGCGTCGCGGACGGCCATGTCGAAGCGACCCTGGCAACCGGAGACGCCCTCGCCTCCTCGCTGCTTGTCGCCGCCGACGGCGTTCGCTCCAAACTGCGCGATCTCGCCGGCATCCGGACCGTCGGCTGGGATTACAAGCAGGTCGGCATCGTCACCACGATCGCCCACACCCGGCAGCATAACGGCCGCGCCGAGGAGCATTTCCTGCCGCCGGGGCCGTTCGCGGTGCTGCCGCTGAAAGGCAATCGCTCCTCGCTGGTCTGGACCGAGCGCGCCGACGCCGCCGACGGCCTTCGCCATCTCGATCCCGAAGCGATGGCGAGCGAGATCACCCGTCGCATCGGCAATCATCTCGGAACAATCACCGTCGATGGACCGGTCGAGAGTTATCCGCTCAGTCTGAAACTCGCGCGCGATTTCGTGACGCCACGCTTCTGCCTGATCGGCGATGCCGCGCATGCGATCCACCCGCTTGCCGGCCAGGGCCTCAATCTCGGCTTCCGCGACGTTGCCGCGCTGGCCGAGACGCTGATCGACGCGCGTCGGCTCGGCCTCGACATCGGTGCGGTCGACGTGCTGGAGCGCTATCAGCGCTGGCGGCGCTTCGACACGACCGAGATGGCGGCGATGACCGACGGCCTGAACCGCCTCTTCTCCAACGACAATGCCGTGGTCCGGCTTATCCGCGATGTCGGTCTGGGGCTCGTCGACCGCGTGCCGTTCGTCAAGCGCGCGCTCATCGGCCAAGCCGCCGGGCGCGGCCGCGGAATTCCGCGGCTTCTGACGGGCGAGGCGCTCTAGCGCCTAGTCCTCGATCTGCCGGGCCTCGTCGGGCAGCATGATCGGGATGCCGTCGCGGATGGGATAGGCGAGCTTGGCGCCGCGACTGATCAACTCCTGCGCCGCGCGGTCATAGACCAGCGTCTCCTTGGTCAGCGGACAGACCAGGATTTCCAGCAGCTTCGGGTCGATTTCGGCGGCTTTGGCGTCGGCCATCATTGGAGGCTCGGCTTGGAGCCCTCGCGGGCCAGCGAAATCTCGGTGAGCGCGATCAGCGTTTCCGCGCGCGTCTTGAGGTCGGGCGCCTCGAGCAGCGCCTGCTTCTCCGCCGGGCCGTAGGGCCCGATCATCGCGATCGCGTTGACGAGGGACTCGTTGGACGCGCGCTCGACGGAATCCCAGTCGGCCTCGAGGTCGTTCGCTTCGAGATAGGCACGGAACGCGTCGATCAGCGTGTCGCGGTCGACCTCGCTCTCGCCCCTGACGTCGAAATCGGTCTCGAACGGGTCAGCCGTGACGCGGCAACTGCGATAGGGCTTGGCCGACGCGACCTCCTCAAGCCATCGGAACCGCGCGATTCCGGTGAGGGTGATCAGATAACGGCCGTCATTGGTTTCGGAAAAGGCGGTGATCCGCCCCGCGCAGCCGACCGACTGCAGCGTCGGGTCGCCGCCTTCCGGGGCGTCCTGTTCCGGCTGGATCATGCCGATAATCCGGTCGCCCGAAAGCGCGTCGTCGATCATCTCCATGTAGCGCGGCTCGAAGATGTTGAGCGGCATCTGACCGCGCGGCAGCAGCAGCGCGTCGGCCAGCGGAAAAACGGGAATGACGTCGGGCAGATTTCCGGAGAACACCGGTCTTCGCTTGCGCGTGATCATGGCTGTCGCGGCGCCTCCGTCACGAGAATAGCAGGGAGGAGAGCCGCCGCCGGCCGGCGAGCGTCGCCGGATCCTTCGGTCCCCAGGAATCGAAGAATTGCAGGAGCTGCTTGTGCGCCTTGCCGTCGTCCCACTCCTTGTCCGCCCTGACGATGGCAAGAAGGTCGTCGACGGCCGCGCCGCGATCGCCATGCGCGTTGTGCTGCAGCGCGAGATCGAAGCGAGCGGCATGATCGTCGGGATCCTTGGCCAGCCGCTCCTCGAGCTCGCCGGTGCTGCCCAAGGATGCTGTCTGCTCGGCAAGATCGATATCGGCGCGGGCGGCAAGAATGGCGGCGTCGTTGGCCTTGACCGGCGGGATGTCAGCGAGCACGCGCCGCGCCTCGTCGATATTGCCGGCAGCGAGCGCCACGCGGGCAAGCCCGGCAACGGCCGTCATGTTCTCCGGATCCGCTTCGCGGAGGGCGGAATAGAGTTCCGCTGCGCGCGCCGGATTGCCCGCCGCGATCATCGCGTCCGCCTCGGCGATCAGCTTGTCGATGCCCGACGTGCCGGCATCATCGGCACCGGCGATCTTGTCGATGAACGCCTTGACCTCGCCTTCAGGGATCGCACCCAGGAAGCCGTCGGCCGGTTGGCCGTCGACGAAGGCAATGACCGCCGGGATCGACTGGATACCGAGTTGACCGGCGATCGACGGGTGCTCGTCGATATTCATTTTGGCGAGCTTCACCTTGCCGCCGGCGTTGTTCACGGCCCGCTCGATGATCGGGGACAGCGTCCGGCACGGCCCGCACCACGGCGCCCAGAAATCCACCAGAACCGGACGCGTCTTCGACTCCTCGATGACGTCCGCCACGAAGCTCTGCGTCGTGGTGTCGATCACGAGGGCGCCCGCGCCCTTGGAGACGTCCGGAGACGCTGCGGCGCCCGAACTGTCGAGAAGGATGTCGCTCATACCAAATCGGCCCAGATGCTCGTTACACCCGGAAAATGGCCACAGCAAAGCACGAATGCAATGACCGCATCGCCGCGGGCCGGGCTCCCTACTGCTTGAGGCGAAGGCCGGCGCGGATCTCGTACCAGGCCCAGACGGCGAGCGCCGCAGCCAGCCCGCCGAGCACCGCGAGACTCGTCCATAGCGACGTATCGACGATGCCGAGCATCCCGTAGCGGAAACCATCGACAATATAGAACAACGGGTTGGCGAGGGATATCGGCTGCCAGAACTCGGGGAGAATCTCGATCGAGTAGAACACCCCGCCGAGATAGATCAGCGGCGTTAGGACGAAAGTCGGGATGATGTTGATGCCGTCGATGCTCTGGGCGTGAATGCCGTTGAGCAGCCCGCCGAGCGACAGCGCCGCACTCGTCAGCAGCAGAAACAGGATCACGATCAGGAAGTTGTCGACATGGAAGCCGGCAAACGGGATCGAGACCGCCAGGACGAGAAACCCGACCAGCGTTCCGCGGACGATGCCGCCGGAAATGTAGCCGGCAACGATCACCCAGGGCGGCGTTGGCGACACTAGAATCTCGTCGATGCTGCGCGAGAAGAACTTCGACGAGAAGACAACGAACGCAACGTTGGAGAAGGAGTTGGTGACGACGGCCAGCATGATCAGCCCCGGCACCACGAAATCGATGAAATCGACGTCGCCGAACTGACCGATGCGGCTACCGAGTACCGTGCCGAAGATGAGGAAATAGAGCGTCGATGTGATCATCGACGGGAGCAGCGTCTGCGGCCAGATGCGGACGATCCGCACGATGTCCTTGCGGACGAGGGTATAGTACGAGATGAGGACCTCGTATGGGGTCACGAGGCGCCGCCCTTCTCCGAAGCGGTTAGCCGCATGAAGACTTCCTCCAGCCGGCCTGCCTTGCCGCGGATGCGCGTGACGCCGACGCCGGACTCCGAGAGCCTCACGACTAGATCGCCGACGATGGTCTCGGCCGAAACGTCGACTTCGATCGTGCCGTCGTCGACCTTGCGTGGCTGCAGATCTGCAATCACCTCGGTCGCTCTGGCGGCTCGACCGTCCGCGATCTCGAACACGACAGTCTCGGTCTGAATCCGGCTAAGGATATCGCGCACGGTCCCCGCGGCGATGATCTCACCGTGG
>Ga0180431_10002152_pt1 | contig 26754 bp, 22 predicted proteins | sample SS_ome_11_FD_132459 | JGI IMG/M metagenome (GOLD analysis project Ga0180431, IMG submission 132459) | Hypersaline lake sediment archaeal communities from the Salton Sea, California, USA - SS_1_MS_1 metaG | ecosystem: Environmental > Aquatic > Non-marine Saline and Alkaline > Hypersaline >... | reverse complement strand
TATGGCCACGTCGGTGGCGGCGTCCGCCGGGGATGTGTTGGACGGTGTGTGCGGCGACTGCATGGCCGTGGTGGTGAAGCTGCTGTAGCTGGACCAGCCTGACCAGTTGTCATAGCTGTCGCGATATCTCACCTTCCAGTAGTAGGTGGTGTCCACGCTGAGATAGCCGGAGGCGATGCTGATGCTGGTGAGGTTGCTGGCGTCGATGCCCGAGTCGTACACCAGGCTGGTGAAAGCGGTGTCGGTGGCGATCTGCCACTGAGAGGCGCTGTGCAAGTCTCCCACGTCGGGATCGGAGAAGGGGCTTGTCCGCAACGTCGGAGTCAGCGCTACGTCGCTGGTGCCTGAAGCCGGAGCCACGTTGCTGGGTGTGATGGGGGCCTGCGCGGCGGCCGTGGTGAAGTTGGTGTAGCTGGACCAGGAAGACCACTGGCCATACATATCCTGGTACCTGACCCGCCAGTAGTAGAGGTCGCCGGCATCAAGGACACCGGCCGGGACGGCAAGTGTGGAGGCAGCGGTGCCGCCGGTACCGGTGTCGTATACCGTGTTTGAGAAAGCAGTGTCGGTGGCTATCTGCCACCAGGATGCCCTGTGATCGTCGCCCGGGTCCGGGTCGTTGAAGGGGCTTGCTTCAAGCGTCGGGTTCAGGACTATGTTGGTAGTGCCTGCCGCGGGCTCGATGTTGCTCGGCGTCGTTGGCACATGATTGGCTACCGTGGTGAAGTTGGTGTAGCTGGACCAGGAGGACCACTTGCCGTAGGTATCCTGGTACCTGACCCGCCAGTAGTAGAGGGTGCTGGGATCAAGCACGTCGGACGGCACGTCGAGCGTATCGGACGGACTGCCGCCGGTACCGGTGTCGTATACCGTGTTTGAGAAAGCAGTGTCGGTTGCTATCTGCCACCAGGAGGCCCTGTGGTCGTCCCCCGGGTCGGGATCGTTGAACGGACTGGCCTCCAGCGTAGGATTGAGCACTATGTCCGTGGTCCCGGCCGCGGGTGCGACATTGCTTGGCGTCGTGGGCACGTGGTTGGCTACCGTGGTGAAATTGGTGTAGCTGGACCAGGCTGACCACCAGCCCACGGTACCCTGGTGCCTTACTCTCCAGTAGTACGTGGCGCTGTAGGTCAGTGTGTCTGCCGGCACCGCGAGGGTCTTCTCGTCCGTGTTTCCAATCCCCGTGTCGTAGACCAGGTACTCATCACCGAAGGAGTTGTTCGTGGCTATCTGCCACTGAGACGCCGCGTAGCCGTCATCTGCGGTCGTGTTGGAGAAGGCAGAGCATGTCAAGGTCGGGGTCAGGGAGATGTCAGTGGTGCCGTCTGCTGGGGACAGGTTGTTGGGTGCGTTGGGATTGGGCGCGGCGGCCAGGGCCGTCGTGGGGTTCATCAAGGGTATGGCGATGACCGGCGCCAGCATTCCCATAATAAGGAAACACATCATGGTGGCTACCAGGAGGTCGTAGAGAGGTCTACTGCGTCTCATATTCTGGCTCCTGTTTCACTTGCCGGTGCGTCCGCAACCAGGACAGACACCTTTTCTATGCGATAGGCTCGAACTCGGGCGGACTTGCCCCAATATACCACAAGATTGGTGGATTGACTATGCATGTTTCCCGGGAATAGAGATCATGTCCCAGAGGCTTGTCCTGACGGCACCGCACATGATGTAGCCCCCACCCGGCCGGAACATCCATCGACTCAAAGCCTGCAACTGGGTGGAGTATATGCCATGCTCTGGGGTTCCTGTCAATCGCAGCAGGCTCGCGCACCAGAAAGAAGGGCTGCCGTGACAGGTGCTGCCAGGACTGGTGTGGGCTTGTGCCGCCGGGGCCGGGGGGGTGGTTGCCGTGCCCGGCCGGACACATGCCGGAAGTCAAATGGTAGACGACTACGAGGTCTGTGGCAGACGTTGCGGACAGCGCAGGGGTACCGCGTCCCTCCCTGGCTGTGGTGGGTTGGGGTGCTTCAGAGGACTCTGTCCGGCCTCAGTTGGTGTCGAAGGAGCATTCGAGCTGGTACATGTACAGGGAGAAGACGTCTACCTCTCTGCTGTACATGTTGGGAGTGCTCGCATCGGGCCCCTGGGACGCTGAATCGGCGTCTCCAGACTTACCGGCCGCTCCGGGGTTGGCCCCGCTGAAGCCCTCGGGGACGGCCAGGACGTACCCCACTCCCGGCTGAGACAGGATCAACTGGGGGGCGCCCGGGTCTTCATCCAGCCTGGTACGCAGCCGTTCCACGTGTATTTTCAGGCTTTCGTCGGCGCCCGGATAGTCCTCACCCCAGACCGTTTCTGCCAGCGTGGAGTAAACCACCACCTGCCCCGGGGCCTTCATGAGTTGGAACAGTATGTCTGCCTCGGTCGCGGTAATGGCTACCTGCCTGCCATAGTAAAGCAACTGCCTGGTAGGGGGATGGAAGTAGAGCGGCCCGCACATCATCGGGGCCGCCGTCTCCCGTGGGCTTGCCCTGAGGGCGAGCATCTTTGCCCGCGCCAGGAGCTCCATCTGCCTGAAAGGCTTGACAGTGTAGTCATCAGCACCGAGCTCGACACCCCTCAGTATGTCTGCCTCTTCGCCCCTGGCTGTGAGGATCAGGATGGGGACCGAAGAGAACATCCGTATGCGCTCCAGGACGTCGAAACCGTCCACGTCGGGCAGGCCCAGGTCGAGTATGACAATGTTGGGCACCTTGTTCCTGACCAGTTCAATGCCCCGCTCACCGTAGTTTGTAGGTATGAGGCGTGCTTCAGGAAGGCGCAGTTGGAAGGCCAGGGAGATGATACCCACCATGTTGGGATCGTCTTCGATCAACAGCACTTCCATACAACGGCTCCTTTCCCCATGCGCTTTCCGCCGATAGAGAAACCCCTCACCGGGGCGACTCCCACTGCCCAGGTGAACGGAGAGTGAACAGCACACGGACAGCCGACCGGATTCCCTGTGGCTATGAGTCTGCTGGCAATCCTGTCCTCTTATACCACAAGGGAGATAGAGTGTCAACTCTATCACAATATGTAACGGATGTCACGTTTTCGTCACAATCGACTGTTGACAGATCACAAATATGTATCATCATGTGGAGCGTCCGGGTAACACGCCTACGTGCGAGGCTCCAGATTTCAGACACCACGGACGAAGCACCACGGACGAAGCACGAAATCCTAAACTCTAAATCCTAAACAATACCGAAGCACCAAATCCCAAACGGGTACGGTTGTGGTCAGGCTGAAGGTCGGCATGCACCCGGTGGCGGCCTTTGGTGCTTTTGGTTATTGGGATTTGTTTAGGACTTAGATATTCGTGCTTAGTATTTGTCACTGCGGACGAAGCACGAAATCCTAAACTCTAAATCCTAAACAATATCGAAGCACGAAATCCCAAACGGGTACGGTTGTGGTCAGGCTGAAGGTCGGCATGCGCCCGGTGGCGGCCTTTGGTGCTTTGGTCATTGGGATTTGTTTAGGATTTAGGAATTCGTGCTTGTTATTTGCCCCTTGACCTGGGCAAGCCTGCGGTATAGTCTAGGGTGGCTCGGCGTGGTAGTCCCTCGCCTGCTTCACTGCTTCGCCTTTCCACCTGCCGCTCGCGGACGCGGTGGGGAGGCGGCGTATAGGTACAGACAGTTGCTGATTGGCATAGACATCGGCGGCACCTTCACTGACGTGGTCTTCCTCGATGCTGAACGCGGGGCCATGGAGTTCCTCAAGGGCGCCTCGACTCCGGGACGGCTGGAGGAGGGCGTCGTGGCCGGCCTGCGCCGCCTGGGGGAGAAGACGGGTTTGGACTTCCGCCGGGTGGACAGGGTGGTACACGGCACCACCGTGGCCACAAACGCCTTGTTGCAGGGCAGGTGGGCCCGCACTGCGCTGGTCACTACGGCCGGGTTCCGCGACGTCATCGAGATAGGCCGGCAGAACCGTCCGGCCATTTACAACCTGTCCGTAGAGAGGCCGCGCCCCATCGTGAGCCGCGACCTGAGATTCGAGGTCTCGGAGCGGCTTGACTACCGTGGTCAGGTTGTCATGCCCCTGGACGAGCCGGGACTTGTGAACCTGGCAGAGGAGATGCGCCGCCGCGACGTGGAATCGGTAGCCGTCTGCCTGCTCTTCTCCTACGCCAATCCGGACCACGAGAGAAGGGTCGGGGAGGTCCTGGAGCGGAGGCTGGGTATTCCTGTTACCCTTTCCTGCGACGTGCTCCCCGAGTTCAGGGAGTATGAGAGGACCCAGACGGTGGTTATCAACGCGTCGTTGCGGCCGGTCATGGGAGACTACCTGGAGAGACTGGAGGGCCGGTCCAGGGAGCTGGGGTTGGACAGGGAATGGCAGATCATGCAGTCCAACGCCGGGATCACCGGCAGTCTGGGAGCGCAGGCGGAGCCGGTGAGAATGGTGCTGTCCGGCCCGGCCGCCGGGGTGGAGGGGGCCAGGGTGGTGGGAGAGGAGGCGGGTTTCCCTGACCTGATCACCATTGACATGGGCGGGACCAGTTGTGACGTCTCGCTGGTGAGGGACGGCAGAGCGGCCGTCACCACGGAGGGAAACATAGCAGGCTATCCCATCAAGGTGCCTATGGTTGACATAAATACCATCGGCGCCGGCGGTGGGTCCATTGCCTGGATCGATAAAGGTAGCGCCCTGCGCGTCGGCCCGCAGAGCGCCGGCGCGGAGCCGGGACCGGTGTGCTATGGAAGGGGAGGCACCGAGCCCACGGTGACGGACGCCCACCTGGTGCTGGGCAGGTTGGACCCTTGGAGCCCTGTGGGTGAGCTGGACCGGCTCGATGCTGCCGGTGCCCGAATGGCCGTAGGCGAGAGCGTGGCCCGCCCTTTGGGAATGAGCGTGGAGGAGGCGGCACTGGGGATCCTGGCGGTGGCGGAGGCGAACATGGAGAGGGCTATACGGGTTATCTCGGTGGAGCGAGGCTATGACCCCCGGCTGTTCGCCCTGCTTCCCTTCGGAGGCGGTGGGCCTCTGCATGGTGCGGCGTTGGCCAGCAGCCTGGGCATTGGCACAGTCCTTGTTCCCGAGACCGCCGGGGTGCTCTCGGCCCTGGGCCTCCTACAGACCGACGTGGCACATGACTATGTGCAGTCGGTGCTGACCCGGAGCAGCCAGGTCGACCCCAGAGAGGTCAGCGCCGGGTACCAGCGGCTGAGGACAAAGGGTTGGGAGGACATGATGCGTGACGGAGTGGCGGAGGACCGGGTCCGCTACCAGCCTTCCCTGGACATGCGTTATGTCGGACAGTCCTTCGAACTGAACGTTGGCCTGTCTGACTTGAGGCTCGATGCCGGGTCGCTGTCCCTGGCGGTTGAAGAATTCCACCGCAGGCATGAACAGACCTATGGGCATGCCTCGCCCGGTGAACCGGTGGAGTTGGTCAATCTCAGGCTGAGGGCCATCGGGCTGGTGGAGAGGAACAGTTGGGCCAGGGGGGTGGGGTGGCCGCTGGAAGACGCTCTCAAGGGCATGAGGCAGGTATGCTTCAGCGGCGCCGGCTGGCTGGAGGCCGGGGTGTACGACCGGGACGGGCTGGCAGCGGACGTAAGCCTGGACGGTCCCGCCATCGTCGAGGGACGGGAGTCCACCGTTGTTGTTCCGCCCGGCTGGTATGCCAGGTCGGACAAGCATCTGAACCTCCTGCTATCCCGCACACAGGCAGGCAAGTGATGGGGAATATGCTGCCGGAAGTCGACGCCGTCACGCTCGAGGTGATCAGAAACGCACTGGTGGAGGTGGCCGAGGAGATGAATGCCAACCTGATCAGGACGGCCTACAGCCCGAACATCAAGGAGCGGCGGGACTGCTCCTGCGCCCTGTTTGACTCACGGGGCATGATGTTCGCACAGGCGGAGTGTATTCCGGTCCACCTGGGAGCCATGCCCTTCTCCGTCCAGGCCGCCATCGAGGCCGTCACTGATTTCCAGCCGGGCGACACGGTGGTGCTGAACGATCCCTTTGCCGGAGGGGCGCATCTACCTGACATAACTTTCGTAACGCCCATTCTGGTTGGTGACGAGGTTGTGGCCTTCTCTGCCAACAGGGCCCATCACGCAGACGTGGGCGGCAAGATGCCTGCCAGCCTGGCTGGAGACACCACGGAAATATACCAGGAGGGACTGCGAATCCCGCCGGTCAAGCTGTGGCGGCGGGGGAAGCTGGATGAGGACCTGGTGCGGGTGATAACAGCTAACGTCCGGACGCCGGAGGAGCGGATGGGGGACCTGAGGGCGCAGAAGGCGGCCAATGAGACAGGGCGGCGACGTTTTGTCGAGGTGGTGGAGAGGTACGGTCTGGATACGGTGCTTGCCGTCATAGCCAGGACGCAGGACTACTCCGAGAGGAGAATGAGGGCGGAGATAGAGAGGCTGCCGGACGGCGTCTATGAATACGAGGACTACCTGGACGGCGGCGGCATCGGCCCTGAGAGGGTCAGGATCAGTGCTGCGGTGACTGTCCGGGGTTCGGAGCTGTGCGTGGACTTCACGGGCAGCTCGGAGCAGGTGGAAGGTCCGATCAACGCAGTGTATGCGGTGACAGCCTCGGCGACCTACTACGCCGTGCGAGCCCTGACCGATCCTGACATCCCGCCGAACGAGGGCTGCTACCGTCCCGTGGAGATAGTGGCCCCGGCGGGGACCGTGGTCAACGCCGTGCCGCCGGCGGCGGTGGTGGGAGGCAACCTGGAGACCTCCCAGCGGATCGTTGACGTGCTCATCGGGGCGCTGGCCCAGGCTGTGCCGCAGAAGGCCGTCGCTGCCTCGCAGGGGACGATGAACAGCGTCACCCTGGGAGGGAAAGACCCCAGGTCTGGCAGGCCCTATACCATATATGAGACCGTGGGTGGAGGTATGGGTGGGCGGTCCGACAGGGACGGCGTTGACGGCATCCAGTGCCACATGACCAACACGCTGAACACTCCTGTCGAGGCCCTGGAGATAGCCTATCCTCTGAGGGTGGAGCGATACGAGTTCCGCCCCGACACCTGCGGGCCGGGGAGGTGGCGGGGTGGCCTGGGGGTGCGACGGGACATCCGCGTGGTGGGCCACAGGGCTTCGCTGTCCCTCCTCGGTGACCGGAGAGAGCTGCCGCCCTACGGCCTGTTCGGGGGTGGTCCCGGCCGGACCGGGTCCCAGTACCTGATTATCGGGGGCGAAGAGCGGCCCGCCCCGGCCAGGGGGTCGCTGGTGCTGGAGCCGGACACCGTGGTCAGTGTGAGGACGCCGGGCGGCGGGGGGTATGGGCCACCGGCAGACAGGCCCAGGGACATGGTAGTCCAGGACTACCGTGAGGGCAGGATATCGGCAGAGCACGCCATTGAGCACTACGGGTTCCATCCCCGTGGGCGGTAGGGCGTGCGTTCCTGGCTGGCTCGTCCAGGCCGGCATCGAGGCTCGGGCTGGATTCAGCCCCCCTACGACCTCTCGAAATACTAAGCACTAATATCTAAATCCTAAACAAATCCCAATGATCGAAACTCAAAACAGAGGCACTGGTCATGCTGGACTTTCGATCTGACCACCACGGCATACCCTTTTGGCATTTCGTGCTTCGGTATTGTTTAGGATTTCGTGCTTGGGATTTAGGATTTTCGGCAGTATTGCGGGTGTGAACGAGCTGTCCTATAATGCCATTGGAGCGAGGAAAGAGGAAATGAGACAGCCTGCCGTAGCTGGTTCCTGGTATGCCGGCTCAGCGGAGGGCCTTCGCCGCCAGATCGAAGGGTGTTTCCTCCACAGGCTGGGGCCCGGCGCTCTGCCGGCTGGCGCTGTGGAGAAGGTGAGGTATACCCTGGGACTGGTCAGTCCCCACGCCGGCTACCAGTTTTCCGGGCCTGTTGCTGCCAATGGCTTCATGCATCTGAGCAGGGAACCCAGGCCGGAGACAGTGGTCATTCTCGGTCCCAACCACACGGGTCTGGGTGCCCCGATCGCCGTTAGCAGGGAGGACTACTGGCGGACACCTCTCGGGGATGTGGAGGTGGACGCTGACCTGGCCGGCGCGATTGTGGCTGCGTCACGCTGGGCTACGTTGGACGACCTGGCCCACAGGCGTGAGCACTCGATTGAGCTCCAGTTACCATTCCTTCAATACGCCTACGGTGAGAGCGGGTTCAAGATCGTCCTCATCGCCATGATGGAGCAGACCTTTGACGTCAGCCAGGAGTTGGGGAAAGCTATCGCAGGGGCTGCTGCGGACAAGAACGTCATGGTGGTGGCCAGCTCTGACTTCACGCACCACGAGTCGCATGAAGCTGCCAGCAGAAAAGACAAATTGGCCATTCAGGCGATCCTGGACCTCGATCCGAGGCGGCTGGCTGAAGTGGTGGACAACCACCGGATCAGCACCTGCGGCCCCGGACCGGTAATGGCTATGCTGACTGCCTGCAAGCAGCTTGGGGCGACCCAGGCCCGCCTGTTGCGCTACGCTGACTCGGGCGACATAACCGGCGACTACCAGCGTGTGGTAGGCTACGCTTCGGTCTGCGTCTCCTCCTAAGCGTCAGGGCAGGGGGCTGGGTTTCTCCTCTTCGGTGGCCTCTGGCTCCGCTGTTGGTGCAGAGGCAGGGGCTTCATCAGGTGCAGCTACCTCAGATGGAGCTTCCTCTTCGACTGGCACCGTGAGTGTGACCACCAGCTTGCCCTCGCTCAGCCCGACCTCGTGCTTGACCAGGGGGTCTTTGGCTGGCCCTGTGATCCTGTTCCCCTCGTAGTCGAAGGTGGAGTGGTTCAGGCTGCAACAGCGAAGGACCGGCTGGCCGGGGTCCGGGCCGGCGACTGGGTCCAGCTTGCGGTGGCCCATGTGGGTGCAGCGGTTGGTATAGGCCAGGTAGCTGTCTGCCTCCGTGCGCACGATCAGCACGGGGCGCTTCAGCCCTTTGCCCTTCAGGTAGATACCTTTCCCTTTCTCGCAGAGCTCAGGCATTTCGTCGAGGTTAATGGTAATCTTGTTCTCCTCGACGCTCCACAGGTCTGCTTGTAGGGGCTTGGTATCGCAGATGCCAAAGAGGGCCTTGAAGAAGTTGATGATCCAGCGCATCGTGTTCCTCCTTTCTTGACCGTCTATCTATCCTACTGGCAGTTGGCTGCCAGGGCCTCGAAAGAGTGTCGGAATACGACCGAGGACACGTTCTGCTTTGACATACAGTATAGACTAAGATTCCTATGTGTCAAGGTTTGCCGCGAGTCTACATAACGCGTGGCCTGGTACGGGTGCCTTTCTTGGGAACAGCAACCGGTGCCGGAATGGGCCCCTGTATCTCCGGCAGTATCTCCCTTCTCAGGTCCACGATGCGGTCGCGCAGCAGTGCCGCCTTCTCAAACTCCAGGTTTCGCGCCGCTGTCTTCATCTGCGACTCCAACTCCTTGATCAGGCGGGTGGCCTCTTCTCTCGATGCTGGCTGCGCCGCGGTGTAAGGTGCCCGCGTCTCGGCCACGGCCCTCACCCTCTCGGTGATGTCCTTGATAGCCTTCCTGATGCTGTGTGGGGTGATGCCTTGCTCGCGGTTGTACGTCTCCTGGATGTGGCAACGGCGCTTCGTTTCGCTGATGGCGGCCTCCATGGACCGGGTTATCTCGTCGGCGTACATGATCACGTGGCCGTCAACGTGCCGGGCGGCCCTTCCCATCGTCTGGATCAGTGATCCCTGTGACCGCAGGTATCCCTCTTTGTCGGCATCGAGAATGGCCACCAGGCTGACCTCCGGCAGGTCGAGCCCCTCTCTCAGCAGGTTGATGCCCACTACGACGTCGTAGACGCCCAGGCGAAGGTCTCTGAGAATCTCGACCCGCTCCAGGGTGTCGATCTCGGAATGGAGGTAGTGTGTCTTGATGTCCATCTCTCTCAGGTAGTCTGCCAGCTCCTCCGCCATTCTCTTGGTCAGGGTGGTGACCAGGCAGCGCTCACCGCGCTCAACGCGGCCCCTGATCTGATCGAGCAGGTCGTCGATCTGACCCCGGGTGGGCTTGACCTCCACCGTCGGCTCCAGCAGGCCCGTGGGGCGGATGAGCTGTTCCGCCATATGCTGGCTGTGCTGGTACTCGTAGGGCCCCGGCGTGGCCGAAACGTACACCACCTGGTTGACCCGTTCCTCGAACTCTTCGAAGGTCAGGGGACGGTTGTCCAGGGCGGAGGGAAGGCGGAAACCGTGCTCCACCAGCGTCTCCTTCCGGCTGCGGTCGCCGTTGTACATCCCCCGTATCTGCGGCAGGGTCATGTGTGACTCGTCTATCAGCACCAGGAAGTCGTCGGGGAAGTAGTCCAGGAGCGTCCACGGCGCGCTGCCCGGCGGGCGGCGGGACAGGTGCCTGGAGTAGTTCTCCACGCCGGTGCAGTACCCCACCTCCTGGAGCATCTCCAGGTCGTAGTTGGTCCGGGCTTGAAGCCTTTCGGCTTCGAGCAGCTTGCCCCTGGAGGCAAGGGCCTCCAGCCTCTCATGCAACTCCGCGCGGATGTCCGCTATGGCTGCCACCAGCTTGTCATGGGAGGTGACGAAGTGCTTCGCCGGGTAGATGTCCACCCGGTCCCGCTCAGCCAGCAGCTCGCCGGTAAGCGTGTCGATCTCCAGAATCCGCTCCACCTCATCCCCCCAGAACTGGATGCGGACTGCGATCTCTTCGTACGCCGGCTGGATCTCCAGCGTGTCACCCCGGATGCGGAACCTGCCGCGGGTGAAGTCCAGGTCGTTGCGCTGGTACTGCATCTCCACGAGCTGCCGCACTACCCTGTTCCGGTTACGCGTCTCGCCCTTCTTCAGGCTCACCACGAAGCTCTGGTATTCCTCCGGCGACCCCAGGCCGTAGATGCAGGAGACCGATGCCACGATCACCACATCACGCCTCTCGAAGAGTGCCCGTGTGGCCGCGTGCCGCAGCTTGTCTATCTCCTCGTTGACGTCGGCGTCCTTCTCTATGTAGGTGTCCGTGTGCGGTATGTATGCCTCCGGTTGGTAGTAGTCGTAGTAGCTGACGAAGTACTCCACCGCATTGTCAGGGAGGAAGTCCTTGAATTCGGTGCTGAGCTGTGCTGCCAGCGTCTTGTTGTGGCAGATCACCAGGGTGGGCTTCTGCACCCGCTCGATGATGTTGGCCATGGTGAAGGTCTTGCCGCTGCCGGTAACCCCTAGAAGTGTCTGCCGCCGGTAGCCGCGACGCAGGCCCTCAACAAGCTCCTCCACCGCCTGGGGCTGATCGCCGGTGAGCCGGAAGTCTGAGACGATCTTGAAAGAAGACATGGGATCCGTCAGGTCTGCTGTGCGTCCGGGCAGGCGCTGCCCGCAACTCAATTGTACAACACACGGGAGGAAGCGGCACCGTTGATGCGTGCGGGGTGTGTTGGGCGCAGTGGTGCTGCGGTTGGACTTGACACTTGACGAGGTGGCAGTTACATTGTTGGCCGGTGGCCTCGTAACATAGGACAATAACGCGGGGGAAGGTCATGCGTTCAGGCAAGCAAGCCGAAGGGTCACAGCGGAAAGCGGCCGAAGCGAAGGAGCCTCACTATTACGGGCACAGGGACCGTCTCAGACGGCGTCTCAGGCGGGTGGGTGGGGAGGGGCTGCACGACTACGAACTCCTTGAGCTGCTGCTCACCTATGCGCTTCCCCGCAAAGACCTGAAGCCTCTGGCGAAAGAGCTGGTGGCGAGATTCGGGAGTCTGGCCGGCGTCCTGGATGCCGGCATGGAGGAGCTTCAGGCAGTCCCCGGTGTTGGCCCCGAGACTGCCACCCTCATCTGCCTGGTGAGGGAGATCGGCATTGCCCATCTGGCTGAAGGGATGAAGGGCAGGGACCTGTTGAGTTCGCCGCGGGCTGTTGTTGACTTCGCCCGTCTCAAGCTGGCCGGGTCCCCCCGCGAGGCGTTCATGGCCATAAGCCTGAACACCAGGAATGAGGTCATTGCCTTCGAGACGGTCCACGAAGGGACCATAGACAGGGCCGTGGTGTACCCCAGACGCATAGTGGAGGCGGCGCTGGCCCATCATGCTGCCGGCCTGCTGTTGGTGCACAATCATCCCAGCGGGCACGTCGAGCCTTCCAGCGAGGACAGGGAGATCACCGACTCCATCGTGCAGGCGGCCGCCGCCGTTGATGTCCGCGTCCTCGACCACATCATCGTGGGCAGGGACGGCTACCTCAGCTTCATGGAGCAGGGGCTGATGCCGTCTTCTACGGGCTAGTGCCCAGGCCATTTCGGGTGACCTCAGGCTCGCCCCACGAGCATCTGCCTTTGCTTGCCCGCGCCCCCGACGGACGATAGAATTTGCCTGAGAATAGAGATAAGGCAGGGCTAGTCCCCTTGGGGCTAGCCCTTGAGGTGTTTGTGGTAGAAGGCCCCTCTCTGTCGTGCATCCTGGCCCTTGTCGAGGCCGTGCCCGCCTTCCGGCATCTGGTACATGATCTGGCTGGCCCGCCGGGCAGGCCCGGTTGCACCGTGCCGCGCCCGGCACAGCCGGTGTTTGCAGCAGCGCTGCATCGTGCTCTGTATCGGCCGCTGGTGGTCCTGGTGCCCACTTCTGAGGAGGCCCAGAGGCTGCACACGCAGATTCCTCTCTGGAGTGAGGCGGGTACCACCGTGGTCCTTTTCCCGGAACCGGACACCCTGCCCTACGAAGACCTGGTGCCGGATTCCGTCCTGGAGCATCAGAGACTGCAGGTTCTGTCCACGCTGGTGAAGCATGCAGGCAATCGACTGCCACCCCTGATCGTGGCTTCGGCCAACGCTGCGGTGAGGCGAACGTTGCCCCGCAGCACCTTCCTTTCTGTTTCCCATACCGTCACTGAGGGAATGAGGGTCAACCCGCTGGACTTGCTCAGGAGATGGGATGGCATGGGCTATCGTCCCTCGGAGATGGTGGAGGTGCCGGGAGATATGAGCCGGCGGGGTGGCATACTGGATGTCTTTCCCCCCGGCTCCGAGCTGCCTGCCAGGCTGGAGTTCTTTGGCAACGAGGTGGAGAGTATCAGGCTGTTCGACCCGCGGACGCAGCGCTCCCTCGCTCCCGTGTCTAGCCTGAACGTCGTGCCGGCTGTGGAGTGCCCGGGGGGGCGGGGTGACACGTTGTTTGACTACCTGCCTTCGGACTCCGTGGTCATGGTAGTGGAGCCGGCCGAAGTCGCCGCAGCCATAGACGACCTGGATCTCCATGCTCTCCAGATCAGGGCGTCGAGGGTGGAGAAGGGCGAAATGCCTGAAGATGGCATTGCGCCGTACCTCACCTATCCCGAGTTCGAGAAGTGGTTGGGCGACACCCGGCGTCAGCTTGCCGTGACCAGGTGGCCCGGCCAGGACTCCGAGACCTATCCCCTGGACTTCAGCCGCGCTTTGGGCTTCGGCGGACGGCTGAATGAGGTGGTGGCAGATTTGAAGGCGCGGTTGGCAGGCGGCTGCCGGGTAATCGTGGTGTCCCAGCAGGCTGCCCGCCTGGCAGAGATACTCCAGGACGAGGACATCCTGGTGGTTCCTCGGCCCAGCCTGGATAGCCCTCCGGCCGCAGGCTCGATGGCCCTGCTGCACGGCTCTCTCTCCGAGGGCTGGATGCTGGCGGACAGCGTGGTCGTGTTCAGCGACCTTGAGGTGTTCGGCTACACCAAGCAGCCGCGGTCGGCGAAGCCGCGGCCGGTGCACCACAAGGCACTCCTGCCCGAGGTAGCTCCAGGCGAGTACGCTGTCCACGTGGAGCACGGCATAGGCCGGTTCTTGGGCATGACCAGGCTCAAGAGGGAGGGTGTGGAGAACGATTACCTGACCCTGGAATACGCCGCCGGAGACAGGCTATACGTGCCCGTTGATCAGGCTGACCGGGTTAGCCGCTACGTTGGCTCGACGGGCAGGACGCCTTCCCTGAACCGCCTCGGCACCCACGAGTGGGAGAGGGTCAAGAGGCGCGTCAGGGACTCTGCCAGGCTCATGGCCCGGGAACTCCTCGATCTCTACGCGGCCCGCGAGGTGCTGGCGGGCTTCGCCTTCTCCGCGGACACCACCTGGCAGCAGGAGCTTGAGGCATCCTTTCCGTATATGGAGACCCCTGACCAGATGGAAGTGATGAACCAGGTGAAGGCTGACATGGAAAATGCGAAGCCCATGGACAGGCTCGTGTGCGGCGACGTGGGCTATGGCAAGACGGAGGTCGCCCTTCGGGCCGCCTTCAAGTCGGTGATGGACGGGAAACAGGTTGCCATCCTGGTGCCGACCACGGTGCTGGCCCAGCAGCACTTCAGCACCTTCGGGGAAAGGCTGGCCGCCTTCCCCGTCACCGTGGAGATGCTCAGCAGGTTCCGGACCGAGAAGGAGCAGGAAGCTGTGGTGGCCAGCCTCAGAAGCGGCAGCGTGGACATATGCATAGGGACACACCGGCTGCTGCAGCAGGACGTGATTTTCAAGGATTTGGGACTGGTGATTGTGGATGAGGAACAGCGGTTTGGAGTGGTCCACAAGGAACGCCTCAGGCGGATGCGACGGGAGGTGGATGTGCTGACGCTCAGCGCTACCCCCATCCCTCGAACGCTGCACATGTCGCTGGTGGGGGTGCGGGACATGAGCACCATGGAGACGCCGCCCGAGGACAGGCTGCCTATCAAGACCTATGTGTCGGAATACGATGAGGCCCTGGTACGGGAGGCGATTGTCCGTGAGATGGAGCGAAACGGGCAGGTCTTCTTCGTGCACAACCGCGTGTACAGCATCGACCTGGTGGCCCGGCGGCTGCGAGAGCTGGTTCCCGAGGCCAGGATAGCCGTGGCACACGGCCGCATGAGCGAGGACAGGCTGGAAAGGACCATGCTGGATTTCACCGAGGGGAGGGATGACGTCCTGGTGTGCACCACCATAATCGAGTCGGGGCTGGACATTCCCAACGTGAACACGTTGATTGTGAACGACGCCGACAGGATGGGACTGGCCCAGCTCTACCAGTTGCGGGGCAGGGTGGGCCGGGGCAACAGCCGTGCCTATGCCTATTTCCTCTACGGCAGGGGAAAGCGGTTGACCGAAGCTTCAGAGCGCAGGCTGGAGACCATCTTCGAGGCTGCCGAGCTCGGGTCCGGCTTTCGCATAGCCCTCAAGGACCTGGAAATACGCGGGGCGGGAAATCTCCTTGGACCTGAGCAGAGCGGACACATTGCCGCAGTTGGGTTCGATCTTTACTGCCAACTGCTGGGCGACGCGGTGAAGGAACTCAGGGAGGGACGTCCCGTGGACGATCGCGGTACGCTTGGCCTTGCGAAGGAACTGCTGCCCAGTGTGGACCTGCCGCTCGCTGCCTTCATACCGGAGGAGTATGTGGCTGATGTGGCCCAGAGGATCGACCTGTATCAGCGGTTGGCCCGTGCCAGGTCGGTTTCCGAGGTGACGGAAATCGAGGACGAGCTGAGAGACAGGTTCGGTGGCCTTCCCCGGGAGGTGCAGGACCTTCTGTACGTAGTCAGGCTCAGGGCGGCAGCGATCACGACTGGGATTCAGTCGATCTCCAGGGAGGGCAGGCACATAGTGGTGAGGCTGTGGGAGGGGCTGATACTTGAGCGCAACCGCCTTCAGGGGTTCCACCGGGGAGTCAGGCTGGGCGCATCCCAGTTCCGGTTGGACGCTGTTGTGCTGGGCGACGAATGGCGGGCCGTGCTGGAAAAGGTGGTGCGAGCGCTTTCGGGCGTTGGGGGTCAGTAGGCGTACGGAAGTGGTGGGCACAGCCCACCCTACATGGCTTGCTCCGTAGCGGCAAATACTAAGCACTAATTTCTAAATTCTAAACAAATCCCAATGATCCAAACTCAAAACAGAGGCACTGGTCGTGCTGGACTTCAATCTGTCCACCACAGCCGCCCCCTTTTTCGTGCTTGGTGCTTCGATATTGTTTAGGATTTCGAGTTTAGGATTTGTTGCTTCGTCCATGGTGCTTCGTCTGCAGAACTGTTTGACAGGCCAGGGGATTGGGTGCTAAAATGTTAGGCTACGCTAACTTAGGAAGGGTTAACATTTAGAGGCGGAAATGGGAAGCGGTCGAACGGCCAGCATGGAAGACTACCTGGAAGCGGTGGCCGTCTTGGGTCGCCAGGGGAAGCGTGTCAGGGTCAAGCAGATCAGCGCCGCGCTTGGCGTGACCATGCCCAGCGTCAGCGCTGCCCTGAGGAGGCTTGCTGAAGATGGCCTTGTGGTCCACGAACCTTATGGCAGGGTTATCCTCACACCGGAGGGCCGCAAGGCGGCCAGTGACGTGTTTCGTCGTCACGAAGTGCTGCGGCATTTCCTTACCACGGTGCTGAACATCGATCGGGAGATTGCTGAGGAGGACGCTTGCCGGATGGAGCATTTCATCAGCCCTGCCAGCCTGGAGCGGCTGGCCAAGTTCATGGAGTTCGTGGAGCGCTGCCCGGAAGGAGAGCCCTGCTGGCTGAAGAACTACGGCCAATTCTTGGAGAAGGGCCTTATGCCGGAAGAGTGCCCGAGGGTGTCCCGTGACGACGAATAGTGTCTCGGGTGCCGGGGACGGGCATCCTGGACTGACGTGGAAGAGCAGTATCTGATCGACGGAGGAAGCAGGCATGCCGGTGAAGTCGCTGAGCGAACTGATACCTGGTGACAAGGGTACGATAACAAAGGTGGGTGGGGCCAAGACGATTCATCGTCGCCTACGTGATATGGGCGTTGTTGGCGGCACAGAGGTGGAAGTAGAGCGCAGGGCGCCCCTTGGTGATCCCATAGAGGTAAGGATCAAGGGCTATCACCTGGCCTTGCGCATGGATGAAGCTGCGGGTATCCAGGTGGAGGTTGGGCAGGATGGCTGACTCGACCTTTCCCCTTACCATGGCCAGCCACGGTGAAGTGGTCAAGATAGTCGCCATAAGGGCCGGATGGGGGCTGACCAGGAGGCTGGCCGACATGGGGGTCCTGCCGGGCACCACGGTGAAGGTGGTGCGAGGTCACATGCCGGGTCCGGTTGTGGTGGAGGTCAAGGGATCCAGACTGGCTCTGGGCCATGGGATGGCACACAAGATCATGGTGGAGACGTAGAAGGTGGACAGGGACATAACCGTTGCCCTGGTTGGCAACCCGAATTCCGGCAAGACGACCGTGTTCAACAACCTCACGGGGGCCCACCAGTACGTGGGAAACTGGCCGGGCGTTACGGTGGAGAGGAAAGAGGGCAAGCTCGACTACAACGGCTACCACCTGAGAGTGGTTGACTTGCCCGGGGTGTACAGTCTGACTGCATACTCGCTGGATGAAGTCATCGCCAGGAACTTCGTGATGGACGACAAGCCGGACGTAGTGGTCAATATCGTTGACGCGTCGAACCTCGAGCGAAACCTGTATCTGACTGTCCAGTTCCTGGAGATGGGCGCTCCAGTGGTCGTAGCGCTCAACATGATGGACGAGGCGGAACGCAAACGGTACCAGATAGATGTGTTACGGCTGTCGCATTTGCTGGGTGTCCCCGTTGTCCCCATGTCAGCGAACCGGAACCGGGGCACCAAAGAGTTGGTGAAAGAGATCGTCAATGTGGCGGAGAAGCGGCACAGGCGCACGGGGTTCAAGATTGAGTATCGCAGGGAAATCGAGGGAGAGATATCGCGCCTGGAGTCGCTCATCTCCAAGACCGGTCTGGGCAATGCATTCCCGCCCCGGTGGCTGGCGGTGAAGCTGTTGGAGGAAGACGAAGACGTCGTCCGCAAGTTCAGGGAATGAAGCCTTGGACGACAAGGGCAGGAAAGAGGTCCTCCGAGCCAAGGATGAGGCCCTGTCGCGTCTCAGAAGCATCTATGGTGATGAGGCTGAGACGCTCATCGCAGATGGAAGGTACGGCTTCATCAGCTCCCTCCTCGAGGAAACCCTGAAAAAGCCTGCTGTTGAGGCTGTTACCTTCACTGACCGCGTCGACAGGCTCCTTCTGAACAGGGTGGTCGGCATACCCATCTTCCTGGCTATCCTGTACGGCATCTTCCAGTTCACCTTCAGTCTGTCCGAGCCCTTGATGGACGAGATCAACAGGGGCTTCGGCTGGCTGGGGGAGCAGGCGGTGGGGATATCCCCCCCTTGGCTGGGCTCTCTTCTCGGTGACGGCGTCATAGCTGGTGTGGGCACCGTCATCAGCTTCGTTCCTCCCATCTTCCTACTGTTCATCGCAATAGCGGTGCTGGAGGACACCGGTTACATGGCCCGCGCTGCTTTTGTTGCCGACCGGGTGATGCACAGCGTGGGGCTCCATGGCAGGTCCTTTATCCCCATGGTCCTGGGGTTTGGCTGCAACGTGCCTGCCATCATGTCCACGAGGACCATTGAGAATCCCAAGGACCGGCTCACCACGATACTGATCAATCCCCTCATGTCGTGCGGAGGGCGGTTGCCTATCTACGCACTGTTCGCGGCGGCGTTCTTCGGCGCTAACGAAGGCGCAGTGGTCTTCTCGTTTTACCTGATAGGCATGGTTCTGGCTCTGGGTGTGGCTTTCCTGCTCAGGAAGACCGCCCTGGCGGGGCCCAGCGCCCATTTTGTGATGGAGCTTCCGCCCTACCGACTGCCCACCGTGAAAGGGATAGCCATTCATACCTGGGAGCGTGGCAAGGAATTCCTCATCAGGGCGGGCACCATAATCTGTGCCGCTGTCATATTGATCTGGTTCCTGGGCAGCATGCCATGGGGCGTGGAATACGGCAGCGAGTCCAGTTGGATAGGCAAGATAGGCAGCACCTTCGCTCCTCTGCTGGGGCCCTGTGGCTTCGGCGAATGGCAGGCGGCTACGGCGCTGATCTTCGGGTTCTTCGCCAAGGAGGCCGTGGTGGGCACGCTCGCGGTCCTGTTCGCCACGCAGGAGAAGGCCCTGGGCACCGTGATCGGGGCCGAGTTGGGATGGACGCCGCTTATCGCCTACGCCTTCATGGCCTTCACCTTGGTGTACGTCCCCTGTGCGGCAACGGTGGCCATCATCAAACGTGAGACGAGATCGTGGAGGTGGACGGCGTTTGCGGTGGGCTACAGCCTGGTACTGGGCTGGACTCTGGCCACGGTGATCTACCAGGTCGGCAGGCTGTTTTCCTGAAGGGGGGCTACACGAAGTCCGTCAGATCGGTCAGAGTGGTGAGCCGCGGGCAGTCGGTGATCCCGGCGAACAGGCTGCAGCGGTCCAGGAGGACCCCCCGCATACCCACCTTCTCTGAGCCAAGCACATCGGTGGGGTAGTGGTCCCCAACGTACACGGCGTCCGAGGCCTCGAAGCCGGTCTGGTCGAGGGCGGCAAGGAAGATAGGGGCGTCCGGCTTGGTGGACCCGACCTGCCTGGATGTGACTATGGCATCGAGGAAAGGGGCGATTCCCAGGCCCTGGCAGACCGGTTCCAGGTCGATATCTATGTTGGATATGACGCCCAGGGTAGCCCCCTGCCGCTTCAGCATCTCCAGAGTGGCTGGCACGTCATCAAACAGGGCGAAAGACCTGTCGGCGAACAGCTTGCCGACCTCCTGTACGATGGTGAGGGCCAGCTTGTCTGAGGGATTGACTCCGACCTGCCTCATCACTATGCGCTGCATCTCGATGTAGAGCGCCATCTGCTCCTCGAGGGAACGATTCCTGACAGGGTGGCGCAGGTTCTCCTCTATGTAGTAGTGGTCAGCCAGCAGTATGCCGGGGGACAGCTTCTCCTTCTCCACCTCGATGCCCACCGTCCAGCAGGCCCTTGCCTGCACCTCTTCGCGGGGTGGGCTGTATTCGGCCAGGGTGTTGAACCAGTCAAAGAAAACGGCCTTGGCCATTCTTCGCCTCCGCGCCAATTGTACGCTATAATGAAGCCGGACTCAATGCATGGTCTGGGAAGTTGGGTGTGTGTCTCATGCCGGTGAATTTCGTTCGACGGGGTGCCGGAAAGCCATCAGTTCGTCGCGCATTTTTCCTGCTGGCAGCTACTCCTGGTCAGACCGTTTGTCTGACATGGCCCGCTGCTATGTGCAGACCTTGAGAGAAGGGGAGTGACTGTGCCACACGTGTCAAAGCGCATAGTAGACGGTCTCTACGGGTACATCTGGCAAGGCAATGGCAACAACTGCAACACCTATGTCTTTGCCGACGTCCTTCCCGGAAAACGGCCTCACGCCATAGTCGACCCGGGGTTCGTGAGGAACGAGTTTCGCGAGGCCTGTTTTGACTCCCTGGTGGACTCTATGAATAGGGATGGGCTGGCCGTGGAAGATATCGGCCTTGTTATCAACACCCACACTCACCCCGACCACTGCCAGGCGACAGAGGCCATAGTCGAGAGGACCTTTGGACCCGAAGACGGTAGTCCGGTCCGCCAGGCCATTGTGGCCCTCTCCAGGGAGGAGGAGGACTACTATCTGGCTGCAGGTGAGAACATGTTCGGCATGTTCGGGATGGAGGTGCCTGAGCTCGGCCCCCTGTTCTACCTGGCCGAAGGCGACCTTGTTCTGGGTGGCGGCAATAGGGTGGTGCAGTTACAGGTGTTCCTGTCGCCCGGTCACTCGCCTGGTTCCGTATGCCTCTACTGGCCTGAGAACAGGGTATTGATCACCGGCGATGTGCTCTTCTTTGGCAGCGTGGGCAGGACGGACTTCCCGGGTGGCAGCGCAGCTACTCTGAAGAAGAGCATTGAAAGGCTTTCGGAGCTTGATGTAGAATACGTGCTCCCGGGTCACTCCACCGAGTTCGGCAGCGTGGTGGAAGGACGGGAATTTGTACGGCGGAACTTCGCTGCCGTCAGGTACTTGTTCTAGCGGGTCGGATTTGATGCTGCTGCTCAGGTGAGGATCGTGGAAGACGAGAACCGTATCAGGTACGCCATCGAGCACACGGAGGTGGTCAGGCATCCAGACCAGACACTGGCTACCTTCGGGCTGACAAGCATCTACTACTACCTTCTGACCAGCCCGGTCTACACCGAGGTCTTCCGCGAAGAGGAAGAAGCCGTGGTGAGGGAGGGGAAGGTAATCGTGGAGCGGCCCAAGATCGTCACGCCCTACTACCTGCTGAACCTGTTTGAAGGTTTTGAACACGGCACAGAATACGCTGAGTACATGCTGCGGGAGTACGGTCCCAACGAGCCGGGGTTGCTGTATCGCTATCGTAACGAGGTGCTGGAGATGAACGTGCTATCCAGCCCCATCGAGTCCGTGGAGCACAACTTGAATGAGAAGATCGACAGAGAGAAGAACCGCATGGCGGCCATTATCAAGGGCGTTGACGAGCTCTGGGATGTATCGCTGATGAAGTTCATTCACGACCTGACCCGCAACTCGCTTCGCAGCAACGTGATGGAGTTTGGCGCCCGGCGGCTGTTGGACATGGACCAGGGCGGAGTCCCCAGATACGCCCGCCACTCCATCGAGCAGTTGTTTTCTGAGGCCAGGGAAGAGCGGGCCAAGGTCTACGAGCTGGAGGCGGAGTTGAGGAGATGGGGCCTGTTCGAGGAATACGAAGACAGGTTCCTGAACCTTTTCCGCAGGTAGCCGCCTGCAATCCACAGCCCACTGTATGGCCGCACTGCGGACACGGATCACAGAGGAGACCCAGGGTGAACGACTTCGACCATGAACTGGTATGGGGTATCAGGCGCGCCGCCGAACTGATGCTGGCTGCCCGGTACGTGGTGGCCTTGACCGGCGCAGGCATGTCGGCCGAGAGCAACATACGGCCCTTCCGGGGCCCGGACGGCGTGTGGACGGAGTACGGCGAGCCTCCCATGGACGGGTACCAGAGGTTTCTGGCCGATCCTAAGCGGGAGTGGGAGAGGATGGTCAACCGGGAGGGGTACGTGCGGGGCATGTTTGAGGCTTTCGAGTCGGCCTATCCGAACCCCGGCCACTATGCCATGGCTGAGATGGAGAAGCTGGGAGTCCTGAAGTTCGTCATAACGCAGAACGTGGACAACCTGCATCGCGCAGCGGGCACACGGGGCATTGCTGAAATCCACGGCAACTTCCGCCTGGTGAGATGCATCGACTGCGGGGCCAGATATGCCCAGGAAGAGATACCCCTGGACAAGCTACCGCCTGAGTGCCCCAGTTGCGGCGGCATTATCAAGAACGACGGCGTCTACTTTGGCGAGCCCATTCCTGCCGACACGCTGCGAGTCTGCGACCACGAAGTCTCCAGGTGCGATTGCATGTTGCTGGTGGGGACTTCGGGGTTCGTCTATCCGGCCGCCGGGTTTCCCTACTCTGTCAAGCAGCGTGGGGGGACGCTGTTGGAGGTGGACCTGTACGGGACCAGCCACACCCCCATGTGCGATGTGGCCCTCAAGGGGAGGAGCGGTCATGTGCTGCCTAGGGTGGCAGATGAGATACGGGCCAGGATGAAGGGTTAGAAGTGCGGCCGACAAGCCCCACGAGCTGCTCGGACTGCAACCAAAAGCTCTCCGCTAGGTGTGGCGGTACTCATGGTTCGCTGGGGATGCTGATTACGAAGGGCACGAGGCCGCACATGGATCCGGTCTACGAGGTTTGATACGAGGGTGAAGAGTGCCCTTTGCGCATACGGTGAACCATCACGGGACGAAGGCTAATACTTCATACAGAGGGCCATGCGTGGGATCAACAGGCGGCTGAAGGTTCGAGCACAGAGTAGGGTGCGGAGATTGTCAATGGTGAGATGATCACGTTTTCCCCAGGTTGCATGTCCCACAAAGACAACAGCAGCATCGTCCCGATTTAGAACATTTGACCTATTGACGGCAAAGCTCGACCGTGATATATTGTGACCCGCTTGGATGTTTGATCGCAAGATGAACTTCTGTCGTAGTGGTCAGATGGTATCATCCCCTTGATGGCATGGCATGGAGAGAGGTGGCCCGATACGAGCGACTCGTTAGGAGCGATGTTCGTGAGTTTCGGTTGATTTCTGGAAGCAGGTAACGAGGATGGTGTCGGATGTGTATTGTGCTGCCCAGTACCACGTATCATCGCCTATTACACAGTAGGGTGTGGGCTATTCCTGCTTCTGGTGAAGTGATGGCGCAGTCCGGGTAGTGGTATGAAGGTGATCCTCGTTCTCGGAATGGTGTCCCTGGCCATCTTGCTGGGTGTGAGCTGTAACCCGGAGGCCAAAGCAGCAACCGAACTCTTCTCTGCGATTGCAGCGATGGACGGTATCCATTCCTACCGTACAACGTACGAAGGAACCAATGTGTATGACGATACGCAGGAGTCTTTGATTATTCGAAGTAGAGCTGAAGTGGCAGGACCTGACATCTATCATACGTGGACAGAGGATCAGCTTGGATGGCGCGAGTTCATTCGAATCGGTAGTGAGGCTTACTACCGGGCTGAGGACGATCCACAGTGGCAGGTGTACGATGCGCAGACCTGCCCCATCAAGTTCTTCTACATCTCGCTTCAACAGAGTCTCGCGCCATTCAAAGAGGCGACAAGTGTAGATGTGCTTGCAGACGGACAGGTTCTCGGAGTCCCCTGCTCACATTATGGTGCGACATGTGAATGGGAAGCCGATCTGTCTGGAACGGCGGAATTCTGGATCGATGCGGATGGATATGTCAGGCGGGTATTGGCCAGTGTGGACTACGAGGAAGTCGACGAAAGCGCTGGTACCAGACGCCCAGCAACTATGACCTCAATCACTGAGGTATTCGATCTTAACGACTCGATCAGCATCTCTCCCCCCGTCTTGTCCTGAAGGTACTGAGAGGCTGAATGTCTCCCCCCAAACTGCACCACAAAGGAGGTAACAGGGTGTGAAACAGCGGCGACGAGTATTCCAAGGTCTTATCGTATTGCTTGTTATGGCGCTAGTTGCGACTATTGCCCCCTGTGCCGTGTTGGCGGACGAGCCTTCAGAGAGTGCGGCGAAGACTGTGGGGTGTGAACTAGGAGACACGAGCACTCGCTTCGGCTACTATCACTTCGCTAATTTGCGACCATGGGAGTACAATAATTGGTATGTCAGGAGCGAGGCCTCTACATACGCTTCCTGCATCGGGTGTGTGTTCCCCTTCTGGATATATGTGCAAGGGTGGAATCAGTATTCATCAAGCCCTTCTGGGCCCTGGACGACGGATTCTGGCAGTGAAGACGAAGCCGGTTGGGCTGGATACGGTTCTCATACGGTATACTGTAACCCCACGGGTGTGGGAGTCACATACTACTGGAGGACAAAGAGCGTCCACAAAGTCATGTATAAGAATGAGTATGTAGCGATTGATACGTTATACTCACCTGCCGTATACCTGGCTTTTTGGTGGAACTAGCTTCGCACTGCGGCAGATTCGGGGTGAGGGAGGGGAGTGTGCTTGGCATGCCAGCATGCTGGGCATATTCCTGTACAACTGTTAACATGCTGGAGGCGGATTCTGTCTGGAACGTTTGGTCACGAAGTGGCCGTTGAACGGTAGCGTCAAGAGAAGTGTGTAAGTTGAGCGATAGGCTTCTCGTTCCAGGAAGAGTCAAGGTGACCGATGACACCGTAGATAATACGGTCGACACTGGCCTGGTTTTGGGAACAGATCATAGGTCTTGTCCTACGGCGGGCTTCTCGGAAGGGCCGATCAATAGCGTTGGTGGTACGGACCTTGCGCCAGTGGGCCTTGGGGCAGGTGAGGAAGTTCAGCAGTTCATCCAGGTCAGTCTCCAGGCAAGCCACGGCCTTTGGCTGGCTTGAGCGCCACTCTGAGGCCCAGTGTCGGAAGCGCCTTATCGCCTCCCTACGAGTGGCAGCCAGATAGATGGTCTTGGCTCCTTCGAGGCACTTCTTTGAACCTTCTTGGGCAGTTTGCTGGCCACATTTCTCAGCTTGTGTACCCAGCACCTTTGTTTAGCCACATACGGATATACCGTTTCCAGTGCTCGGCACGGACCAGGGTTGCCGTCAGTGGCTACCAAAGCCAAGCGTTTCCCTTCCAGACCCCGCTGATAGAGGTTGTTCAGGAAAGCTTGCCACTGTGCCTGGCTTTCCGCCGTGGCCTGGCGAAAGGATAGGAGATCCCGATTGCCCTCAACAGTGATCCTGTAGGCAGAAAGGACCGGCCGCTTTTTAGTCCCGTGGCTGTCTTCATCTTCAGTACTATGCCATCCACGAGAAGATACCAGTAGCTGTCCGGCAATGGTCTCTCATGGAAGCGCTTCACCTCTGCGTCCGGACTCCGAGCCACCCGGGATACCGTCTGCGGGCTGGGTGCCTGTCCCAGCATGGGGGCCAGGACTTCACCCACTCGACGAGTGCTCACCCCAGCCAGAGACAACTCCCGAATATGTTGGTTGACGCTCTCTTGCCTCCGTTGGTACGCTTTATCACCGTGGGATGATACACCCCTTCCCGATCCCGGGGCACCCTGACCCATCTTCACGACGTCGGCGGGAAAAGGGGGTAAAACTGATCCCGACCTAGACATAACTCGCTAGAGTATGGGCACTACATATTTTGCCAGGTGCCTAATTTTCAGGAACAGGGATGACACAACCGGTGGAGTCCCGAATAGACATAAAGGCAGTATATCACATCTCCTACGATATGTCAGGTTGGCCATAATGTACTATAGGTCACTACACCGACACCCTCAGGCACGACCCATCGTATACGATGCAGCATTTCGTACCTGGAAGGCTGCTCGATTGTTCTGTCCTATACGATGATGTGGTGAAGATGGGCTGAGATGCTCTATCAAGCCCAACTGAATAAGCAGGGTGCGATACCAATAGCCGTTACGGTGCCCCCGTCGAAGCTCCAGCTCGATCAGCCTTTGCATGTGACGCAGGTTGGCCAACAGGTTGATGACCCTTGGTGATTCTCTGCCAGCTTTGCGGCCAGACTTCTAGGACAGTACTGAAAAGGTTTTGATCAACCTTCTAAGTCCCCCAATTCTGAGGGACTTCTGAAGCTGGCGGACATCTCCAGATACCCCGCAGCACATATTCTGCAGCACTTTTTCAGCAACTTCCTAGCGAAGTGAACCTCAAACCGACGAGTTGCCGCGGCGGAGCCAAGGAGGTTCACTTGTTTCCTTTGATCGTGGTTGCGTTGCCGCTCCACAAAACGGGGTTCGGCATGGTATCCTTCCTGGATCATGACACCACAGGGGGATACCGATGCCGAACGTCAATACTATACTCGATGACCACGTCACTTTCCAGTGCGAATGCATCGACCGCATGTACCTCAATGCCTATATCCCCATTCTCCAGCTTCCCGGCCAGATGGTGAACTTCCTGGTCAAACACCGCGGACAGCCTGTTCCCTCGCCAGCCCTGCTTGGTCATATTACCAGGGACTTCGTCACTGCCGTGGAGCGTTTTGCCCAGGAGCAAGGTGTTCCTATCATCCACTTCCAGAAGGGCCAACGAAAGGAAGATGTGGCCCGACCCTACTTCGAACGGGCCGCTGAGCGAGAAGGCGTGGTGCTCATCGGCATCGCCCAGGAAAAGGCCACTGCCTTTCGCTCCTATCGGCCCCAGAGAGGCCCTACCGGTGTCCCCCACTATGACTTCTCCCGCGCCAGTGTTTGTGTCAACCATTACTACTTCTACATCCTCGATCGGGACTTCGGTCCCTCTTTCATCAAGCTCTGCTCCTATGCCCCTTTCGCTGGCCGGGTCTGGCTCAACGGCCATGAGTGGGTCAAGCGCCAACTCCAGAGCCTCGGCATTTCTTTCACCGCCTCGGATAAGTAATTGTCAGGAAATAAGTATTGCAAGCTGTGGGCATTTCGTGGTATACTTGGAGCATGGATACAAAGAACATAGAGGCAAGTCTGATCAAACAGCGATTCGAGTTTCTGGCAGGCTTTCTTGATGAGCGACTG
>Ga0180431_10002150_pt1 | contig 26776 bp, 20 predicted proteins | sample SS_ome_11_FD_132459 | JGI IMG/M metagenome (GOLD analysis project Ga0180431, IMG submission 132459) | Hypersaline lake sediment archaeal communities from the Salton Sea, California, USA - SS_1_MS_1 metaG | ecosystem: Environmental > Aquatic > Non-marine Saline and Alkaline > Hypersaline >... | reverse complement strand
TCCGCGGGAGAGTATTTCCTTCATGCACTCGAGCTCGCTGTTCGATACCCCCGCACAGTTTTCCCTTCCCGTCTGCGGGCCGTATCCGGATTCGAGGAGATACATTAAACAGTCGATCTCGGTTTCCCCGAAACCGTAGCAGACCTCGCGGGCGGTATTCGAGCCGTACCCCTTATCCAGTATCTTTTTCATGCAGTCCAGGGTATTGGAATCGACCGCCATCGATATGTGGAAGAGGGCGAGGATGAGGGAGAGGGATATGATAATTTTTTTCATCGGTTCGGTGAAAAATGTTACTCTAACATAATTTCTTTTATGTATTTATTATCGGCAGCGGTCCTCAATAAAATTATTATCTCAGGATGATGTGAACGGTTTTGTGGCGGGGTAAGCTCCCGGGAGCGTATACCCTGTTTTTTGCAATCACCGCTTGACAGCCTTCCGGCATTGGGTGAATATAGTCTCTACATCCGGATTTTTATTTCACCCGTGAATTGCATCGATGAAAAAAAATTTTATTATATTGATAGTCGCTCTGTTTATTTTCGCCCGTGGATGTACATGCGATTCGGACAGCGATTCCCCGAAGCCGGGGAAATTCAAGCTCGCCAATTCCTGGGGCGTCGGCTTTGACTACGAGAATGTTCCCGACGGCTTCCTCTGGATCACCTACGATGCCATGATCGCAAACGAGGTCTACGCCATCTTCTTTGAGGATAAGAGCTCCTACAATCCCCGGTATATCGTGACTTTCGAGATAAGCCATGCCAGGAGGGCCGATTGCGAAATTACGGCATATCTCGCCTCATCGCAGGGAGGCACGAGAATCATGTCGAAGCGCTTTGAGGACTATATGGGCAGGGGAGGGAACTGGTCTTTCCCTTCCAATATCATGGTGATGGATATCACTGAGTTCGCCGGCAAGATAAACAGCTACGATCTCTTTCTTGAGGTTTATGATTCTTCCGTTAATAGCGACGAAGGTACTGTTGTATCTTTTTCAATTGAGTATTACAGCACGTATGATAAAACGGGTTCCTCGCCGGATAAGACGATAATTTCTTCAGATACTAATGTTGCTACAACAAACGGTAATAGTGTCTATCTTGATATCCTTACAATCGGAGAATTTTCATCTCCTCCAGCTGCATCGCGCTCCCCGTCAAAGGCGTCGATAAGCTCTCTCGTCAATGCGAGATCGATCGATGAGATCGATCTGATTGTGCTCAAGGAGATCGTCGGTGTCAACGACGGGACCAAAAACTACAACCGTATCATCAACGGCCACGGCACCGGGCTTATCCCTCCCACCGAGAGTCAGTGGGCGAAAATTAAAAAGAGCGCCCTCGTGGTGGATTCCCTCGCCCCGCCGAAAGCCGGCGCCTCCATTCCCGGAAGCGTCGATCTCTCACAGACGAAGTACTTCCCGCCTATCGGCAATCAGGGGACAGAGGGGAGCTGCGTCTCCTTCTCGGTGGCCTACTATATCAAGACCTTTTACGAGGCGCGTGAGCACAACCGGGATCTCTCGACAACAGGTTGGAACGGGTCCCCCTGGCCCGGAAAGCCCGACAGCAATCTCAATTGGATATTCAGCCCCGACTTCATCTACCATCAGATCAATGACGGTGTCGATGAGGGATCGTACTTCCATGATAACGTCCATGTTGTAACACGAATCGGCTGCTCTACCTGGAGTACTTTCGCTACCAGTATATCGAACGGGGTCATCTGGCCCGATGAAGACGCGTGGCGCGAGGCGCCCCTTTACCGGGGGGATATACCCGATGAAGATACCTGGAGCAGCTATTACATTCTCACGGTGGATTCCTATGATAAGATCAAAATACTGAAGACGCTCCTCGCCAATAATATCATGGTTACCATTGCCGTCGACGCGGACAGATACGAAGATCTCTCTGCCGATGACGTATGGGACACCGATAATTATGCCGATGTACCTGTTTATAACACCAATCACGCCAATACCGTAGTCGGCTATCGGGATGATTGAGTGAGTGCTTCGCTCTTCCTGTCCACGGGCGATATGGCAGCGTATTGCCTGTGGGACAGCTCGCTCCTCGCCCTTTTTCAATCAGAGTAAAAAATTGTTATTTTTATACTTGACAGTGTATTGGCCATTTATAGGCTATTAATTGGATGTTCAATCAAAATGCGTTGATTCCAATGGGATAAATCCCGGTTCTTTTAAATACTTCTGTTATGAGTGCGCTTCATGTTGATGAAAGGGTGTATGCATACCCACACGACCTGTTCCGATGGTACGATGACGCCGCAAGAGGTTGCGAACGCCTACGAGGAGAGAGGATACGATTTCATCGCCTTCACTGATCACGATTACTTGATAAAGCCCCGTTATCGGGAGATCTGTTCCCAGGTCAAGACTGGCATGATAATTTTTTATGGCGTCGAGCTCACGGTTTTTGTCAAGGGCTATGTCCATGTCAACAGGATTGAAGGAGATGAGGAGGTGCTTCATATCTTCAATCACATCGGGGAGTACGATCTGACCGTGGATCAGGTGCGGGATAGAACAAAACAGCTTAAAGAAATGTTTCCGCTCGATGCTGTCGAGATTACCGCGAAGGGATTCCGGCAGAAGGAGTTCGAGCTCCCCGATCTGAATTTACCCATGCTCGCTTCGGATGATTCACACAGTATGGTAGGTGTGGGCCGTGCCTGGATTGAGCTTGATGCCCGTCGAAATAAAGATTCTATCATTCGAGCCATAAAGAAAGGGAGATTCTGGAACTGCTATCTCTGAACGAGGGGATATCATTTCAAGAGTCCCCTTATGCTTTTCGCCGTGTATTATATATTTCGTACTATCACATTGAGCCGTAAAGGAACGAGTCTGATAAGGAGGTAATTGTTCTATGGGGAGACGAGTGGCTATCTGCGCCGTGTCGCAGATAAAGAACGAACCTGATATCTGGCATCAGAGATTTCAGGGTATGCTGCTTGATTGCTTTGAACCGATCATCGAGCAGACGGGGGTCACCTTCGATATGGAAAAGGGTATCAGGGATGTGCTCACCTGCTCCGATGATGTTTTCGATGCGCGAACCATTTCCGACAATGGCATGCAGGATGTTGTCGGAGCGCACTATCGCGGTGAGGAGAAGATGGCGCAGGATGCGATCAACGGCCTCGGTTACGCAATGGCATGTATCCTCTCCGGCCATGATGACGTTGTGCTCTATCTGGCTCACTGCAAGGAGTCGCAGACGGAGAGCCGGCGCATGAATACCAACCTGGGCTATGATCCCTTCTACTGCAGGCCGGTTGGTCTCGATTTCATCAACGCCTGCGCCTTTCAGGCCCGCGAGTATATGGAGAAATCGGGAATCACCGAGGAGCACCTTGCGGAGATTGTCGTCCGATCCCGGAAGAATGCTGCAAAGAATCCCTATGCGCGCGAGAACGGAAAGGTTTCCAAAAAGGATGTCATGAAGTCCCCGATGCTCTGTGATCCCATCAGGGAGCTCCATCACTACCCGGTAACGGACTGGGCTGCCGGAATGCTCCTCTGCTCCGAGGAGCGGGCACACGAGTTTACCGACAATCCGGTCTGGATCACCGGTTTCGGGAACTGCATGGACAGCTACTTTCTGGGAGACCGGGATCTCACTTCGAATTTCGCCCTGAAGAAAGCCGCCGAGCAAGCCTATGCCATGGCGGGCATCAAAGATCCCAGAAAAGAGATCGATCTCTTCGAGCTGAATGACGCGTCCGCCTATCAGCTGCCGATGTGGGCAGAGGGTGTTGGCCTCGTCGACGAAGGGCAGGGCGGCGCTTGGATAGATGCGGGCGGCATGGATGCGAGTAATGTGAACCTCTCCGGAGGCATGCTGAACGGCAACCCGGTCATGCTCGGCGGGCTTGCCCGTGCCGTTGAGGCTGTTATACAGCTTCGCGGTGAGGCCGGCAAGCGTCAGGCCAAGGGGGTTAAGCGAGCCCTTGCACACGGCACCACCGGTGGCGCCGGGCAGCATCATGCGGTCGTTATCCTTGAGAAGGGGGTGCAGTGATGGAAAAGAAGAGGAACAGAAATGTTGCCATTGTCGGCATCGGCGAGACCAAGTACTCCAGTCACCGGGAAGATGTCAATCAACCCGAGATGGTTCATGAAGCGGTACAGGATGCGCTGAAAGATGCCGGTCTGTCCATTAATGATATCGATTGCACCGTCCACGGAAACATGGAGCTCTTCGAGATGATACATCAGCCCGATCTCTGGCACACGCTGGGGACCGGCACCTACGGGAAGAGCGCCTATCGCCTGACGACCGGTGGCACCACGGGATCGACCGTTGTCTGTGCCGCCGATAATCTGGTTGCTTCGGGAATGTACGATATCGTCATGTGCATCGGTTTCGAAAAGCTGCAGGAGGGGCATACCACCGGCGGCATCACCAACATGGCGGATCCCCTCTGGTTCAGGAAGCTGCAGACCGGCGCGCTCACCGGCTCGGCAGGGTACATGATGATGGAAGAGTTCGGCGAGGAACGAGCGAAGCGTGCGGCGATGACCTATCGGATCATCATGGACAAGCACGCCTGTCTCAACCCCAATTCGCACCGCGCCTTTGGCCTCGAATGGGATCAGCTCGAGGATCTGATGGAGAACTCCCCACGGCTGGTAGGCGAGCTCAGGCTCATTCACATGTGCTCGCAGTCGGATGGCGCCTGTGTTATGATCCTGGCCTCGGAAGAGCGGGCGCGCGAGATAACCGACAAGCCGGTCTGGATCCGGGATCATATCACCGTACACCGTGAGGAATCGCTCAATGTCTTTGGAAACGACGAAAAACATCCGGTCAAGATGACGCACCGCTTTGCCGCGGAGCAGCTCTTCGAGAGGAATGGCATCACCGATCCCGTTGAGTACTTCGATGTCTTCGAGATGTACGATCCCTCGGCCTGGTGGGGGCTCGACTGGATGCGCGAGTTCCTCCTGCTCGAAGGTGACGAGCACCTGAAGCTGGTCGAGAACAAGGAGATAATGATAGGCGGGAAGCTGCCCATCAATCCATCCGGCGGGGTCATTGCGGCGAATCCCATCGGGGCAACCGCGAGCGTGCGGGTTGCCGAAGCGGCCAAGCAGATCCGCGGGAACGCCGGTCCACATCAGATTCCGACCCCGGTGAATCACGCGCTCGCTTCGGGCTTCGGCGGCACCTTCTGGACGGTGCTTTTCATGCTTGAGAAGGAATTATCGTGGTAAGGGGGACGACATGAGTGAAGAATTTGGCATAAAAGTTGAAGAAATATTCGATACCATGGAGGAGCGCTTCCGCCCCGAGGGCGCTGAAGGTGTTGATGCCTCCTTCGGGTATGATATAACGGGGCGCGGGAAGTGGAAGCTCACGGTCAAAGACGGAAAGATGAAAATTGAGAAGACCGACGATCTGAGCGACTGCCGCGCGATATCAATAAGCGATCCCGATACCTTCGTCGGCATCAATATCGGCAAGGTCGACGGGATGCAGGCCTTCAATTCGGGCAAGTTCAAGGTTGACGGCGATCTCGGCGCGCTGGGGCAGACGGCGAAGATGTTCAAGCGGTTTCAGCCGCCGAAGAAGGAGATGACCACCAGAGAGATTATACAGGATATGTTCGGAACGCTCCTGTCGAGATTCCAGCCGAAGAATGCCGAGGGACTGGATGTCACCATCGGATACGATATCAGCGGCGAGGATGGCGGCCAGTGGATGGCAACCATCAAGGACGGTACCTGCACCCTCAAGGAGAGCATCGACGGGACGCCGACAGTCACGCTGGAAGTGCAGGCGGATGACTGGGTTGAGCTCATGCTCGGCAGGGTCGAAGCGATGACCCTCCTCAGCGCCGGAAAGGCCGCCATCGTGGGCGATACGCAGCTGGCCCTCAAGCTCACCGAGATCTTCGGGAAGTATCAGCTGCCCGGCGAGAAGGCTGAACCGGAACAGGAGCTTATCGCCCTGAAGAAGACCATCTCGGTCGGTCAGCACTTTGCCACCGGCCCGGTTATGGGGAAATTTCTGAAGGGATTAAAGGATAAGAAGATACTGGCAAATATATGTCCGAAGTGCGGGCGCAAGCAGGTGCCGCCGCGCGAGATATGCGCTCCCTGCCGTGTTCGCTGCGAGGAATGGGTCGAGGTCGGACCGAAGGGCGAAATCCGCCTGCTGGACACGGTCTACTATGCCAGTCCGGATCCCCTCACCGGCGAAACGAGGGAAACCCCCTACGGCACCGCCTGGATTCTTCTCGACGGCTGCGAGGGCAATGATGTCTTCTCACACTTCATCCGTCCCGATCAGATAGACCGAATTGTTATCGGACGTAATGATCGGAAGGGAAGCCGCCTGCGTCCGGTCTGGGCCGAGAAGCGAACCGGGGGCGTCTTTGACATCAAGTACTTTGAGATCGATGAGTAAGGAGAGTGGCTATGAAGAAGGATATTGATACGAAAGACAGTTTTGTTATTGAGGGAAAGCTCGCCCTGCCATACTCCTACTTTGTCGGGCGTGTGGGAAGCACCTTCATCACGACCATACGGGATAAGAAAAAGATTATGGGGGTGCGGTGCAAGACCTGCAACAAGGTTTTCGTTCCTCCCAGGCAAACCTGTGAGATCTGCTTTGAGGATATCAGGGATAACTGGGTGGATCTCGAGGATACCGGTGCAATAACCAATTTCACCATCATCCGCTACGATGATGGGCACCTGCCGAGAAAGGCCCCCTTTGTTCTTGCGCTGATCAAGCTGGATGGGGCTGATACTCCATTCGCGCATATCGTCGAAGGAATCGATCTCGACAAGGTGTCAGTGGGGATGCGGGTCAAAGCGGTCTACGCCACAGAGACCACCAATACCATCCTCGATATCGATCACTTTGAGCCTTACACGGAGAAGGTTACTGTCCGTGAGCGCGAACGGGAACCGGTTACAAAGGAGAAAGTAACGAAAGAAAAGCTGGAAAGGAGAGAAGCCATGTCCGATAAAGTTATAATCACCGCTGCGCTGTCAGGCGCTGCCACCTTTAAGAATCAGAACGAGTCGGTGCCCTACACGCCCGCCGAGTTTGCAGAAGAAGCAAACAAATGCTACAAAGCAGGCGCTGCCGCGGTGCACGTTCATGCGAAGACCGACGATGGGTTTCCCACCCATGAGGTTGATCGTATCAAGGCGACCCATGACGCGATCAAGGATAAGACGCCGGAGCTCATCGTCAACCTGAGCACCGCCGTCGGTATGGGAAAGACCGCCGAGCAGCGAATCGAGCAGATCAGCGTTATCAAGCCGGAGCTTGCCTCGCTGAACACCAACACCATGAATTTCAGCCTGCTGGACCGAAAGACGGGGAAGATCTTCATGGATTACGTCTTCGAGAATACCTTTACCATGCTGCAGGATTTCGGCAAGATCATGGAGGAGGTGGGAACCAAGCCGGAAATCGAGTGCTACGATATCGGCGGCCTCGACAACACACTGCTCATCGCCAAGCAGGGATTCTTCAGCGAGCCGATGTATTTCAACTTCGTCTGGGGCGTCGCCGGCGGTCAGAAGTTCAGGCCCGACGCCTTCATGACCATGATGCATGCTCTTCCTCCCAACACGAATTTCACCACCTGCGGCGTCGGCATCGAGCAGTTTCCCAGTATAACCATGTCGTGCCTCTGCGGCGGGCATATGCGTGTCGGCCTGGAGGACAATATTCGCGTTCCCACCGGCGGGCTGGCGAAGGGGAATTACGAGCAGGTCGAATGGGCGGTGAAGATTGCCCAGGCGCTCAGCCGCGAGCCGGCGACGCCCGATGAGGCGCGGGAAATTCTGGGACTCAAGAAGCGATAAATTGAATTCTCTCGGGGTGAGATGGGTGCACGGGCATCCCTCACCCCGATAATCCGCTCAGAGAAGAGGGTATCGATGGCTGAAGAGGATCCTGCGCGTATAACCGGTCAGAAGGATCTGTTTACCGATCCGGATCCGGACAAGGCCCGTTTATTCTTCCGGAACAAGTCGCGGGCGCTTGTCTCAAAGCTCTCCACCGTGGAGGAGGTGGTGCATTCGATGGTGCACGATGGCGATTACATAGCCATCGGGGGGTTCGGCGCCATCAGGATGCCGACTCCCATCATTCATGAGATAGTGCGGCGGGGTAAGAAGAATCTCGGTCTGGCCGGTCACACCTCCACTCATGACTTTCAGGTTCTCGTAGCCGGCGAGTGCATCGATCGCTGTGATGTCGCCTATATTATCGGCCTCGAAGCGCGGGGATATTCCTCAAATGCGCGTCGATATGTCGAGAGCGGCAAGCTGAAGATTACCGAATGGAGCAATGCGGCCCTCGCCTGGCGGCTCAAGGCAGCAGCCATGGGCGTTTCATTCCTGCCGGCGCGAAATCTCCTGGGTACCGATACCCTCCGCCAGAGTGCGGCGAAGGTGATCGAGTGCCCCTACACCGGCAAACGGTATGTCGCGTATCCGGCGCTCTATCCCGATTTCGCCGCCATTCACGTTCATGAGAGCGATGTATACGGCAACTGTCGGGTATACGGTGCGTCGATGTCGGATCAGGATCTGGCGAAGGCCTCGAAGCGGGTCGTCATCACCACCGAGCGCCTTATTCACACGGAGCGGTTCCGGGAGAACCCAGAGGCGACGTTCATTCCCTACTGGTGTGTCGATGCGGTTATCGAAATTCCCTACGGGAGCTATCCGGGGAATATGCCCTATGAATACTATTCCGACGAGGAACACCTCATCGAGTGGCTGCAGGCGGAACGCAGTCCCTCCGGTTTCAAGGACTTTTTGAAAAAGCAGATATTTGATACGAAGAATTTCTATGAGTACCTCGAGCTGAACGGGGGCATCGAGAAGATGAAGAAGCTCCGTGCCCGAGAGCTGCTCATCGATCGGTAGGAGGTTCTGTGGAGTACAATCAGATGGAGCTGATGATCTGTGCGGCCGCCCGAGACCTCGAGGACGGAGCGACGGTGGTGGTGGGAACGGGATCGCCCGTTGCGGCTGCGATGCTCGCACAGCGGACACATGCTCCCCATCTCTGTCTCATGTTTGAGGCGGGGGGAGTTGCCCCGATACTTCCCGCGTTGCCCATATCGGTCGGTGATTCACGCACCTTCTATCGCGCCCTCATGGCGAGCTCGATGCCGGACATCATGGAAACCTGTCAGCGGGGGATGGCGGATTACACCTTTCTCGGCGGCGCGCAGATAGACATGTACGGAAATATCAACTCGACGATGATCGGTGATAATCATTCGAAGCCCCGGGTGAGATTTCCCGGTTCCGGTGGGGCAAACGACCTCGCTTCCCTCTGCTGGAGAACGATGATGGTGACCGTACAGGATACACGGCGCTTTACTGACAAGATGGATTTCATCACCTCTCCGGGATACCTCACCGGTGGCAACTCGCGGTATGAAGCCGGTTTGCCGGAGGGAACCGGTCCCTATCGGATCGTTACCAATATGGCAGTTATGGGATTTGATGAACAGACCAGACGGATGACGGTTCTCTCCATACATCCCGGTCATGATCGGAAAGATGTTCAGGATAATTGCGGTTTTGAGTTGATGTGGGCAGCGGATATTACCGAGACCGAACCGCCTTCGGAGGAGGAGCTGATTATTCTCCGGGAGGAGGTTGATCCGCACGGCTACATTATTGGCCGGAAGGTTAAGTAGGGCAGTGTGTCGTTTCGATCTTTGTCATTGCGAGGAGCGAGATTCCTCGCCATGCTCGGAACGGGCTCCGCAATCTTTATTCATTCAACGTGCTTCATTACGCTACGGAGATTGCTTCGGTCGCTTCATGCCATCCATGGCATCGCGACATCGGGATATCCCTGTCCGGCATCATGGCTCCTCGAGATGACATTTCATTAACTGTTGCATTCGCTATTCGTTTCCTGGCAGGTGCTATCATTCTTTTTCCATAATGTAAAAAATAAAGGAGGAGGGAGACCATATGAGCGAAAAACTGCAAGATGTTGAGCCGATGGTATACAGGAGCCGCATCAGTGTTCCCTATCACTGGTGGGCAGGTGATACGGCGAGTGCTTTTTTTATCGCCCTGCGGGACGAACAGAAGATAGTAGGCATCAGGTGCTCGGAATGCAAGCGGGTGTTTCTCCCGCCGCGAAAGATGTGTCCCGACTGTTACCGGGAGAACAGCGAATGGGTTGAGCTTCCGCCAACCGGTACGCTCCGCTCGTTCACCGTGTCACGGAGAAAGCTTGCCGCGCAGCACAAGGAACCCCCTGTCATCTATGGTCTGATTCAAGTCGATGGTGCCGATACGGCGCTCCTCCACATCCTGGATGAAGTAAAGCCCGAAGAGGTGCGTATCGGCATGAAGGTGGAGGCCCGTTTTGCCGAAGAGCGTCAGGGGACGGTGTGGGACATCGCCTATTTCAGGCCGGCATCATAGGAAAGGAGGGTAATCATGGAACGAGCAGCAATTATTGGCATCGGTATGACAAAGATTGAAGCGAACAAGGTTTCCGATACCTTCGCCGACATGGCCTGGGAAGCGGTTAATAAGGCGCTGGATGATGCGGGCATGACCATTAAGGATATCGATAATGTTGTAACGACCTCGAATGATTTCTGGGATGGCCGTACCATTTCCTGTATGGCTGTCGGTGACGCGGGCGGCGTCCGGGGCAAGAACACTTCCTGTGTTGAGGGTGACGGCGCTTTTGGGGCATTCTACGGGCTTGCCCGGGCACTCTCGGGTTCCTACGACACGTCCCTGGTTCTCGCTCACTGTAAGGGATCCGAGAGCGTGTCGAGCCTCATCACCAATGCGGCATTCGATCCCATATACGAGCGGAAGCTGGGGATGGATATGATAACTGCCAGCGCGATGCAGGCGAATCTCTATATGCATGAGACGGGAGTCACCTCGGAGCAGCTGGCGATGGTATCGGTGAAGAATCACGGTAATGCGCGGCTGAATCCCAACGCACAACTGCCGATGGAGATCACCGTTGAGGATGTTCTCAACTCGGAGATGATTGCCGATCCGCTGCACAAGCTGGACTGTTCGCCTGTATCTGATGGCTGCTGTGCCGTTATTATCGCCAATGAATCCAAAGCGGAGAAGTTCAAGAAGAAACCGGTATGGATAAAGGGCGTTTCCTTCTGCGCCGATTCCTATTTTCTGGGAGATCGAAACCTCACCGATGCGCGATCCCTCCGCGAGGCGGCACAGAAAGCGTATGCCATGGCGGGAATAACCGATCCCGCCGCGGAGATAGATGTCGCCGAGCTCTATGACGCCTTTACGTATCAGGAGCTCATGTGGATAGAGGCGCTCGGTCTCTGTGCGGCGGGGAAGGCCGGCACCTCGCTTGAAAAGGGTGTTTTCAATATTTCGGGGAAGATGCCGGTAAATCCCTCGGGCGGCCTTCTGAGCGGCCATCCGGTTATCGCGGCGGGCCTCATCCGTATAGCCGAGGTGGTCAAGCAGCTGCGCGGTGAGGCGGGGGACTATCAGGTTGATAATGCCAGACGGGGAATTGCACAGGGAATCAACGGTGTCTGCGGGCAATCCCATTGCGTCTGGATTCTGGATAAGGAAAAATAGGAGGTGAGCTATGGGGAAGAAACGAGTGGCAATTGTCGGAACCGGTCAGACCCTTCACCGGAGTCATCGTCCCGATGTCAACGGGCAGGAGCTCATCTTTGAAGCGGTGCAGCGGGCCCTTGAGGATGCGGATCTGACCATCAGGGATATCGATGCGATAGTCATCGGCAATATGGATCACTTCGAGGGTATCAATTATGTTGACTGCTGGAGCGTTGATGGCTCGGGCGGAACGATGCGCCCCATCATCAAGCTCACCACCGGCGGGACAACGGGGAGCACCCTCGCCATTGGCGGGTATCACATGGTCGCCTCCGGAATGTTCGAGAAGGTGCTCGTCATCGGGTGGGAGAAGAATTCCGAATCCGATACCACCGGCGCCATTACCACTGCCTTCGATGCGGTCTGGGACCGGCTGGTGTTTGCCGGCGCTATTTCAGGGCTTGCTGTTGAGGCGCAGGCCTATATGGCGAAATACGGAGCGACGGATAAAGACGGAGCGCGGGTTTCGGTTCGGGATCGAAAGCACGCCTGCAATAATCCGCATGCGCAGCTCCGCAAGGAGGTGACCGTTGATGAGGTTCTCGCTTCGCCGATGCTCTCCGATCCGATTCACCTGCTCGATGTGTGCCCCCGGACCGATGGCGCCTGCGCGGTGATTATGGCCAGCGAGGATGTTGCCGGGAAGATAACGAGCACCCCGGACTGGATCTGGGCGACGGCGAACCGCCATAAATACGCCTATCTCGGTGATGTTAACTGGGGAGCGCTGGACAGCATGGCCGAGGCATCGAGTGAGCTCTTCGGGAAAGTGGGAATCAAGGAGCCGAGGAAGGAGATCGACGTAATCGAGCTCTATCAGCCCTATTCCTTCGCCGGCATTATCTGGATAGAGGATATGGGCATCGTTGACCGCGGGAAGGCGCCTGAATATATCTGGAGCGGTGCCACCGATATGGGTGGAGAGCTTCCCATCAATCCCTCCGGAGGGGTCATTGCCTGCAATCCTATCGGAGCGACGGGGCTCATTCGATGCGCTGAGGCGGCCCTGCAGATCATGGGGAAGGCCGATAAGCGGCAGGTACCCGATGTCAAGAGAGCGGTCAGCACCGGTTTCGGAGGCTGCATGTGGACCGATATAATCCTTCACGGTACGGAAAAACCCGAGTTCTAGGAGGAAGTGATGTCTGAAAAAGAGCGAATTATCGTCGAATCGGGCGAGGCAATACAACCCTTTGACTATGCGATCGGCCTTCACGGGAGCCTCTTCTTCAAGGAGCTGCGTGACAACAGGCGATTCATGGGCATCAGGTGTCCGAAATGCAACAAGGTTTATATTCCGCCCCGTCGCGTCTGTGGCGACTGTTTTGTAGAGATGGAGGATTTCGTCGAGGTTGGCCCCAGGGGAAGAATCGGAACCTTCACCATTCTCCGCTATGCCTTCATCGATCCGGAGACGGGGGATATGAAGCCGGTTCCCTACGGATACGGCTTTATTCAGCTCGATGGTGCCGATACCCTCTTCCAGCATTACATCAATATCAAGGATGAGAAGCGAATCAAAATCGGCGCGCGGGTGGAGCCGGTATTCTCGGATGAGCGGAAGGGGACTATACGCGACATCGAGTATTTTCAGGTTGTTGACGAGTAGCGTATGAGGATAATTCGGGGTTGTGTTTCATGCGGGAGATGCGGCACGCCGGGTCAGGACAATGGTCTGTGCGATGCACGCAGGCTCTCTCACTGGCAGCGTGCTGCGGGGTAGTTTAATATAAGGGAGCCTCTATTTATTTAAATTTGTAGTTCCCTTGTATCAAACTACCACTTCGATGCTTGCATCGCTCAGTGCGAGAGCACTGGCAGCGTGCTGCGGGGTAGTTTATTTGAGAATGCACAGGTAGTGAAGGGGACTTATGGCAGAGAAAAACAAAAATAACATCATGACCCTTCGGCGATCACAGCTCACCAGGGCTGCGTACAATGTCGTGAGCAGGAAAGGGTATTATAACTTTACCATTAAAGACATCTCGCGGGAATCCGGGCTGTCGACGGGGCTGGTGCACTACTATTTCAAGAATAAGCAGGATCTCCTTGTCCATCTCATCAAGGAGATGAACAGAAATTTGAGGAATTATCTGAACACGGGGCTGAGCAGATCGGAAGACCCCGTTGAGAAATTGAGAATTTTCGTTTCTCAGGCCTTTGAGATAGTTATCAACGAGGAGAACTACTTCTATGTGGTGCTCGATTTCTGGACACAGGTCAACCGCAATGAGCGGATGAGGACTGCAAACATCAGGCTCCTCGAGAGCTATCGGCAGGAATGCTCCAGGATACTCGCCGAAGGAATCGAGAAGGATATTTTCAGGGAGATGGATGTTCAGTATGTAACCATGGCTATCATCTCCCTTATCCTGGGCATGATAATACAGTATATCATCGACAGAGATGCCTTCGATTACGATGATTACTGTGAGAGAACCATGCGGCAGATTTATTCTATGGTGATGAAGGAAACTAACAGCTAGGAGGAAGTGATGGAGTTCGGTTTCACAGAAGAACAGCTCATGTTTCGGGAAACCGTGTACCGGTTTGCGAAGAATGAAATAGTCGATCTGTGCGAGGAGGCAGATCTCAAATCTGAGTTCTCCCGCGAGATATGGCGCAGGTTCGGAGAGATGGGTCTCCTCGGGCTTCCCTTCCCCGAGGAGTATGGGGGCCAGGGTGCCGATGTGGTCACCTGCTGTGTCGCTTCGGAGGCCCTCGGTCATGCCGGTGTGGACGGGGGGCATCTCCTCTCCCTCGGTGCGCATACCTATCTCTGCGTCGATACCATTTATCAGCACGGGACCGAGGAGCAGAAGAAGAAATATCTTCCCAAGCTCGCCTCGGGGGAGTGGATTGGCTGTATGGGGCTTACCGAACCGGAAGCAGGCTCCGATGCGGCATCACTGAACACGACCGCCGTGAAGAAGGGGGATCGGTGGATACTGAATGGATCCAAAACATTCATTACCAATGCGCCCGTTGCGGATATCTGTGCCGTTTATGCGACCGTGGACAAGTCGAAGCGGCAGGCGGGCATCACGGCCTTCATTGTCGAGAGGGATTTCAAGGGATTCTCCACGGGCAACCCCTTTCATAAAATGGGAGCGAGAGCCTCCCAGACATCTGAGGTGTTTTTTGAGGACTGCGAGGTTCCCGAGGAGAATCTCCTCGGCAGGGAGGGAGATGGATTCAATATGGCACTTCAGACCCTGGAGTGGGACCGGAGCGCGCTCCTCGCTCCTTTCGTCGGGGGGATGATGTGGGCAATTGAAGAGTGTTCGAGGTATGCGAATGAACGGGTGCAGTTCGGTCGTCCCATTCGGAAGTTCCAGGCTGTCCAGCATAAGATAGCCGAGATGAAGATTTTCATGGAGGCGGCGCGCCTGCTCGTCTATCGGGTGGCTTCCCTGAAAGATGCCGGACATCCGCTCAACCACCTGCAGGCCTCTATCGCGAAAGCCTTTGTGGCGGATTGGGGGCTCAAAGCCGTTTCAGAGGCGGTGCAGATATTCGGCGGGTACGGGTTTATGCACGAGTACCCCGTCGAATGGATGTTTCGTGATACGAAGCTCGCACAGATAGGCGGGGGAACCTCGGAGATTCAACGGATGATTATCTCCCGGTTGATACCAACATAATTGAGAGGAGCGAGTTGATATGAACTACGAGTTAACTGATACTCAGAAGGCAATCAGAGAGCAGTACGAGCAGTTCTGCGCGAAGGAGATCGCATCCCGGGCGACACTTCTCGACCGTGCTTCGGATGAAGAGGCGGGAAGTCTCATGCGGGAAAATCTGCGTACGCTCGCCGATCAGGGATATATGAAGATGTTCTTCGCGGAGGAGTACGGGGGAACCGGTGCGGATCTCGTCACACGGGCAATTGCCGGTGAAGCGCTTGCGAAAGCCTGTCCGGCAACCTACCTCTCCGCTAATGCGAGCGCCCTCCTCTGCGGTCTTCCGGTGCACCGTTTCGGTTCTTCGGAACAGAAGGAGCGTTATATCGGAAGGATTATGAGCGGCGAGCAGATAGGAGCCTTTGCCCTCACTGAGCTCGATGCGGGGAGTGATACCACTGGCATAAAGACAACTGCAGTCAGGAAGAACGGAAACTGGGTGCTGAACGGCACCAAAACCTACATCACCAATGCTCCCATTGCGGATATCTGTATCGTAGCGGCTTATACCGAACAGGATGCCGGACCGGAGAATGGCATGTCGACCTTTATCGTTGAGAAGGGAACCCCCGGCTTTACCGCGGGGAAACCGCTCGATAAGCTCGGATACCGCGGTTCGCCGACGGGGGAGCTCTTCCTGGAGGACTGCACCGTCTCGGATGATGCTCTCCTCGGCGAGGCGGGAAAGGGTTTTGCTCAGGTTCAGCAGATTCTTGCCTCTGGCACATTGAGCATCGCCGTTGCTTCCCTCGGGGTTGCAATGGCCTGTCTTGAGCGTGCAGCGAAGTATGCCGGTGAGCGAGAGGTGTCTGGCAAGAACATCAATCGCTATCAGGAGGTCTCCTTCAGGCTTGCCGACATGATGATAATGACCGATGTTTCCCGGCTGTTGATATATCGGGCAGCCTGGGCGATGGATATGGATGATCCTGAAGCATCGGTGCTGATTTCCTGCGCGAAGGTTTTCGCCGGCGAATCGGCAACGCAGATTGCCAGTATGGCGCTTCAGGTTCATGGCGGTCGTGGCTATATGAAGGATTGTGATGTGGAACGGCTCTATCGGGATGCCAAGCTCGGCGAAATTGATGGAGGCACTTCCGAGATACAGCGGCTCTCTATTGCTGAATATATCCTGGATCGCTTCGCAACGTGAAAATGCTCTTTGAACGGAACTCTTCCGGCATACAGGCGACACAGTGACGTGTCGCCTGAGTTATATTCACCCGTTCCATGAATAGTAGTTGAAATATTTTTTATTGTAAGGCGTACTATCTCAAGGCGTAACGCTCCCGAACACCGGCGGCAGGCCGGTTGATCCCTTCAGCGGAGAGGAGGTGCCCGTCGGCGAGAGGGGTGAGATATGTGGTCAGGGGACCACCGGTAATGGTGAGTTATAATAGGCCGGAAGAGACGAAAAGGGCCATCGGGTTCAGTGAGGAGCTCCCGCTGACGAATGTGGGGAAAACAGACAGAAAACAGTTAAGAAATAGCTCCCGTACCGCTTCTCACCGTAATTTCAGTTGACGGAGCGCCGCCCCGCAGTAGCATAGTGCTTGATTTTTTTCAGGAGAGGGGCATCATTGCGTTGAGTCGGGAACAAACTGGGGAGCGGAGAGGGGCAAAAGAATTCCCCTGCCGCCGGCTCATCGTGATGGCGGATTTTTCGCGGCCACGGTGAGAGCGGGTAAAATATGTCGAAACAAAAACATCTTTTCTTTCTCATACAGAGATAAGAACGACCATTGCGCCATGATATATAATTAACAGGAAGAAACGTATGATTGACAAAATTCTCAGTCTCTTCTTCGGCACAAAATACGAGAGAGATGTAAAGAAGCTCAGACCCTATGTGAATGTCATTAACAGCCTTGAGCCCGAGATGAAGAAGCTCTCACTTGAAGAGATGCGGTCGAAGACCGCATCATTTCGGGAGCGCATCGAGAAGGGCGAATCACTCGAATCGATACTCCCTGAAGCTTTTGCGCTTGTCAGGGAAGCATCCGTAAGGACGCTCGGGATGAGGCACTTCGATGTGCAGATAATGGGGGCGGTTGTTCTCCATCAGGGTAAGATTGCCGAAATGAAAACCGGTGAAGGTAAAACCCTGGTCGCCACCATGCCGGTGTATCTGAACGCGCTGACGGGGAAGGGGGTGCACATCATCACCGTCAACGATTATCTCGCCCGACGGGACGCTGAATGGATGGGTCCCGTCTATCGTGCCCTGGGATTGACCCTTGGCATCATTCAGCACGATATGGATCCCCATGAGCGCCAGGAGGCATACCGCTGCGATGTGACGTACGGGACGAATAATGAATTTGGATTTGACTATCTCAGGGATAACATGGTTGAGCATCGGAGCCTGCGCGTGCAGCAGGAGCTCAACTATGCCATTGTCGACGAGGTGGACTCCATTCTCATTGACGAAGCGCGGACGCCCCTCATCATCTCCGGCTCCACGGATGAGTCGACCAAGAAGTACTATCTGGTCAACAAAATAATTCCCAGCCTCAGAGAGGGAAAGGACTATGAGGTAAACGAGAAGGACCGCAATGCCCTTCTCACGGAGGAGGGGGTCAAGACCGTCGAGCGGCTCCTCAAGCTGGACAATCTCTACGACAGCAGAAATATTGAGATCGTCCATCATGTCACACAGGCGCTGAAGGCGCATACCCTCTTCAAGCGGGATGTGGACTATATCGTGAAAGAGGGGCAGGTCGTCATCGTTGACGAATTTACGGGGAGACTCATGCCCGGTCGTCGATACTCCGACGGCCTCCATCAGGCCCTCGAGGCGAAGGAGAATGTCACCATCGCGCGAGAGAGCCAGACGCTCGCTACCATCACCTTCCAGAACTTTTTCCGAATGTACAAGAAGCTCGCCGGCATGACCGGTACCGCTGACACCGAGGCGGTCGAGTTCAAGAAGATCTATTCCCTCGATGTTGTTGTGGTGCCGACCAATGAACCGATGATACGAGGTGATCATTCCGATAAAATATACCGCACCGAGGGGGAGAAGTTCAGGGCGATTGTTGATGAGATCGAGGAGCTGAGCGGGAAGGGACAGCCGATTCTCGTCGGAACCATCTCCATCGAAAAGTCGGAAAAGCTCTCCCAGCTGCTCAGGGGGCGTGGTATTCCGCATAACGTTCTCAATGCGAAGTACCACGAGAAGGAGGCGAATATCATTGCCGAGGCGGGGCGCCCCGGGACGGTGACCATCGCGACCAACATGGCCGGTCGGGGAACCGATATCGTGCTCGGCGGGAGGAAGCTCTATCTCGATGAGCTCGATGAGCACGTCCCGGTGCACGATCATGCGGTCTGGGAGGAGTTCAGGGATCTCGTTCTGAAGGGCGAGTATGACGCTGCGGAAGAGATTTCGGATCGTATGGTCGGGCAGGATAAGCACCGTGCAAAGGAGATAGTTCGAAAAGGGAGAGAATGGACGGAGAATAACAAAAAGGTCGTGGAGGCCGGAGGCCTGCACATTCTCGGCACGGAACGGCACGAGGCACGGCGGATAGACAATCAGCTCCGGGGACGTTCCGGAAGACAGGGAGATCCCGGATCCTCGCGATTTTATCTCTCCCTTGAGGATGATCTGATGCGGATCTTCGGTTCCGAGCGGATTTCCGGTATCATGCAGCGGCTCGGCATGGAGGAGGGGCAGGAGATCGAGAGCAAGATGGTGACCAAGGCGATTGAGAATGCACAGAAGCGGGTGGAAGGGAGAAATTTTGAGATTCGCAAGCATCTCCTCGAATACGATGACGTGATGAACTCGCAGCGGGAATATGTCTACCGTGAACGAAATGAGATTCTCGAGGGTGAAGATATCTCCGAGAAGATCCTCGGTTATATCAGGGAGGTTTGCGAAGATGAAATCGAGTACTTCACCAGCACCGGCCGCCACTCGGATGACTGGGATATCGACGGTATCAAGCAGTGGTTGAAGACGGATTTTTTAATAGAAATCGATGATGAGGATGGGACCCTCTTCCGGCGTTCTCCTGCAGAGATAACCGATTACATCACCGATCTCCTCATCGAGCGGTATCGGCAGAAGGAGCGCGAGGTGGGAGAATCGGACATGCGAACCCTCGAGCGCCTCATATCCCTGCAGGTTATTGACTCGAAGTGGCGCGAGCATCTCCTCTCGGTGGATGAACTGCGTGAGGGGATCTGGACCGTCGGGTACAGCGAACGAAATCCCCTCGTCGAATACAAGATTCAGGGATTTGAGATATTCAGGGAGATGATGCACCGGCTCAAGCAGGACATCATAGAGTTTCTCTTCAAGGTGCAGGTTGAAGAGGTTGTCGAGGAGGAGTACGAATTCAAGCCGGTGGGAGAAGCGGTCCATCAGGAGTTCGAGCAGTTTGGCGCCGGGGGAATCCCTGAGGCTGCTTCTGCGATCTCGCCGGTTATGAAGCGGCATTCAGGCGAGCCGGCCGAGGAGCGGGAAACGACCGGCGGGGTGAAACGGAAAAAGACAAGAAGAAGTCGGAGGAGATAGAAGATTATGAACTCATCGCTCATGAAGAGCGTCTCAGGCGTTCGGGGAATCGTCGGCGAGTCGCTTACTCCCGAGCTGATTCTGCGTGTGGGATCTGCCTTTGCAAAGTGGGTACGCCAGGGGACAGTGGTCATCGGCAGGGATAGCCGATCGAGCGGTGATGCAATCTCCAGGAATCTCGAGTCGGTGCTCCTCCTGTCCGGCTGCCAGGTGGTCGATTGCGGCATTGTTCCCACGCCCACCGTGCAGCTGATGGTTGAGGAGCTGAAAGCTGCGGGAGGTATCGTCATCTCCGCTTCTCACAATCCCATCGAATGGAATGCCTTCAAGCTGATAAGTCGGAAGGGAGTTTTTCTGAATGCCCGCGAGATGGAGCGGTTTCTCCGCCTCGTGGAGGGATCGTTTACCTACCAGAAGTGGAACCGGATCGGCACCATTCACTTCTTCACCGACGCGGATGCGATACATATCGATCGCGTGTTGCAGGCTATCGATGGAAATCGGATACGGGGAAAAAATTTTAAAGTCGTTCTCGATTCGGTAAACGGTGCCGGATCGCTGATAACCCAGCAGTTGCTGAATCGGCTGGGATGCCAGGTCATCCCGCTTCACTGCGATCTGACCGGAACCTTCCCGCGGGGTGCCGAACCGGTCCCGGAGCATCTCGGGGATCTCTCGGCACGAGTGATAGCGGAATCCGCCGATATCGGCTTCGCCCAGGATCCCGACGCTGATCGGCTCGGCATTGTGGATGAGCGGGGAAGGCCCATCGGCGAGGAGTATACCATCGCCCTGGTGGTCGAGCACCTCCTCTCACGGAAGCCGGGCAGGGTGGTGGTCAATCTCTCCACGACGAAGGCTGTTGACGATATCGCCGGGAGATACGGTGCTCCGGTTACCCGGACGCCGGTGGGCGAGATACATGTGGTCGATCGCATGCGCCGCCTCCATGCACGGATCGGCGGCGAGGGAAACGGCGGCGTAATTGCGCCGGAGGTGCATTTCGGGCGGGACAGCCTCGTGGGAATTGCCTTCGTGCTCGAGATGCTCGCCGCACGGGAAGAGGTGATTTCTCGGATTGTGGAAAGTCTTCCGGCCTATGTGATGCGAAAGGGCAAGGTCAGTATAGAAAGAAAGAGATCGGAGACGATTCTCAAGAAGATAAAGAGACAGTTCGGAAAAGAGAAGATGAAGATGTCCGAGATTGATGGATTGCGTATAGACTTCCGGCACGGGGATTTCATCGGCGGCTGGGTGCATCTCCGTCCCTCCAATACGGAGCCGGTGTTCCGCATCATCGCCGAGGGGAAGAGCAAAAAGCAGGCGGACGCGATCTACCGGCATTTTCAAGCGATGTTCCGTTAGATAAACAGCGTATCGAAAAACACCGCGGCTTCAGAGATGCTGCATTCCTTTCTGCTTCTCCATCTTTCAAGGAATGCATAAAAAAGGCTTGCACGGCGGGTTCGGTTATGAATTAATGATGATTCATAATTGACACAGTGTTCAGTTGTCCGTATACACAGGGTTCTTCGCATGGATCCGTATCCCGGATATCTCTCCTGTTGCGGGAGGGTGGAATGAAACCGGTTCGGGAGCCTGAAGGGATAGTAATACATCGCAACCGGCAGGGAGTTCTGCAAATTTCATGTGAGAATAACATGCTGCGGTTGATTGACCTCATGATGACATGCGCCGGCTCGTTTCTTCATCGATTTTCCTTCCGATTGATCATTTGTAATTTTTTTACCTATCATCTCGACACGAACACGTAACGCACTCATTCTGAATGATCGCCGCGGGCGAGCCCAGCTGTCATCTGAACATGAGAGGATTCTCTCTGAACCTTTGAGGTGCCGCATATGCTGCGCATCACTGTTTCCGTGGCAATTAACTGTGCGGAGGATGTGTGCTGAGCTTTACGGGGGATTGTATGGCAATAATTGTTTGATTAAAGGCTTGTTTCTGATACACTATTTCCTCTCAGGAGGGAATATGGTCTATTATACTAAACCATTTTTATTGAAACTGCCAGAGAGCGGATCTCTCCGGCAGCGGAATGAGTTTAGTGCGGCACCGGGGAGGGGGCATGTTGACGAACAGCACGTCATCGGGGCCCCTCGAATTCTCTCGGGGAAAAATCCGCGAGGAATCTGGCGTTCTTCGCAATGACATGATCCTCTGTCAACATTCATGAGGATGAGAGACGGGAAAGGATTTTCCTTATGGCAAATAGAATCTCGGTTATCAAGATGCGCTAAAGTACTCTACTTGGAGGTTCTTCCGATGGCTTCTGCGAGGATTTTACTGGTAGAAGATGAGCCGATTATCGCCCTGGACATTAAGGCAATGCTCGAAAGCATAGGTTATGAGGTTCTGGATGTTGTGAACTCCGGTGAAAAGGCGATAGCGAAAACCGAAGAGTTGATGCCGGAGTTGATACTAATGGATATAACTCTTCAGGGGAGAATCGACGGTGTTGAGGCCACAAAGCACATTCAGGGAAAGCTCGACATGCCGGTCATCTACCTTACCGCGCACACCGAAGAGGGCACTTTTCGAAGAGCGCGTGAAACCGCTCCCTACGGATATCTCGTCAAGCCTCTCGGCGTGAGCGATCTCTATTCGGCCATTGAAACGGCTCTCCACCGGCACGCGCTTGAGAATCAACTGCGCGAAGGTGAGAGGCGCTATCGCGATCTGGTCGAGAATCTCAATGAAGTTATCTATTCGCTGGATGAGAACGGCATTGTAACGTATATAAGCCCTGTTATCGAGTCCCTGTACGGATACAGCCCCTCGGAGATTATCGGGAAAAATTTTCTGGAATATATAGTTGAAGATGACAGGGAGAGCGCCATCGAGTACTTCCGGAATTCGCTCAGGGGCATTCATAAACCGGTAGAGCATCGGTTGGTGACGAAAGATGGTCGTATCCGCTGGTTTCGCCTGTCGGAGAGAACCATCTATGAAGATGGGAGGGCCGTGGGGACGAGCGGCGTGCTGACCGATATCACCGAGCTGAAATCAGCTGATGAATCATTGCGGGAGAGCGAGCATCGCTATCGCGATCTGGTCGAGAACCTCAATGATGTCATATGCTCCCTCGACGAGAATGGTGTCATTACCTATATCAGTCCCGTTGTTGAGTCTTATTACGGGTACACTGTAGATGAAATTATCGGAAAAAACTTCATCGATTTTATCTACGAGGAGGACCGCCGGCGAATTATCGAAGGATTTCAGCGCTCCCTGGAGGATGTCAATCGAGCCGCTGAATACCGCGCCGTTACGAAAGAGGGTCTGTTGCGCTGGTTCAGAGTATCCGGGCGGATGATCTACGAAGAGGGGAAGCCGAAGGAGCTTCATGGCGTGCTGACCGACATCACCGAGCAGAAGCGGGCGGAGGAGGCGTATAAGACGCTGGTTGATAATTCCCTCCAGGGATTGATAATATTTCAGGAAGGAAATTTCGTCTTCGCCAACCGGAAAATATCCGAGTATTTGGGTATACCACTCGAAGAGATTATTAATAAACCCATCAACGATTTATGGGATTATTTTCATCCTGAAGACCGGGATGAGACACTGGAACGATATCGTTCCCGATTGCAAGGCGAGAAGGTGCCCGAACGCTCTGAATTCCGAATTGTTCGAAGAGATGGCACCGTCCTCTGGACTGAGATATTCAGCCTTCTTGTCGACTATCGGGGGAAGCCTGCCGTACAAACGGTAGTCGTCGACATCACCGAGCAGAGGAGGGCTGAAGAGGAGCTCAGGGAGAACCGCGAATTCCTCAACAGTATCCTCGACAATATAACCTACGGCATCGCCCTCCTCGATCTGAAAACCTTTACCTATGTCTACGGCAATCCACAGAGCGAAAAGCTGTTCGCGGTCCCCCCCGGCGGATATCCCGGTTTGCCTTTCGGGCATGACATGGATTTAGAGCGGAAGGAGTTGATGAAACAGGTTATCCTCGAAGAGATAGAGCACGATGCGGAGCAGGATCCCAATCGGGTGAGAATTTTGGAGTACCAGCATGAGAGCAGGAAAACCGGAAAAACATTCTGGGACGAGACCACGGCAATCTTCCTGAGGGATGCGGAAGGGAAACCGGCATACCTGCTCAGTTTGGAACGGGATATTACCAGGCAGAAGGATGCCGAGGAGCTCATGGGGAACTATCGTCATGTGCTGGAGAAAGAGGTCAGGGAGCGCACCGAAGATCTCGCCCGGATCAATGAGGAGCTGCGGCGGAGCGAGGAGCGGTACCGTCTTCTCGCTGAGAATTCATCGGATATTATCTGGGCCCTGAATCTCGATGGGATTGTTACGTATATCAGCCCCTCGATTGAGAAGATGTCCGGTTTCAGGCCCGAGGAGATTATTGGCAAGTCGCTGGCGGATTTTACCGGTGAAGAGCGGGCACAGTCGATACTGCAGGACATGCTCGGGGATAGTGATGCTGAAGGGGAAGTGAGTCCATTGAGCAATGGAAAGTACGAGCTGGAATTGCCGGACAGAAACGGGATTCTCGTATCAGTAGAGCTGTCCACCTCGGTGATACGGGATGAGAAGGGATCTGTCATCGGCTTCCAGGGAACGACGAGGGATATCAGCAGGAGAAAGGAGGCGGAAAAGGCCCTCGCTGACAGCGAGGCGAAATATCGCGATCTCGTTGAGAATATCAATGATATCATCTATTCGATAGACGAGCGGGGAGTCATTATCTATGTGAGTCCCGTTAGCGAAGTGATGGGATATGAGCCGTCTGAATTGATCGGCAGGCCCCTGGCCGAGTTTGCCCACCCGGATGATTTACCGCTCCTCGCCGAAGGAATTACTCGCCTGGTCGGGAGGGGCGAGCCGCAGCCGACGGAATTTAGATGCATCTCGAAATCGGGCGAAGTGCGCTGGTTTCGAGCCCTGGGGAAGGCGATCTTCGAGGGCGATGATTTCAAGGGAATACAGGGCGTTATGACCGACATAGACGCAAAAAAACAGGCGGAGATAGGGCTCGCAGAAACGAGGTTTTTCCTGCAGCGGATTCTCGATTCATCACCGAATCTCATATATGTCTATGATCTGCTGGAGCATCGGAATATCTACTCCAATCCGGGAGTGCTTGCTATTCTCGGCTATACCGAAGAAGAGGTGCGCGATTTCGGCTCGAATCTTTTTCCGGTTATAATTCATCCCGACGACCTGGATGCGGTAGATGAACATCACCGTTTTTTTGCACAGGCGGATGACAATGAGGTGCGGGAGATACACTATCGGGTGAAGCGGAAGGACGGAGAGTGGATCTGGCTCCATAGCCGGGATGTGGTTTTTGCGAGATCGGCAGAGGGCGTGCCCACCCAGATACTCGGTACTGCCACCGATATTACGGCATGGAAAGAGGAGAGAGCCTGACAGGCACGTGACAAACTGGAGCTTTGGTTTGAGGCTTGAAGGGCACGGTTAAAGGAGGATGAATGAAAGGAATATGATTGAAATTGAAGATCGGTAAGACGGTGCATACATTCATAAAAGCGGCATGCCACGGGGATAGTCCCCTTTTTCATGACGGAAGAGGCTATTTGTTAACATTTCGATTTCTGGAATAAAAACAAGGAGGATTCAATGAAAAGGTTTGCTCTACTAATAGTCATTATTGTGTGTGCTTTTTTCACGCTTTGGCCCACTGCTCATGCTACTGATCTGCTCGTCGGCGCCAAGGTATGGTATGCCTACTGGGATCCCGTGCTCAAGGATGTCGGAAAGGAGGTTCCATGGATGGGATGGCAGCATCTGGAAATCGGGGACGGATTGCTGTTCGGGCCGAGCCTTGGCATTCTCATTACCGATGATATCAGCCTGAGCGTCGCCTACCTCTACGGGAAGATGGAGTCTCAGTTCGATGCGTCGTACCGGGCGGAAGAATCCGACGGTTCCTCGACCTACGATCGCTTTACCGTGGCACGGAACGATATCACCCGTCAGGACATCGACAGCGCCCTGAGTTTCCGAATTGTGAGCTGGCTTAAGATCTTTGCTGGGTTCAAGTATCAGACCGTCGATATGACGATGAAGCAGGCGAGCTCCCGATGGCTCGTCACCGGAACCGGTGAAGACGGCGTCGAGCGGACCAAGATGGACTTCGATCAGTTGAGCTATTCGCCGGCCATCGGTCTCGGCTTTTCGTTTCCTCTGAGCGAGCTCTTCGCCTTCACGGCCAATGTGTCGGTTCTCTACATGATGGGTGAGCAGGATATATCACATCGATCTGAGCACTATTATGCATCCGATTTCGACACTCCTCATTATGGTAAATTCGATCTCTCCATGGACCTCGAGGGGTACGGTATAAACATCGATCCCGCCATCCTTCTCTTTTTAAAGGATATCAACCTGGTGCTCGTTCTCGGCTTCAGGTATCAGTACGTCAAGTACGACGGCACCTGGGATACGCCGCCGGAGAATCTCGATGACAAGATTGAGGACATGAGCGATGCGCTCTACGGGGTGCACTTTTCGGTTCTGTACAAGCTGTAACGTCGAGACAGTGGGTAGCGATATGCGCGATAACGCCAGGGATTTAACCGTTTTTTGACATAATCTTTGTTTTCGAGCAGTTTTGTTCGTTATACCTACAGATAGTTATCGGTAGGAGGCGATTATGATTGTTGAAACAACCGTAAATATTCACAGGGATATTTTGACAATACTGGACAGGGCAGTAAGAGTAACCGGAAAATCGAGGAATCTGATAATAAAGCATCTTATGCAGAAGATGTTGAGAATTAATCAGAATATGCTTCAATCCTGTTCCCGAATAAAATATCAGGACAGAGATATACAAGAGAACTGGCATAAAGTTCATATTGCTTTAAATGAGTACGAATATGAATACTGTCT
>Ga0180431_10002148_pt1 | contig 26779 bp, 25 predicted proteins | sample SS_ome_11_FD_132459 | JGI IMG/M metagenome (GOLD analysis project Ga0180431, IMG submission 132459) | Hypersaline lake sediment archaeal communities from the Salton Sea, California, USA - SS_1_MS_1 metaG | ecosystem: Environmental > Aquatic > Non-marine Saline and Alkaline > Hypersaline >... | reverse complement strand
TGTTGTAAAATTTCATCTTCGGTATCGTGCATTTTTTTTGCCTTTGCCCTCGTTGAATCGTCAAAACCAAGGTTGTGTAGCAGTGCGTGGGTTATGTAAAGCGCAAGTTCGGCCTGGGCTGAATGGCCTCGCAGTTTTGCTTCTTTGACGGCTTTTTCAGCGTTTACCACCAACTCGAACAACTTCGGCGAGTTTACCTCACTATCGGAGAGGTCAAAACTCAAACAATCGGTGGAACGGCTTTGTTTGCCAAATTGCTTGTTCAATCCACGGATTTGGGCGTTGTCAACTATCGCTATACTAATCTCGTATTTTGCGTCATTTGTTCTGTCGGCGGCGAAACGCTTGCAGACCGCTCCGGCCAGTTTTTTAAGTTTAGCTGCATCAATATTTATATCGTCAAAGTTTTGCTTTATTTGAATAGCTATATCCGGCATTTGATATTTCGTACACTAGTGATATGCGCTGTTTTCGTCCGCTGTTTCCTCAGTTGCATCCGGAGGAGTCGGGTATGCGACCCGGCCGTGGTAGTGTGCCGCAAGGGTCTTGGATATACTAACCTCTATCTGACTTAATTCCCGCAGTGACAGGTCGCACTCGTCAAACTGGCCGTCCTGCAGACGCTTCATTGCCATATTGTGTACAACCGTTTCTATCTTTGTAGGTGTTGGCTCGGGCAGAGACCTCAGAGAGCTTTCGGATGCATCGGCCAGCATTACAATGGCTGCTTCCTTCGTCCGCGGCTTCGGGCCGGTATACCTGAATTCACTTTCAGAAAGTTCGGATTGTTTTTCACCCTGCTGTTTTTTGGCCTCATTGTAAAAAAATTCTATCAGCATCGTGCCGTGATGTGTCTCGATAAACTGCCGAAGCACGGCAGGCAGTCCGTATTCCTTGGCCATTTCTATTCCATCTTTTACATGACCTACGATTATCAACTGACTCATTGCCGGCGTTAATTCTTTGTGCCTGCTTGCCGGGCCGATTTCATTTTCAGTGAAATATGTTGGCTTATTGATTTTTCCGATATCGTGATAATAAGCGCCGACCCTGCAGAGCAGACCGTTGCGGCCGATTGATTCGGCGGCGGTCTCGGCGATGGAACCTACCAGCAAACTGTGGCTGAATGTGCCGGGAGCTTCCATTGCAAGTTTTTTCAGCAGCGGCTGATTGGCATCGCTAAAGTCAAGAAGCGTCATACTTGTGGCTATCCGAAAGAGTTTTTCGATAAGCGGCAGCAAACTTTGTATGAGCAGCCCGACAATAAAGGCAGCCAGGGCGTGCCAGCCGGCACTTCTGAAAACCTCCACAGGCGTTTTTTCAGCCAAAAAGCCCAGAGAAATCGCTGTTATAAATACTATTGCTGCAGAAAGCGCGCTGACTTCGAGCAATTTCATTCGCGTGCGAATTTCCCTTAGTGAAAAGCAGCAGGCGATAACGCCCGCGACCGCTATTAAAAAGAGGTTGATGTCTGCTATCGGCACTATAGCAAAGCAGACAAGCAGACAATAAAATATACTCATTCCTATTGCGAATCGCTGGTCATAAGCGATTGTCAAAACTATGGCGATTGTTACAGCGGTTCCTGTGGCCCAGAAATTGCGTTCAGTCAACAAAACGCCGAGTTTGGCTGCGGCCAATAAAAGAATAAATAAACCTGCCAGAACCAGGGCCCTGATGTGGTTTTTCACTATTCGCTGCTGATAGCGATAAATGTAGAAAGCTGCGGCAAAAGAAACCAGCACCACTATAACCGTTGTGGGAATTACCTGGCGATAACTGGCCTGCTGGATTAGTTCGAAAGATAGAACAAATACACTCAAAACTGCAAAAAGCAGCCATATCAGCAGCGATATGATAATTGATTTGTCAATATGCTGGATTATTTGCGAAAAGCGCTCAGCACTTTTATCTTTACGAAGCCTGCTTCGCCGCGGACTTGTTTTCTTAAAAAGATGCATCTAATCACTCTGTTATGAAAAATAAAAAACCTTTCTTTATGTTTTACTTTTCTTTTTATAGGCCCGCACGATATTCTGAACCAGTCGGTGCCTTACAATGTCTTTCTGGGTCAGTTCTACCGAACCGATACCTTTGATTCGTTTTAGCAGTTCAATTGCCTCGACCATCCCGCTTTTTTGGCCGGCCTCGAGGTCGATTTGCGTTATGTCACCTGTTATTATCATTTTGGAGCCGTGCCCCAGTCTGGTCAGGACCATTAACATCTGTAGAGGCGATGTGTTTTGGGCTTCATCGCAAATAATGACCGCTTCGTTCAGCGTCCTGCCCCGCATAAAAGCAAGCGGAATGATTTCGATTATATCCAGCTCCATAAACTTTTTCATCTGCGCAAAATCCATCATATCTTCGAGAGCATCAAAGAGCGGGCGAAGATATGGATTCACCTTTGCCTGTATATCGCCAGGCAGAAAGCCGAGTTTTTCGCCGGCTTCGACGGCAGGCCGTGCAAGAACAATTCTCCTGATTTGTTTTTTCTTGAGCATTGATACCGCAACTGCGACGGCAAGGTAGGTTTTTCCGGTTCCCGCCGGGCCTATGCAAAAAGTAAGGTCATTGGCAAGCATTATTTCGATGTACTTTAACTGCCCTTTGGTGGTTGGCTCGATAACTTTTTTGTGGGGATAGACAGTGACGGCCTTGCCGCCGGCCGCTGTCGGAATCGAATCCTTTTGAGCAAGAAAAGTTTTGACCTTTGCGGTGCTGAGCGAGCCGTGTCTGATTAATTGCTTTTGCATCTTGTCGATAATTTCAACTGTTCTGTTTACGTTGCTTTCTTTGCCGGAAATTATCAGGTCGGATTGTCTGGCGGTAATTTTGACGCCAAGAGACTGACGCAAAAGGCGAAGATGGCTGTCGGCAGGCCCAAAGAGCTCAAGCTGTTTTTGAACAGAATCTAACTGTATGGTAACTTCCAAAATCTTCCTTTATCCACAACAGATAAAAAACAAATACGCAAACGGTGCGGCCATCAAAGGTGAATCAATAACGTCCAGTATTCCACCGAAGCCCGGCACAGTGTTTGCCGAATCTTTTTGCTCTGCATCCCGTTTGAGCATAGATTCGGCCAGGTCGCCGAATTGGCCTATAAAAGCAAAGCAGCAGCCGAAAAGTACCGCCGCCGGCCAACTCATTATATCACAACTTACCGCAAAAGAAACAGCAACTATCACCGCAGTTGCAACGGCGCCCGCCATACCTTCCCAGGTTTTGCCGGGACTGATTCTGGGCGAAAATTTATGCCTGCCGAATGGCTTGCCAATGGTATAAGCTCCTATATCGGCAGACTTTACTACAAATACATACATAAGCAAGGCCCATGGCCCAAAGTCAATCCTCACGGCCGATACAAAGACGCTGAAGAGTCCCAGATAGATAACGGAAAAATAATTCGCCCCGCAGTTGGCTAACACCCCTGATGTTCCATAGCAAATATACTGGTATAATAACAACACCAGCAGGGTAAAAGCTGAAAGAAAAAGCAGATACACGGCCGGCTGGATGTTGATAAGCTGCGGCCAGTACCAGGTAGTTGCGAATAAAATTGAGGCGGCGATGGAAACAGGCGCGAAAATCTTCAGGCCATTCGCAGCGGCGAGTTTTGCCAATTCAAACTGAACTGGAAAGATTAAGACCACAATAAGGATACAGAGGAATGTTGCCTGTACTGGTTTATCATCGGCGGCCGAAGCGGTCAGAGAACCGTCGAACCAGCCGCCGAAAATGACAACGGCGATAAAAAAAACCGTCATCAATGTACCCAAAATCAATCTGTGCTTGAGCATAATATCTCGTATTTAACAGCTTATTCAGGATGCGCTTTCTATATCACCGAACCGCCGTTTACGTTTTGCGTATGCCAGTATTGCCTGTTCCAAATCCGCCTCTTCAAAATCGGGCCAGAGAGTCTTTGTAATATAGAATTCGCTGTATGAAATCTGCCAGAGCAAAAAGTTGCTTACTCTTTTTTCGTTTGCAGTGCGTATCAAGAGGTCAGGCTCTGCAAGTTCGGGAACGTACAAATGACCACCGATACACTCTTCGTCAATGTCCTTAAGACTGAGTTTGTCGTCTTTGTATTGTTTGGCTATTTTTTTGACGGCATCTGTGATTTCGGCCCTGCCGCTGTAGTTCAGCGCCAAAGCAAGACGCATTCCCGTATTTTTGTCGGTAAGCTCAATGGTCTCTGCAAGCTCTTTTTTTACCGAATCGGGCAATTTGGTCAGTCGGCCCAGGTGAATCAGCTTCACGTTGTTTTTCATAAGGGTTGGACGAATGGCTTTGAGATATCGGGCATAAAGATACATAAGTGCATCGGTTTCGGCTTTGGGTCTCTTCCAGTTTTCTATGCTGAAGGCATATAGTGTCAGCGATTCGATACCCACCTCGACGCAGCATTGGGCTATTTTCTCGACGGTTTTTCCGCCCTGGTGATGACCTTTAACTCGGGGCAGCCCTTTCTTTTGTGCCCATCGGCCGTTGCCGTCCATAATAATAGCAATGTGCCGGGGCATCTGTTCAAGTGTCAGCCCGAGACGTTTGGCGGTCTTTTTCAATTTTTCTTCACTGCTGTTTTGCAATTTCTATAAATCGAAACTCATCTGAATATTGTCTGACTTCTTTTTGGCCCGACGCCGATTATGGTTACGGGTTTTTTGACCATCTCTTCGATAAGCACAATATAGTCCCTGGCGTTGTCGGGCAAATCGTAAAAATCCCTTACCTGGCTTATGTCCTCGTCCCAGCCGGGAACCGTTTCATAAATGCACTTCAGATTTGAGAGTTTTGCTTCGTTTGCAGGGAAAAAGGATACTTCTTTGCTGTTGATTTCGTATGCCCTGCAGATTTGTATCTCTTTCAGGCCGGCCATTGTGTCGAGATGCATCAATGCAACAGCGTCAATTGAGCCGATGGCTGCGCTGTACGAAACAGCCACGGCATCAAACCAGCCGCATCTGCGGGGCCTGCCGGTCGTAGTGCCGTACTCGTGGCCTTTGTCACGGATACGTTGGCCGATTTCGTTGTCCTGCTCGGTGGGGAAAGGCCCGGCACCTACCCTTGTCGTATATGCCTTGACTACGCCTATGAATTTATCAACCATTTTGGCGGGCACACCGCTGCCGGCCGGCATGCCGAGTGAACTTGCGTTCGAGCTGGTTACAAACGGAAAAGTGCCGTGGTCCAAATCCAGAAGCGCCCCCTGGGCGCCTTCGAAAAGGATTGATTTGCCCTCGGCGATTGACCTATGAAGAAATTCGGTCGTGTCGGTTATGAAGCAAAGCAGCTTATTGGCATGGGACTTACACTTTTCAAAAACCTCGTCGGCACTGAAGGGTTCGGCTTTGTAAACCGCTGCAAAAACTTTGTTTTTGTATTCGGCAATGTTCTGCAGTTTGGCTCTGAGACGGTCAAGGTCTCTTAAGTCGCCCATACGGACGGCAAAACTTCTGCCGATTTTATCTGCGTAACAGGGCCCGATGCCGCGAATGGTCGTTCCGATTTTGTTGTTACCTAAGGCTTCCTCGCGCAGTTGGTCTTCTTTTTTGTGATAATCCAGTACGACGTGGGCGTTTTCACTGATGAAGAGTCGTCCCGTCAGGTCGATATTTTTTTGATTTACTCCCTCTATTTCCTTTATGAGGGTTTCGGGGTCAACCACTACAGCGTTTGTGATTACACAGGTGGTTTCCGGCCGAACCGCTCCGCTGGGCAAAAGGTGCAGTGCAAAGCTGTTCTCGCCTATGACAACGGTATGGCCGGCATTGGCACCGCCGCTGTATCTGACGACTATATCACTCTTTTCGGCAAGGATATCGACAACCTTGCCTTTGCCTTCATCGCCCCATTGTAATCCGGTAATACAGATATTCATCTTTTCGTTCGTTTCTTATTAACTCACAATTCTTTACAATGTTTTCGCATAAACAAACCGCAACAGCGTGCGGACAAAGCATATTGCGGTTAACCGGTTGGATTTTACGTATTATCTGAATAATTTCAACTGATTTTTGCCACGAGATGTTCCAGGACGGCCGAGAGGTTATCGTATGCCCTGTCACTCAACCTGCGATTGACCTCTGAGCCGTCTTTATTCTTATATGTGATTATAAAAAAACCCTTCGATTCAAAATGAGTTTTATCAATTTTTTGCATTGCATCGTAAGGAATTTTTTCTTTGCCGTTGATACTCAGTTCGTTTTCATCAGCGATGATTTTCCTGCTGCGAATTATAAATAAATACACTCCCGCAGCAACCGCAGCGAGAATAAACCAGGGCGGTGACTGCCGATTGAAAACAAGCGTACTGTTCGGATTGCCATCAGCATCGGTGTTCTTTTTAAGAAAGTTCTCGTTATAATAGCCGTCATACACGAACCAGCCTGAAAGAATAACAAGTATAACAATAGCAATCTTGAAGTTGTTCTTTCTGTATTTGCTGTAAGGTGCCTCGATAGCCATTTGAAAATTACTCCTAAAAACTGCTTATAAAAAAAACCTGTCGCTAAATTCGGGCTACAAAACTTAGTGCCTGCTTAAAAATCAAACTCATTTCATATTTAATATTTTCAGGATAGCACCACTAATGGCACCATTATACATTTAAAAATTCGTTTTCCCAGATTTTTTCAGTTAAACTTTCCAGTTTATGGTCGTAATTTTTCAGTATTTCGAAGTATTCATCAGATTCGAGGGCCTCTTTGGCTTTTTCGTCCTCGGGTTTTGCATTTTTCGGCAAAACTGAATTCCTGAATATTTCGTAATGGTCCCTTATCGAGCAGGGCATCAGCCAATTGTGCGGGTTTTTCTTGTTGTAAAGCCCGTATTCTCTCTGCCATTTTCTTCCGTTTTTCATAAAATCGCAAAACAATGCATCCGACAGTGTTTTACCTTTTTTATACAAATCGTGGATATTATCCACGTAGTAAGGAATAAAGGCACAGGGCGTTATGTTGCCGTGCCAGTCAACATAGATGTATCCGCCGCTTCTGCCGTAAGCGATACACCCTCTTGCGAGCACGCCGCTGTTCCAGAAATCAGCCAGACAGTATCTCTTTTCACTGAGCAGTTTTTCCCACTTCCTGTATAATTTGAGTCTTCTTTCAGGGGTAACCATTAAATCCATCTCGTCTTTTCCACGGCCAATGGGCATAAGTTGAAATTGCCACATATAGCAGGCGCCCTGCTCTTTGAAGTAGAAGTCATAGAATTCATCCGTCAGAAGTAAATCTGTGTTTTGGCTGGTCGCTGTCACGGAGATGCCGAAGGGCACACCTGCCTGCCTTAGGCGTTCGAAAGTCCCCAGGATTCTCTTATGTACACCTGCGCCTCTTCTTTGGTCGGTTTCTTTTTCGAAGCCTTCGACCGAAACCGCCGGTGTGGCATTTTCCGTCTCAGCCAGTCTTTGCGCAACTTCTTCGTTGATTAGTGTGCCGTTGGTGTAAATAAGGAAGAACATATCGTTATATTTTTCAAAAATATCGATGAGCGTTTTGCCTTTGCTTTCGTACATAAAAGGCTCACCGCCGCTGATAGTTATAAACCTGCCCCCCCACCAGTCATGGACCTCGCCGACTATTCTGTCAACTATAGTGTAAGGCAGCGTCGCTGGGGTATGTGATGTTGAAGATGCATAGCAGCCTATGCAGTGCAAATTGCATTTTTGTGTGGGGGATAAGACTATAAAAGTCGGCGGCTCCTCGCCGTATTTTCGCTTGTATCTCTCGACCGCGATGCTGTAAGTGTCGTCTTCACGTATAAGATTATTTTGAACCAGAACATTTATAATTTTCTTGATAACTTCCGTTGAAACGTAACCTTTGTTTATATTTCTAATTAAACAATGCAGCATTGCCGATAAAAACTGGTATCTCCTTAGAGATACTTCTTTCAAATCTTCTCCGTCATCGATAACCATATTCTTATAAATGTAATCGTCGATTTTTTTGGCCAATAGTTTTCTAAGATGTTTGTGATTTGCCATTTTGATTAGTTTGGGCGATATGACTTCGTTACTCATTTTTTGCTCCTTTTTTTTATCAAATTAATGATAAATCCTCAGTGCAAAAAACCTTTGAAGTATATATATATTGTTGCAAGGGTTTGGGGTTATCTCAAGCAAAAAAACACAAAAATTTCCTGAAATACCGCAATAAAAGGCGAAATAATCAGGTTTTTGGTCCGGGAAGTGACGTTAGGGACTTCCGAAGTATAACGGCAGGCATACAGACTAAAATTACTGTAAATCCGCATCAGGCAACTTCAGTTCTGTGATTACAGCGGAGATAGTTGAAAAAATGGCAAAAACAAACGACCGCCAGAAGCAATTTCCTGCAATTTCACCTGCTGCGAATAAGCCGACGTTAAAGCTCAATACCGCAGAAATGCCGGTATAAAGCAGCGCTGCAGCAATCCCGCAGAGTGTCGCTGCGACAATCCTTTTGGGTAATTCGGCACCGCCGGCCCATAAGGTAACGCCCAAGCCGCAACCAAAGCAAACCAGCGGCACTACCCACCAGATATTCATCAGGCCAGGCATCTTATCGAAAATTTGAAGATAAATAAAATCAGCCAGCCCGAATATCCCTGCCGTCGCAATCGCACAGACTCCGACGTGCCAATATCTCGGCTTTAGTGCCTTGCGCAGTTCCGCACGTTTTCGCATTCGCCGCCGTACCGTCAAGGGCCGGTTATAGAACAAACAAAACACCCAATGCTCAAGCAGAGCGCCCCTCTCGCCGAACACAGGAACAATATGTGCCGCCTCCGTCGCCCAGTGGGCAGCCATAAATCTCGCCAGCGCCGGATAATGATACGTCATCTGAATAGGAAACGCCAGGTAGCCAATGTATTTGACGAAACTTAAAAACACCGCAATGTTATAATCCCTGAAATCCCGCTCTCTTATAACTAAGTAAAGAACATAGAACCCTCGAACGAACGAACCGGGAGAAATCGGTATAAACTGAAATACTGCGATAATCCCAAGCCCTATCTTAAATGCGTTCGGCTCGCCCCAATGCATAATCCAATAAACAGTCGCAATGGTAACTGAGACAATTTGTGTAACCGGCAACGTCAGAAGATGAACAACAAGACTAACCAGGTACTTCTGTATATACGGCTCATTGAGTTGTGAAAGTATAGTACCTGCATCCTCATCGCTTAGGATATGTTTCTTTTGTCCCTCTGTTACCATATCGCTAAGCCATTGGCGGCGAAGCCCGGCGTTAAAATACAATCGTACCGGCCGAACAAATATATATACCAGTTTTTCCCTTCTAAATTTGCTGTCGGTCAAAAACCTGTGCCAGGAAGCAGGCAAAATTGACAGCAGAAAATGGCAAAAGAATCCTGCCAAAGATTCCGCTGCTTCAATTGCCCTTTTATTATCAACTCGGCCCACCCTGTGCCATGTAATAACCTTCTCAGCCATCCAGGCCCGAAACGCTCGCACAAAATATGCCCAGCTTGTCAGCATTGCGCCGTAGTGCCTGCGCCAGTCAGACCGGCCCCAAATCTTCCGCAAGACCCGTCCAAACACCGGCAAAATTCCAATCGTAAAGAATACTAAAATAGAGGCCTTGCTTTTGCGCAGTTTCTTTTCGCTTTGGTCGTTAAGTAGATTTTTTATCCGCCAGCCGGTTACGGAACTATCCAGCATTGTTGACCATAGCTCTTTGTTGTAGAGCAGCCGAATGTGATTGTGGGTAACATCCGGAACAGAATTGCGATATATGCGCTCTGAGGATTTCAACTCCTCAAGCATCCTGCCCATATCGGCAAACTCATCTCTGTTGGCGTTGACATAGGCCTCCAATTTCTCAAGGCTGCCCCTGTCAAACTGTACCAGGCTGCCGCGCGCCAGACCTTTGCCTATCAATTTAAAATCTCCGGGGCTCATCGGCAAAAAGGCCAATAGTGCAAGTCCTGCTCGAAAATCAACCGCTGCCAATCCGGCTGACGTGTTATCTTCAGTGTCCTTTCGCTTCAGGCAGTTTGGTTGACTCTTACACGTCGACCATTCATACTGCCTTGCAAATTCATAAGCTCCGATTCTGTGCAAAAGCTTAACGAAATCAGCCATAAATTGTTTTTTGGCGCGATACTCCGGCGAGCCGAGGTTGTCGATGTCGACTTTTTTATTTTTAATCCATCGTTTGAGCGAATCCATATTCTCATCAACTTCTAATCGCCACGTTCGTCCATCGACCCACTCGCTAAGCTCGCCGCAACTGCCGAGTCTCTCATCAACAAACGTCGCAAAAATATCGGCGACCAGACTTTCATCACCGAAGCGAATCTTTGCGGCCCGTCGAATGAACTTTTGCCAAAGCGCCCCCGTACGGGCTGCAGCCGGATTGACCTGCAACTGAAACGGCCCCTGAAAACCAATCCAGTATAGCAGATTACGGAACAATCGGGAAAGGGACGAGGGTGGTATGAGAATCTTCATCGCATAAATACCGCCGGCTTCAAGGCCGCCTAAAGAACCGTTGCCGGATTCGATATTCGTTACCCTGACCTTATAGACCTGTCCGGCAAATCCTCCGCCAACAAACTTTTCAACAATCAGAGAAACTCTGGCATCGTCGACCTGCTCAACTGAAGTGACATTATAAACCAACTCCGTGCCCACATCGTAACGGCTGATACGCTGGGGTCGATACAGACCGACAGCACTGAATTTATCCTCCAATGTCCTGACGACTTCAACAGAATATTCTGCTGCCATTTTCGCCTCTGACTATAATGGTGCAAACCATAATATCCATAACTTACAGCAAACAACCAGCACTATACCGGCATATACCCCGGCTAATAAATCATCGGCAAGAATACCCCAGCCGCTGGGAAGTTTTTCAAGTTTTTGGATTGGCCAGGGCTTGACAATATCGAAAAGCCTGAAAAGTAAAAAGCCGAGTATCGTAACGAGGCCAGTCTGTTTTTGCTCGATTGTAATTACCGAAAGCAGCAAAAACGCAGCCGCCTGGCCTGCAAATTCGTCAGCCACCACCTCGCGAGGGTCTTTTTTACCGGTCGCAGCAATAACCGCAGGGGCAAATTTAATACAAACCACACTGCCTGCCAAAACCAAAACCACAAGCACCGCCAATATTGATATAGATGATGCACCGAAATAATGACAGAGGAAAAAGATTATGGTCGGCGGTAGAGAACCGAACGTCCCCGGTGCCCCGGGCAGCCAGCCAAGTCCAAAACAAGATGTAAGCAGTCTTTTCATAGCTGTTGAAGGTTAACTCCAAAGGCAAATTAAGTCAAAGATTATCAACAAGACAAAAAAAATGAGAGCAATATCAATCTACTCGTTACTTTCTTCAAACATTTTCAAACAGAACCTGTTGGTCATACCGGAAATATAGTCGGCAGCCGAACGCTGCAGGCCTTCTTTCCCAGCCAATTGCTGAAAATAAGACGGCATCAACTGCGGTTTTTGGCAGAACCTCTCGAAAAGCTTTTCGAGCCAATCCTTAACTTGTTCTGTTGTCTGTATTATCGATTTATGCAGATAGAGATTTTGCAGCAAAAATCTTTCCATTTCCAGCAGTTTAGTGAGGTTTTGGCCCGAAAGCACAATCAAATTTTCCCCAATCGAATAAACATCATCGACCGATTTTATTTTTGCACAACCGATATTTTCCCTGCTTGCTTCGATGCAGTCGCCAACAAGCATATCGATAATTGCTTTTGCCGTCCGGGTAGAAGCAATACTTTGCTCTTCGATTGCATCGGTGTTTATCCGGCCTTGTATTTGCGTAAATATTTCAACACTTTTTAATTGTTCGGGGCCAATTAGCCTTGCATGCATACCGTCTTCAAGGTCGTGACAGTTGTATGCAATCCTATCGGCGATGTTGGCAACCTGCCCTTCGAGCGAGCAGTTTGCTTGTTCGAAACCGCCCTGCTGCGGCTTATCATAAGGACTTTTGTGCCTGCCCAAACCAAGGCGGGTCTCGTACATAAGATTCAGTCCGACAAAATCCGGATATGGATGTTCGAGCAAATCGACAACTCGCAGGCTTTGGCGGTTGTGCTCAAATCCGCCGAAGTCAGCCATCAGAACGTTCAGGGCCTTTTCGCCTGCGTGTCCAAAGGGCGGATGTCCCAAATCGTGCGCCAGGCATATCGCTTCGGTCAGGTTCTCATTAAGTCTAAGCGCCTTTGCAATGGTCCTGCCTATTTGAGCGACCTCGATGCTGTGTGTCATACGGGTGCGGTAGTGGTCGTCCAGCCCGACAGTAAAAACCTGCGTTTTACCTTCAAGGCGGCGAAATGCAGAGCAGTGGATTATCCGGTCGCGGTCACGCTCAAAATCCAGGCGAAAAGGATGTGGCTTTTCAACGAAGGCCCGCCCCCTGCTGTGTTTCTCACTGACCGCATATTTGGCAAGTTCATCGGACATATTTATAGGCAGGGCAGATTCTCCTTCTCGCTTATCTCTTTCAATCTGTCGAGAAGTTCAGTCAGACTCTGGCTGACGACGCCGGTGTCACTGCATACGTTCATAAAATTTGTATCACCGTCCCATCGAGGAACAATATGAACGTGCAGATGACCGGGCAAACCGGCTCCCGCGCATCGGTTGAAATTCATTCCGACATTGAAGCCGTTGGGTTTTATCGCCGCTGATAGCGCTTTTTGAGATTCTCTGACCAGCTTGGTCAGCTCCAGCAGCTCCTCATCCGTCGCCTCGTCGAGGTTGCCAATATGCCGAGCCGGAGCTATCAGTAAATGCCCGTTGTTGTAAGGGTATCGATTCAGCACCACGATGCTTTTCTCAGTCCGCCAGAGCACAAGATTTTTCTCGTCCTCCTGCGGATTCTCTGAATTATGGCAGATAAAACAATCACTGTCTTCGCCCAGACTCTGAATGTACTCTATCCGCCACGGAGCCCATAAATTATCACGCCCCATTCCAGTTACCTCCCGGAATTTTATATTTTGTGGTAATTGTTAACCTTTGAGCAGCTTCATTGTCAGGCGCTGCTTTATAGTTATCTCCGGACCTCCACGAAGGCCCATTCGCAAAGAGGCCTTCATTTTGATTTCGTAAGTATGGTTGTATTCTTCAATTCGACCGGCATCGATATTGAAAATTTCTTTGCCCTCGCCGCTTAAATTCTGTATCCGGTATCGCATAAGAAATCCAAACTTCCCGCTCATTTGAAAACTGCCGGTATAAAGTATTGGCCAGCCCTTTGGGACAGAGGAGGCGTGGGAAAAAGAGCTTTTAATCACCGCAAGACGCCCTTTCTCAGACTCGGTTATCTCATCAAGTGTGTATGTTACCCCTCTGGCCTCGCGCATCACCATTGGAATCGGTATCGGCAATTTTGACTTCCAGCTCTGACCTATCGAGACACCGTCAGCCGGCTTTTCTATGCTGGAGACCGAATCCCAGAGAAGCCATTGTGTTGTGATGTAGTCCCATATCATATCGGGTTCTTTGATTCTGCCTTTTTTGGTACCTGACCGAAACGCCTTTTTGCCGGCTTCAGGGATTAGCTCGTATAATTCTGAATTATCCACAATTTCGCCGGCGGGATTAACGGTGAATGTATAACTTTTCTTGCCGAAATATGCTACGGCGTCTCCCTTGGCCATATTCGAACCTGGTCTCCGCGAGGCCCTTATTTTTTCACAGGTCGCCTTTATGGTTGTCAGCCCGTAAGGGTCAACCTTAACCGGTGTGTAGGCAACAGTCATTTCCACGGTCTCATAGTCTTTTTCGGCGCTCTTCTTCGATGTGCCCGACGGCCACTTGGTCTGGATTTCTCTGTTGGAGACGAACCTGTATCTTAACGTCTGGTTCTCCTGAAAATCTACACTGAAAAATTCTTTGTTTTCTTTTTCTTCTTCTTGTTTAGCTTCGCAGCCGGCAAGAGTGAGCAATGCCGCGCTTATGAGAAAAACTAATGCTTTTTTCAATTTCAATCCTTTCATTCTAATCAACCTCAATACCTGAATTTCAAAATTGATATATCGGCGGAACCCGCTGCAGTTTTGGCCGCCGCAAGGTTCTTTAATCGATTCTTTCCATCTTATACAGACGTATCGTGCCCATTTTCAGAACAGCCGGCCCCTTTTCTTTCTCCGATGGCTCGTCGATGGCCTTAATCCATTCCGTCTGCATCTTCTCAAAAGATTTCTCGATTTTACCCGCAGTCAAATCGAACTTCAGCCTGCCGGTATATGTTTCGACATTGTCGAACATCTTCGAAATGTCATCTGTCATCTGCTCTTTGTGCAGTTGCTCTGCCAGCTCTGAACTTGCAACTGCGTTCATTTCGACCTCGGCAATCTGACGGCCCCCAGTCTCCTTTATTTCCTTTAAGGTATAGGTTTTCTTATACGATTTTGACCCCATTAAACCGTAGGAAAAGGTCTTTAGGCTGCCCCAGCTTTGACCTGTTCGCAACTGATTTTCACCGGCGCCCGGCAAAGACACAATCCCGTGTCGCCGCTTGATAGCAGCCGGAGCAAGCAGGCTTGCAGCTGCTTTTCTGACTGAAGAATTGCGGCCCGTAACCGCTGCCGGTGCTGCGCTTACATCGACAACTTTTGCAACTTTGCCGGCGGTCGTGATTTCTATCGTATAACCCTGGCCGATTAACCTCGAGAGTGGATTATCGGGCTCCTCCGCCCTGGAACTGTCGAAGTCCACCAAAACATCTTCCTTGACCTTAAAGTAATACTTCAGCCCTTTGATGGTAATTTTTGCGATGCAATTACCTTTGTCGTTGATACTTTGTATCTGCTGCGTAAAAGTCATCTCCACCCTGTTTTGGTTAACGCCGCTTTCAAAGTCAGAGCCCTTTGGAATAGAACCTTCCCATTTAACGCTCTGTTGGGCATCAGTTATCATTTTATAAGTAGTCGAGTCCTGTGGCGTGAACTTCAATGCAATGGTGATGGCTTCTTCGGCGGCGGGCTTTTCAGCAACCGGTTTCTCAACAATCGGTTTTACTATCTCAGGTTCGGGTTTTTCTATGGCAACTTTTACTGTTTCGGCCTTCGGCATCGGTTTTTCAGGCTCAACTTCGCTCGTAACGGTCGCCTCTTTGGTAACAGGTGCGCAGCCCGAGATGGATAACACCAATAACACTGAGCAAATTACACCAGCCGCTAATAAACCGAAAAATTTCTCTTGTTTCATTGTTCGTTCTCCATTTAATTTATGGTTTTATCGCAAATTCAAACTGTAATTATACATTTCAGCTTCTCAAAAACAACCGAATTTTCTTTATTTGTCCTTGATAAAACGTTAGAATCACATTCTATAACTTTCAGACTGTTTTGTGAACCGTTTTTGAAGAAAGGAAGCCTATTATGAGAAGCGATACGGTAAAGAAGGGTTTTCAGCGGGCGCCGCACAGGTCTCTGCTTCACGCCTGCGGCCTTAGTGATGAGGACATAAACAAGCCGTTTATTGGCATTGCCAACAGCTTTTGTGAAATAGTGCCAGGACACATTCATCTCAATAAGGTCGGCAGGGCCGTCAAAAAGGCCGTTAAAAACGCCGGCGGCACGGCTTTTGAATTTAACACCATAGCTATTTGTGATGGCATCGCAATGGGCCATACAGGAATGAAATATTCCCTCGCCTCACGCGAAATCATCGCCGATTCTGTTGAGACTATGGCATGTGCCCACTGTTTTGACGCCCTTGTTTGTATCCCGAACTGCGACAAAATCATACCCGGTATGCTGATGGCGGCGGTTCGGCTCAATATCCCCACGATTTTTGTCTCAGGCGGGCCTATGGCTGCCGGTAAAACAAAAAACGGAAAAACCGTTGACCTTATCAGCGTATTCGAAGGCGTTGCACAACTCAACGCCGGAAAGATTGACGAAGAAAAATTAAAAGAACTGGAACGCACCGGCTGCCCGGGACAGGGAAGCTGCTCAGGTATGTTCACCGCAAATTCGATGAACTGCTTGTGCGAGGCAATCGGGATTGCACTGCCCGGAAACGGAACGATTCTGGCGGTTAATCCAAAAAGAGAAAACCTTTACAAAGCAGCGGGCAGACAGATTATCACACTCATCGAAAAGGACATCAAGCCGCTCGATATTATCAATGAAAAATCACTGGACAACGCCCTTGTTCTGGATATGGCAATGGGTGGCTCGACAAATACCGTCCTGCATACTTTGGCGGTGGCAAGCGAAGCAGGCATTAAATACGACCTTGAGCGTATCAATACAATTTCTCAGAAGTGTCCCAATATCTGCAGGGTATCGCCGTCAAGCGACTGGCACGTCGAAGACGTCGATGCTGCCGGCGGCATAAGTGCGATACTAAACGAAATCAGCAAAGCACCGGGCCTGCTTAATACCGACTGTATTACAGTAACCGGCAAAACTATCGGCAAAAATATTGCCGACGCCAAAATCAAAAATACAGAGTGCATACATCCTCTTGACAAAGCTTACTCACAGACGGGCGGGCTGGCGATTCTTAAAGGAAATCTGGCGCCGAATGGCAGCGTAGTCAAAACTGCCGGTGTCGCCGAGTCAATGCTAAACCATACCGGCCCGGCTGTTATCTTCGAAAGCCAGGAAGAGGCCTGTGAAGGGATTTTGGCAGGCAAAGTTAAAGAAGGTGATGTAGTCGTAATCCGCTGCGAAGGCCCGAAGGGAGGCCCCGGTATGCAGGAAATGTTAAGCCCGACTAGCTACATTGTGGGAGCGGGTCTGGGCGAATCGGTTGCCTTGATTACTGATGGCAGGTTCAGCGGAGGAACAAAAGGCGCCTGTATTGGCCACATCAGCCCCGAAGCAGCCGTTGGCGGCCCGATAGGTTTATTGAAAGATAGCGACATAATTGAAATCGACATCCCCAACAACACGATAAATGTAAACCTCTCTGAGCAACAACTTGCCGAACGCAAAAAAAACTGGAAGCCGCCCACCCCTCGAATAACAAAAGGTTATCTGGCAAAGTATGCCTCTATGGCAACCAGCGCAGATACCGGTGCCGTCCTGAAATGGTAATGCTCTATAAATAGCCGTCGATTGTTTATTGACGGCTATTTCTTTTTCGCTAAGTTCATAAGGTACGTTATCAGCAGCCGCACGCCGAACCCGCTTGCGCCTTCCGCCGAAGAAGCCGTGGTCTTCTCAAGGTGGTCCATACCCGCGATGTCAAGATGTGCCCACTTTTTATCACCGACAAACTGCCGCAAAAACGCCGCCGCCGTACATGCGCCGCCCCACCTGCTGCCGGTATTTTTCAAATCCGCTATTTTGCTCTTCATCTCTTCTGCATATTCATCACCGCTGGGCATATACCATACCTTCTCGCCGCTCTGATGAGCTGCCCTTTGCAGCTCTTTTATAAGTTTGTCGTCGTTACCCATCAGCCCCGCTTTATGTTTACCGAGAGCAACCATACAAGAGCCGGTCAGTGTGGCAATGTCAATAATAACATCGCAGTTTTTCTCGGCCGCATAGCTTAGCCCGTCACACAAAACCATCCTGCCTTCGGCATCGGTATTGCGTACCTCAACGGTTTTACCGCTGAACGTCTTGATAATGTCACCGGGCCTGTAGCTCTGCCCGCCCGGCATGTTCTCCGCCGCCGGGATTATACCATACAGATTAACGCCAAGCTTCAATTCCGCCGCCGCTCTCATCGTGCTCAATACCACGACACCCCCCGTTTTATCCAGTTTCATCTGGTCCATCTTAGCCGCCGACTTAATACTTATCCCGCCGGAATCGAATGTTATTGCCTTGCCCACCAGGCCAATCGTGGCAAAGCGTTCGGCCTTTTTACCCGCAGGGCTGTATTTCAAAACAATAAATCTCGGCTCATTTTTTGAGCCGGCACCGACCGCAAGCACACCGCCCATCCCCTTCGCCGCCAATTGTTTCTTGTCATAAACCGTACAGCTAAGCCCTTCGGTGGTTCTTGCTGTTTTCTTTGCCGCCGCCGCAAGTTCCGCAGGATTTATAATATTGCCCGGCCGGTTCGCCAAAGTACGTGCGTAACTTTGCGCCTCGCCGATAACAGAGCCGTTCGCAAACCCCCTGCTCAGCTTTCTAATTTTCGCAGAATCCGAATCAACCAACTCAGCCGGCAGAGTATCCAGCCGACCGTTTTCACCCTCGGTAACGAATTCGTCATAACAATAGCTGCCAAAATACACACCTTCGGCCATAACCTTTCCCATCCCGCCCAAATCGAATCGGCCGCCAAAGGCATTATGCAGCGCAATACTCAACGTTTTTATCTTCATTGCTACTGCTTTGTTGGCTGCAACCGCCGCTGCCTTTCGAAGTGTATCCAGCGTCGCCTTTTTCTTCTCACCCAGACCGACAAGCAGCACCCTCTTGATACCCTGCTCAGCACCGCCGTAAACAACGGCACTACTCCCGCACTTGGCCTTGAAATCTTCAAGCCCAATCATTCGCTCGATTGCACCGTCAAATTTCCTGTCCAGTTCGCTGTTTAGTTTATCCAGTTTTTTGGCATCGCTGAACAACCCCACCGCAAGCATTTCTGTCCGGCATTTCTCAAGTGCGACCTTTCGCGTCTTCAATTCGACATCGATAATCTCTTTCATTTTTTCGGCCATCTACCATATCTCCCGGTTTTCTGTTCTGTACCTGTTCTTCGTCAATTTAGCGGCTATTCTTTATTCTTGTTTTTGGCCCTGCGCCTCAAATAGCTCTCGATAAATCCGTCGAGTTCCCCATCCAGCACCGCATCCACGTTACCCGTTTGAAAGTTTGTTCGATGGTCTTTTACCATTTGGTACGGCTGCAGCACGTAGCTTCGTATCTGGCTGCCCCAGGCAATTTCCCCCTTATCGCTGTACATTTTTGCAACCTCGGCATCTCGTTTTTTTTGTTCGAGCACATATAATCTCCCCTTAAGCACTTTCATTGCCTGTGCCCGGTTCTTGTGCTGGCTTCTTTCGTTCTGGCACTGCACGACGATACCGGTCGGGATGTGCGTAATGCGCACCGCCGAGCTTACCTTGTTTACATGCTGGCCGCCGGCGCCGCTGGCACGGTAAAAATCCATCCTCAAATCATCGTCTTTTATTTCGACATCGATATCCTCATCGAACTCAGGAACGCAGTCCACCGCCGCAAAGCTCGTATGCCGTCTGCTCTGCGAATCGAACGGGCTTATTCGCACTAACCGGTGCACCCCCGTCTCACACGATAGTTTGCCGAACGCAAAAGCCCCGCTCACCCGCAGCGTTATCGAACGTATCCCCGCCTCTTCGCCTGGCGTAATATCAAGCTCCTGCACCTTAAACTTTTTCGTCTCGAAATAACGCGTGTACATCCTCAGCAGCATATTGACCCAGTCGCAGCTTTCAGTCCCCCCGGCGCCGGCATGAATACTGAAAAAACAATTTTTCATATCATTCGGCCCGGACAAAAGACCCGCAAGTTCAACCTGCTCGCACCGCTTGAGAAGTTCACCAAAATCCTCTTCCAACTGTGCCAGTTCATCTTTATCCGAATCGCCCGCCGCTAACTCGAAAAGTTCCGCCAGATCTTTCGCCTCGCGCAAAAGCTCCTCTACCGGCTCAATCACCGATTTCAGCGCGCTCAACTGCGAAACCACCGCCTGCGCAGATTCAGAATTCTCCCAGAAGCCCGCCTTGGACATCCGGGCTTCCAGTTTTTGTAGCTGGGATTTCTTGTTGGACAAGTCAAAGCCAGTCCCGGATTTTCACAACCCGGGCCGACAGTTCGCCTATTGCTGTTCGTAATTCCGTAGATTCCATATATTCCGTCCTGATTTTCTAATGCAGTCGCTTCAAAACAAACCTTTATAACACAAAAGACCCCGTTCTGCAACCAGTCGCCTCTTTTTATCGCCGCAATCATTTCGCAATTTTTTACAAGCTTTTTTCGCCCGAATCTGCTATAATATTGAAAAGGTAAGAATTAAGGTGATGGAAGATTGAAACGTAAAGATTTTTCAATTCACAAAGCAGCATTACTTCTTCTGGTTGTTACAACTGCTTTTTCCGCTCAGGCGGCTCGGCCAGGCTGGAAAAAAAAGCAGGTTAATTGGCGCATGACCGGAGGCAGACAGATAAAAGCTGTCAACTACCCGCACTACAAACCCGTCCCGAAAATGAAAAAGCAAAAGTCAGGGCCGATGAAAATAACCGAAGAACCACTCCCCACCGGACCGGCCCTCGAAGTTGTCGGCAGCGACGAAGAATCCGGCAAACCTATCTTTGCAATGGTCATCAATTACCCACCTAAAGCAGGATTCACGCCCTGGATTGCTGTCGCCGCTACCGATGAGCGCCTGTCGGACATTGATTGGGACGCTGTACCCGTATATTCACCGCCCGGCAGCAGTGATTACCTTGCCAACGATCCGCAGACCGATTACGCCATCGGCATCTTCGATACCGGCGCAAGTGCTCACGTAATGGGCTATCACCCCGCCGAAGGAATGAACTTAAGCGGCCCTTATATAACTTCGTACACAATCGAAATCATCGGCGCATCCAATTCGGTCGATGCCCGCGTAAGCTACCCCATAGGAATCTACATCAACGGCCTCCAGGCCATAAACCAGGCCGGACTGCTCGACGACTCAAATATGGTAGGCCAATATAATGTCTCTATCGCAGTAGGTCAAAATCCCGTCTCCGTACCCGACCTGCCTACCGCTGTCGGCTCGCCGATGGCAGCATATCTTGCCGCCGAATTTAACAATGACAACCAAATCTACGTTACACACGACGGTAACGATTTTAACGCCCCGGAGATTCGTTTTTACAACCCTACAGACCCCGCCATACCGCTCTATCCCAACGTAATACCGCTGGAGCTGCGCCCACTCGGCGCCCTGTCCGTCCAGTACGCACCCACTATCGATGGATTAGAATGGCTGCCTTACACCCCCTCGGTAATAATCGGTGCCCTCTCACAATCCCTGTTTTTCGTCTCCAGCGTTGACCTCTACGATGCCGGCAACATCGCTTATGACAGGGACCGTTTCATGCTCGACACCGGTGCCCAGGTTACTGTCGTCGGTGATAGAGTAGCCGCCCGTCTCGGCTTCGACCCCGCAAGCCCGGAATTTGAAGTCGAAATAATAGACGTCACCGGCGCAAACACCATTGTGCCCGGCTTTTATATCGACTCGCTCGAAATTCCCGCCCTGGGCCAATGGCTGAAATTCACAAACGTACCAGTCATTTGGCTCGATATAGCTTCACCCGAAGGCGGTACCCTCGATGGCATAATCGGAATGAACCTCTTTAATCGTTTCAACTTCGTATTAAGAGGAGGCGGCTTCTTTGGTACCGACGACCCGTCACTCGAATTCGAGGCCATTTCGGAATGTATGCTCGCAGATATCGCTCCTGCCCCCAACGGTGATGGCGTCGTGGACACAAACGACCTGGCCCTCTTCGCTGATGCCTGGCTCGCAACTTCGAACCCGCCCGCACCAAACTGGGACCCCAATTGCAATATCGCCCCGTATTTGTTGCCTGACGAAATTATCAACTTTTTGGATTTTTCTATCTTCGCCGATTGCTGGCGACAAAACACAACACCATAATACCAACAACAAAAAATCCTCCGACAGCAATAATCAATAAAAAAACAAGCTCTGGCTTCACTCGGCCTGCCCTCCAGCTTGTCCACCGAAGCTTAGGCGAAGGTGGAAGCCTCGTGCGAAGGAGGGAGCTTTCCTTCTCACTTGCCCACTCGCGATGCTCGATGGCTTATATTTTATATTTTCCCCCCTCTTTTTTTTAGTCTCGTTCGTCTGTCGTCTTGTGTCTTTGGTCTTACTTCTGCTGCCTCGCCAGAATGCCCTGTGGGCACGCTTTGAAGATAACTTTTCCGAAGTGAGTTTACCCTGAGTGAAATCGAAGGGAGAGAGTTGCCGTTAAAATAACATGTTGAATTAATCCCGCAAATTCTTATAATGGCAAAGAGAAAATAGAGTCGTCTATGTAACTATTGATTTTGTGATATTACTAGGTTATAGCATGAGTGGAGACGTTAGCAACAGAAAAAGACTAATATCCATAACAGGGGGAAATCTCCGCAACGGCCATATATATCTCAGCGGCCACCACGATTTTTTCCCGAAAGAATGTTACGGCCAATCCGGAAGGGCCAAAGGTTTAGGCAAGCCTTTAATTCTTCTGCCCGAAGGTACTGACGAATCCATAGAAACGGATATTTCAACCAACGGCAAAAACGGAAAACCTCGCAACTTTTTTAGAAAAAGAGGATGGGTCAAAAAATTCTTTAAGAAATACGACATTCGGGAAGGTGATGTAGTGGCAATTGAAAAGGTCAGCAAATACAAGTATCGCGTATATCCATTTGAGACAAAGAGTATTCGTGAAGGGGCATTTGTTCCTGAACACTGGCCCAAACCTAATCCGAAAAAACCCAGCGTAATCGACCTTTTTGCTGGTTGCGGCGGATTTTCTTACGGATTAAAACAAGCCGGTTTCGAAAATCTTCTGGCGGTTGAATGGGACAGCTCATGCTACCAAACTTTCAAGCAAAATATAGGCTCTCGAATTCTCCACTGGGCAATACAGGGATAATCAATATGGGAATACGTTATAGAAGTATTATTTCTTATGCTGATATTATAAAACGAGAAGAAATAATGCTTCAGAGAGGCATGAATTTCCGCATCAAACCGAATTATTCCATCATTCTAATGAGTGTTAGAAAGGGAGCACCATATAGGGACCAGTGGCATGAGGATACAGGGCTTCTTGAATACGAAGGCCATGACGAACCAAAATGCGTTAGCGTTGATCCTAAAAAGATCGACCAGCCAATACGATATAGTGGTGGAAGTCTTACCGAAAACGGCAAGTTTTACAACGCTGTGCAAGCCTATAAAGAAGGGAAAACGAAAGCTGAAATTATTCAAGTTTACGAAAAGATATCGCAAGGTGTTTGGTGTAACCGCGGAAGATACGAACTAATTGATGGAAAAATTGTGTTTGATGGGCAAAGAAACGTTTTTCGATTTTTCTTAAAACCCACAAAAACCCCTTATGTAAAAGAACCACTTTTAAGAGAAACAAGGGTAATACCGACGGTGGTAAAAATTGAAGTGTGGAAGCGAGATCAAGGAAAGTGTGTAATATGTGGATCAACCAAAAACTTGCATTTTGACCACGACATACCGTTTTCTAGGGGAGGAAGCAGTATCACTGCAAAAAACGTGCGTCTTTTATGTGCCAAGCATAACTTATCGAAATCAAATAAGATAATGGGTTTCGTTCCCTGGTTTATGAGTGCTGCATCACTAATATTTTCTAAGACTGGCTAAGAAATATATTATAGAGGACAAAACAATCATGAAAAATCAAAGTCTTACACTGGGCAATTTGGTTGAAGAATATTGTGAAATCGTAGCCGATGCTACATTATCCAAAACATCAAGTAATGAGATTGACTGGGTTAAACTTGAAAACGAATTACAAGTAAAAGCAGATTGGACTAAAAAAGGTGCTCAGCACATCTTAAATCTTGTCCGTAATTACGGTAGTTTTGTGCTACGGAATGCGCTTGCTTTGGCTATAGCAGCAGACATAGAAGATGGCTCATTAAACCTTTGACCGTTGAACAAAGAAAACGCTGTATGTCACGTAACAGGGGCAAGGATACTTCCCCGGAAATAATTGTTAGGCAACTGATTTATTCATTGGGATACCGCTACCGGCTTCACCGAAAAGATTTACCTGGTTGCCCTGATATGGTTTTCTCGGCAAAAAAGAAAGTGATATTTATTAACGGCTGCTACTGGCACAGGCACACTTGTAAAAAAGGCAGATCAAAGCCCGAAACGCGTGAGGATTTTTGGCAGACAAAGTTTTTTAAGACAAAACAGCGGGATAAAGAAACCCGTAAAAAGTTAAAAAAACTCGATTGGCAAATATTAACCATCTGGGAATGCCAAATCAAAAATGTTGAAAAGTTAAAAAAAATGGTTACAGAATTTTTAGGAGGGAATTAAAGGTGTCCGGCCATATTTTGTTTTTCGAGCCACGTGCTGCCTGCGGTTCGGGCTTCGCCCTCATTCCGGCCTACGGCAGCCAGCCCCCGCGGCGCTTGAGCGGAGTACCGAAAGAACCGCTATTTATGCGCAAAAAACGCTTTTTTTTGCACTTTTCTGACACCTTTTTGACACTTTTTGACGTTTTTTTGCATTTTTTTGCGTTTTTTTACTCTTTTTTGCTCTTTTTGCCACTTTTTTTCTTACCCATTTTACCTATATACCCCAAACGAACATTCCAATCTCCCTTTTTAGCCCACCAGCAGGGATTTGCCCTTGAATCCGCTAAAATTTCCCCCCAAAATCCCCAATTTTTAAAATTCTTTTTAAAAATTTTGCGGCTGAATCTTTATTTCATTTTTCTATGCGTAAATTTCTTTGCATTTTCACCGCAATAATCAGCCACAATCTGCCCGGCCCCCAGCAGTTTCCATTTATATATTGTCAGCCCTTCCAATCCTACCGGCCCCCGTGCGTGTATTTTATTCGTGCTTATACCAACTTCCGCCCCAAGCCCGTAGCGAAAACCATCGCTGAATCGCGTACTGGCATTCCAGAAGACATTTCCCGAATCGACCAATTCCATAAACTTCTCGGCCTTTTCCTTATTTTCGCTAACTATACTGTCGGTATGGCCGGAACCGTATTTGTTGATATGCTCAATCGCCTCATCCACACCGGCAACTACTTTTACAGAAAGGATATAATCGAGATACTCGCTGGCCCAGTCCTGTTCATTTGCCGGCTGAACTTCTATTATCGATGCGGTTTTTTCACAGCCGCGAAGTGCAACCCCTTTTGTCTCAAGGGCGGTTTTGACCTTCGGCAGGAAGGTTTTAGCAAGCTTTTCATCAACGAGCATAGTTTCAGCAGCATTGCAGACCGCAACATACTGGCATTTTGAGTCAACAGCTAATTTAACAGCCATATCCAAATCCGCCTCGGCATCTATATAGATATGACATATTCCATCAGCATGTCCGAGTACGGGTATATCGGTGTTATTCATTATATAGCGGACAAATTCGTTTGAGCCGCGGGGGATAATCAAGTCTATATATTCGCTCATCGCTAACATTTCGGCAACATCCTGGCGGGTATGCAGCAGTTGCAGCCAGCCGGCAGGCATACCTGCATCTTCGGTGGCCTGCGAAATTATCTCTGCCAGGATAGTATTTGTGTTTTCCGCCTCGCTGCCGCCCTTTAGCAGAACGGCGTTACCGCTTTTTAGGCAAAGTGTTGATATTTGCACAAGGACGTCCGGCCGGGACTCAAAAACAATGCCGATAACGCCTATAGGGCAAGATACTTTATAAAGTTCCAGCCCTTCATCGAGTTCTGTAGCTGCTATTGTTTTGCCGATGGGCTCATCGAGTTTAATTAAGCTCTCAATACCCGCACAGACATCAGCTATTTTGTCCTGCCCGAAGGCAAGGCGTTTGACCAGAGGCCCGGCAAGGTTATTTTTTTTCGCCCCAGCGAGGTCTTTTTCATTGGCAGCGGTAATTTCGGCACTTCTTTGCTTTAGCGCCTCGGCGATTCGGGCCAGCGCATTATTTTTTGCATCGGCTTTAACCGCCGCCAATTTGATTGAAGCCAGCCGGGCCGCTGCCGCTATTTCAGCAATAGTCATAATAAATTCACCATTTACTATTTACGATTAATAGTTTATAATTGAATACCGAATTATAAATAATCGACATCAAATAATCAATTATAATTGCGGGTGTAGCTTAGAGGCAAAGCACCAGCCTTCCAAGCTGGCTACGCGGGTTCGATTCCCGCCACCCGCTTTTATCGTATATTCCTAGCCTGAGTGGAGCTGCAAGTGGGAGGTGCTGCAGGTTTGGTGATAACCGCGAGTTTGGTGAGTGCTGCAATTTTGGCAAGATTTACCAGGCTGCAATCAGAATTTGCTGCATCGCTAACAACAGACTGTTATAAAAACAGCGGGGAGGCGTAAAAAAATAACCGGCTGATGATAGCAGTTGAACTTTCGTAAGCACTTTTCTTTACGTCAATTAGCCATTTCTCGGGGACGTCCTATAAAAAAATTTTCGAAAAATTTTAAAAAAAGCAAATTTGGTTGTTGACTTGGTGGTAAAAAGTGGTAGAATCTCCCACTATTGAATGGTCAAGTGGGACAGAAGTTATGCTGCTGTTAACAGGTGAATACCAACACGTAATCGATGGGAAGAACCGGGTTCTCATCTCGAATAAACTTAGAAGCCAGATAGACTGTGAAGAGCATGGCAGCAATTTTTATCTTGTGCTTGGTGCAAATGGGATACTTTGTCTTTATCCTGAGAAATATTTTGAGCAAATAGTGCTTTCAGTGGCTCCGGGGAAAAGTGCACCTGATGAGGCGGTGGCGTTCGAGAGGATGAGTTTTGCACTGGCAAGCAAGGTAGAGCTCGACGGACAGGGCAGACTGCTTCTTAACGAAAAACTTCGAAAAAGAGCAGCCCTGAAAGACCATATTACACTTGTCGGCGTGCGGGACCATATCGAACTGTGGAACAATGAGAACTGGGAACAGTATCTGGCGGACCATATGCCGCAGTACCAGAAACAGATGTCTGAGGCAAGACAGGCGGTTCTGGAAAAACAAAATAAAGAGCTTTCGAATATGATTGAATATCCGGAATAAATTGCATTTTCAAAAAGGACGGTTTTGTAAGGGATGACTAATTAAGCTGAACTTTG
>Ga0180431_10002145_pt1 | contig 26809 bp, 17 predicted proteins | sample SS_ome_11_FD_132459 | JGI IMG/M metagenome (GOLD analysis project Ga0180431, IMG submission 132459) | Hypersaline lake sediment archaeal communities from the Salton Sea, California, USA - SS_1_MS_1 metaG | ecosystem: Environmental > Aquatic > Non-marine Saline and Alkaline > Hypersaline >... | reverse complement strand
GACAGTTGCGTGTCGCGGGGGTGGTGACTATTGACGCGCTGCTGCCGCCAACTGCTGATGTAACTCGCATACATATCCGCGTTGAATTCAGGGAATTGCGGGGCGACAAGCAGCAAGGGCGTATCGGTCAACTGTGTACTGTACCAATCGAGGTCCCATCGTCTGGCGGAGACGTTGTTGAGGCGCTCGATATGTGTCTCCAAACGCAACAGTTGCGGATAAAGGGGGTGTTCGTTGATCAGCCGTGCCGGGTAACAGTGGTCATGGGCACCCCGACCGGGCCTACCGGCAGGCGCGCCCTTGACCAGGTCTTCCGCGCCTCCGACCTGCCCACCACAGACACGCTCCGGAGCAATCATTACACCGGCCAGTCCGACGGTGATGAGCACCGTCAGCTGCACGACCGTGAACCGCTTGGTCTTTTGGGCCTCCATGGCCGACTGCTCAGCCCTCTGCCGGCTTGTTCAGCCTGTCTATGACCTTCTGTGTGAGGTCTGTGATGCGCGTGCTGGAATAGAAAACCGTGTTGCTGTCAAGCACCAGATCGTAGTCCTCTTCTCCGGCGACTTCTCTGATGATGTCGAGGACACTGGCGACGAGTTTGCCCTGAACGTCCGCGTGTTTCCCGATGTACTCCTTCTCGATCTCGGCGGCGCGCTTCCCGATATCGGCACGGCGGCCCTCACGAGTTTCCGCCAGCGAATTGAACTGATCGCTTTCTCCGGCAGTGCGGTCCGTCTTGACCTGCAGGTCGAGGAATGATTTCTCTTTCTGCTCAGACACCCTACGTAACTCTTCCTCACGGCTCTTCTGTGCTTCGGTCCACTTGGCGGGCGGGGTCTTGAGTAGTTCCGCAACCTCGTCGAAATCTGTCTGGCTGAGGAATGTGTAGTCCTTCAGCCGCTCGATGTACATGCTGCGCGCCTGTGCCCATTCCCGCAGTTCAGTTTGCCTCGCGATACGCTCCTGGTAGTCCTCGCTAACGATATCGAGGTCAACTGTAGCGATCTTTAGCGGTCCGGTTTGTGGCTTCTCGGCCGGCTTGTCCGCGGCCGGCTTGTCTGCTACGGGTTTGTCAGTGTCCTGGGCGACAACGCTGCTGGCAAATGCTACGAGCAAGAGCAATGACAATACTGCGACAATAACTCCGGCGCATCGAGTGTCCCTTGCCATGAGACTGTTCCTTTCAACATACCTGTGGCGGCTGATTGGGTTGGATAATCAACGTGGGTGAGCCGGCTGGCTAAGTAGACTGCTGACGCCAACTGGCGCGGCTGCTGCTCCCGACCTCTACGTGCTTGCTCAATACATTATATTGAGACAGACTGGCGGGGTGTCGGTTGCATCTCGCCGGTCATGTCAAGCAACTCAACATGCTAATTCCCCATGCAGCCGGGAACGCCAACACGGCAGGCATCATGGGCATATAGTTGCTAACGACCCGTCATCAGAACATGTGCCCGAAGCTGAAATGGGCCTGGCTGCCATCATCGCCGAAGCCGAAGTCGAGACGGATTGGGCCTATCGGCGTCACGACACGTAGCCCGACGCCTACGCCGACGTGAGCACTGAAGCTGTCGTCATCCGCAGGGATGCTGAATCCGGGAATGATAGTTGGAAAGTCGCCGCCAAAGGCACTCCCGACATCTACGAAGCCGACGACAGAGAGCTTGTCACTTATGCCTCGGCGGTACTCGATATTCAATAGCGCGAGATCTTCCCCGCGAAAACGGTCGTCTTCGTAGCCCCGCAGACTGTTGGCCCCTCCGGCTGTGAACGACTCAAAAAGTGGCAGGTCGCCGAAAGAAGTACCCAGCAGCAGGCGACCGGCGAGGACGTCTCTACGGCCCATCTTCTTGTAGATACGCTGTTCGGCGGTGAACTTCTGGAAGCTGACTTCGCCGCCGAGGACGTCGCCCGCGTATTCAACAGCTATCTCCCGGTAGCCGCCTGACGTGGGATTTGTGCGAATATCACGCGTATCCGTGGCGCGTCCAATGCTAAAACTGGTGAGCGTGCCCCCGGGGTGAAGCGGTGCGGCGACCACAATCGGGCTGGAGATATCTCCGGGGCCCGGATCATCGGTGAGCGCCCCCGGATCGAAGGTGTTATAGCCGCTGCTCATGTCCTCACCCAAATTGACCCGCGACCACGTGCCACCCGAGGCGTTTCCGCTACTGCCGGGCGTATAGGAGCCACCGCTGATTATGCGTGTGCCTTGCAGATAGCTGCTGGACACCTTTTCACTGCGGAAACCCAAGTTCATCTGCGTGGCGCGCGAAGTCGGCATGCCGACGGAGAAGCTGAGGCCCTTGCGGCGCTCGTCGAAGATGTCTTCCGACGTACTGATGGACGTGCCACCGACGAAGCGTCGTGTTCTCTCCGTGTCAAAGAGCCGCACCGAGAGCGAAGTGCCTTTGTGGTCGAGGTAGGGCTCGTAGAACTTCGTTTCATAGCTGGTGCGCCCGAATAATTCGACGTCGGCGGATATGCGTTCGCCCCTGCCACGAAAGTTGTTCTCAGCGACGGAGAGGACGAGCACAAAGTCGTCCAGATTGCTGTATCCAACGGCTACGGAGGCCTGGCCGGTACGCTTCTCTTCGACCTGGAGTGCGACGATAACACCCCGTTCAGGGTCCTCAATACCCGGCCGGATGTCGGTGCCGACATTTTCGAATATGCCGATGTTGAATATCCTGCGGGCCTGGGCAATAACATCCTGTTCCTTGAAGAGTTGACCGGGCTCGAGGTCTATCTCGCGCTTCACGACGATCTCTTTAGTGCGCACCAGGCCCTCGACCACGACAGCCTCGATGCGCGCCTCTTCTATGACGAATGTGATGACACCGAACTTGCCAACCTGTGCGTCCGAGACATGTGCGAGATACCCGTGCTGGGAGTAGAGATCCTCGATCCGTCTGACGTCTCGGCGGATTGCGGTGTCATCTATGACGTGGCCCTCGCGGATGAAGATGGCTTCGCGGAGGGTCTCATCGGTGATGACGGTATTGCCGACGAGTAGAACCTTGCTGACACGGTTCTTCTCGACCACGGTTATGATGACGGCCACACCTTTGTCCGCCTTCTTGACACCAATGGTGACTTCGTCGAAGTAGCCGAGCTTCTTGATCGTGGCTATTGCGGTGGCTCTTGCCTGTTCGGTGAGCGGCGCACCGATCTTGAGGATGTCAGAGACCTCCGCGATGATCGCCTCCTGCGAAATGTAGTCGTTGCCTTCTACGCGCACTTCAGCGATGAGGGGTTCGTTCTGAGCCAGGCATGTGGCGCCAAAGGCAAGCCCCAGACACAGACTCGCCACTACGGCCCACAACATCCTACGCATCGAGATACAACTCATATCCATCACTCCCACAGGTTGATGCGAAGTTGGCATCACTACAATCGGCACGGTGCAAATCACTCAGCATCCCCGGCCGGCCTCCGGATTACGGCATAAATAAACCTCTAGTCGCTCACGCAGTACGGAACGTGCACGAAACAGACGCGACTTGACCGCCTGGAGACTGCAACCAAGTATCTCAGCCATCTCATTATACGAGAAGCCCTGATAGTCGCGCAACACTATTACCTCGCGGTAGTCCTGCCGCAGCCGGCTCACGGCATCAACTAGCACCTGGCGCAACTCACGATTCTCAGCAAGCCGCACGGGGGCCATGCTGTTGTCATCCAACTGCAGATAGAGTTCGTTCTGTTCGTGGCTGTCAATAGGCGCATCAAGAGATGTGCCCTCGGTGTTGCTGATGCGCCCTTGTCGCTGCAAGTGGTTTTTCGTCAGGTTCACGGCGATTCGGTAGAGCCACGTATAGACCTGCGCCTCGCCACGGAAGGCATCCCATGCGCGATAAGCATTGACGAAAGTATCCTGGGTGAGGTCAGCCGCCTCCTCCGAATCGTTGATCAGGCGGTAGATGACGTTATACACCCGCTCGTAGTTCTCTGCGGTTATGTCCCGGAATCTCTCTCGCTTATTCTGATCATTCACTCAGCATTCACGTCCGCTGCGTCTTAGCGGGCATCTGTAGGCAAGCGACAGCGTGAACGTGCTGTTAGACACGCCCTGGTCCCTGCGGTTGCAGGTTTGCCTTGGCCGGACCTGGCTCTTCAGAAGTCCCACACCTTTTCCACCTGAAGTCTACTCTGACTCCTTTCGTCGGTGGTATATGAGACGCGCAGCTTGGGCCCAAATTCGTAGGAAACCGCAAGGTCGTATTCATCGTCGCCCGAGCCGAAAGCAGTACGGTATGAGACAAGCAGGTCCTCCATGAGGTATTTCCCGATGCGAATCTCGACTGGCTGGTCGAACGTGAAGTTGACGCTTAACTCGGAAAGCCCGAGACTGCGGCGGAGCTCCTGCTCGATGGGCATAAACACGGCAGTCCTGAACCCGACGGCAAGTGCGGACAGGAACTGACGTGAAACCATCTGTCCGGCGCTATCGAAGCCGGTGTTGCCGGCGCTGATAGCACCGCCGAAGGGAGCCGTGCCCAGCAGCGCGTAAATCTGCTCCTCGGCAAGTGGGGGAGTTGATGCGACGCTTATTTCCATCTGCTCGGAGAGTGTGCCGTCAATGACCAGTCTGATGGTTACTGTGCCGATGTCACGGCCATTGACGATTGCCGACTGCAGAACTGTCTCCGCACGTCCCCAGATCCGACCGCTCAGGATAAGCTCAACCGGGTCATAACGCAGTGCGGTCAACTTGGGGCCAAGCTTGTAGTCCACCCCCAGCGACTCGATGGTGGCAAAGCCCCCCGGCATCTGTGTTTTGCCCCTCTGCGCTTGAACGAGGCCTGTCACAACGGGATTCTGTGGTGTGCCGGTCAGGTGTGCCAGCTTCCTGCTCGGCTCAAGTGGCGCGGACACCCCGGGGGTGTAGATGGTCATGTCAGGCCCCAAGGCAAGCACGACGTCAAGCTGCGGTTTGGGACTGTTGGAGTCAAGCGCGAACATGGGTTTCTTCTCGGGAGCTGCCGCAAGTGGGACCGTCACCCGCCCGTGAGCTACAGTCCAGTTGCCGGTGATCTGTGCGGGCTCTCCCCCACCCGCTCCGTTGACACTGATGGTGCCATCCACCATTGCGTCGAGCAGGCCCTTGACAACAATGTTGCTGTTGTCGGCAACCAAGGCCATTTGCATATTGTTGCCCGCCAGGTCCGCCAACTCGAAGGTGGCCATTTGGGCGTTGCCGTCCAAATAGATAGAGCCCTTCCCAAACCTGCCACCCAACCGCTCTATGGTCAGTTCCGGCGGTTCCTCGCCTCCACCCTGCAGCGCTATCTTGCCACCCAGACTATGAATATACCCACCCTTGGCGAACTGCTGGCTGTCGGCCCTGACGGCGGCAGTGAGGTCGTATGTATTACGGTGCAAATTCTCGACGCCCAATTCACTGAACTCGACTTCGCCGTCGAGAGATATGGTGGTGCTGTCCCACACGCCCTGCGCTTGTTTGACTCTCACAATGTTAGTGTCTGCGTCGCCGTCGAAAACGAGATCCACCAAAACATCATGCAGAGGCTTCTTGGCACCACCTAGTGCCACCGACGCATCTCCGACGCGTAGGAAACCGGATAAAGACGGGGTCTCGGGAGTGCCCGTGACCTTCACCGTACTGTTGATCAAACCGGAGACCTCCATCTTTTCCCACATGTCAGTTGCGTTGGTGCCTTCCCGCTTGGCCTTGTGTTGCACGTACTCGTTGATGAAGACAGGTATAAGTGCCAGGTCTGTCTCTTCGGCTCTCGCCTCCAGTTGCATCGGCTGGTCTGGAATTAGGTCCACCGTCTCCCAAGAGAACGGCAGCGTGCCGTCAACCACCAACTCCTGCTCGTTGCGTTTCATCACCAGCGTGTCTATGCCGAGTCTGCCTTCCTCGACGGAGATGATCGGGGCCGTGAGCACATCAAGCTCGATACCGGCTGCTCCCGGCTCGAGGACATCTACGCTCGCCATGAGCCGGGGCTGCCCGGCTTGCCCGCTTGCAACTATGGTAAAACCCAAGTTACCCGTCAAATCAGTGTCCAGCGGCAGCCACTTGGCATAGTTGGCCAGCTTGATGCCTGAGCCCTCCACCAGCATTCTGACGTCCCCGGCGAACTCGACGTCACCGCTTGCGGTGATGAGCGCGTCTCCCTCCGCGGCTTCGAGTTCAAGATCGTATATGCCCTCGCGTATCGCCACCGCTTGCGCCTCGACATCGGGAATATCAACTCCGTCAAAGGCGGCCTCAGTCAGCGTCATCGTAACCGTCGCATCGGGCTCCTGGAGAGTACCTTGGACGTAGGTGCGACTCGTCAGTTGCCCATCGAGCCGCAGAGATGCCGCCTGGATGTTGCGCAGCAAGCGCCGTTGCTTCTCCGCGTTCATCCCTGCGGAAGTCGCTCCGGCGATTACCGGTCGTGCTACGCTGAGCAGTTCTGAGACGCTGCCATCGCTGATGGTGAGGTCAGCGATAATCTCATCGCTTTCGGCGTCGTAGAATCCGCTGCCGGTCAGTTTGCCTTCGCCCACCGCGCAATCCATGTGCTCGAGTCTGAATACGTTGTGGGCGAGGGTAGCCTCAGCCTCCAGGTTCTCAACCGTCTCGTTGTCAATGCTGATCTTCTTGCTCACAACCAATGCCTGTCCGACGAGTGCGTCAAAAGGACCTTCCACCCTGGCGACGGGGATCTGCACAAGGCCGGATATGCCTATGCCATAACGACGAAGGTGATGGATACCTTCGAGGTAGATATCGGTAGCGGAAAGGCGTGCAGAGAGAACGGGTGGCTCGGCGAACTCAATTGTGCCGTAGGCATGTAACTCCGCCCCCTGAACTTGCAGAACGGCGTCATCCACGGCCAGTGTGTTGTCCACGAACTTGAACGGGATCTTCGCTTCGGTGATGTCAACTGTCGAGGTAAGGGCATGAGCAACGTTGGCGGTGCCGGATATGACGGGAGCATTGAGCGTGCCGCTCAACATGCCGCTGACCTCGGCGAGGCCGTCAATGTCGCCATTGTCCCACTCGAACAGCTCGGCAACTTCGGCAAGCTGGACACCGCCGATGTCAAAGCTGCCGGCAATGGGAGCGTCCGTGGCGTCTTTGTCGGCAATCAAGCCGGACAAATGCGACAACGAAGCTGTCACGGAAACGGCGGCTCTGCCTCTGGTGGCCATTACCGGTTCCAAGTGAAGGGTATCGGAATCGACGACGAGTTCCGCGGAGATGGCGTCGAGCTCGTATTCTCTGTAGGCAGGTTCGAACACTGCGGCGTTGGCGGATACGGTCGGGGCCTCGATGCTCCCTCTCAACTGCCCCTGGGCATAGAGCACTCCACTTACATCATCCACATCCAGGCGACCGAGCAGTTCGTCGAGTTGCGCTTCGGCGACCTGCACGTCGAGAGCCAATTGCCGGCCAGGGGCCTCGGAGGCTATGGACATATCCCCCTTGGCCCACACGGTAGCAAGTGGATCGGATGCAAAGGCAGTGAGCACCTCGATGATGTTGCCTTTCTGTCTCAGCAACGCGGCTGCACGCGCGACATCCCACTGCTCGTAACCGAGTGCATCGCAGGTTATACTCGTAGCGGAGCTGAGCTGCTCGTCGGCGTACTCCAGAGCGATTGAGGCATCCACAGTACCACGGGGAACGCCGGGAAGTTTCGTCAGACTCTGCGGCAGTTGTTCGAGCTGTGCCAGGTCAATGCCGGAGAGCGTCGCCTCGCTATAGACCGCCGGGTGCTCGCCACTGAAATCTACAACTGCCTCACCGTGCATGTCGCCCCCGAGCAGGTCTGCCCTGAGATTTCTCAAGTGCACGGCTTTCCCGGCGACAACGGCTTCGGCGGCGATGTCGTTCACTGCGACCTCTCCGACGCTCGCGGTATCAAGCGCTATGTCGGTATGGATCAGTGGTTCGCCGCGAGCCCATTCCGCGCGCACGGACAGGTCTTCGAGCGGCGATACCGTAACTGTCCGCGGCCAGCGCTCCTCCCCGTTGCCGGCATCGCTACCCAAAACGATGGTGCCGGGGTCAAGCTTCCCGATATCCACTTCCGCGAAGACAGCAGGGTTGGCAGTATCCAGAAGAGAGATCCTGACATCGAGGTCTTCGGCCGAGATATGGAGATCTTCAGACACATCCGTAGCGATAGTTCCGGGGACGCTGATGTGAGCATCTACGGCGGCATGATCGGGAGTTCCGATGATACTCGCCTCAAGCCCGACAGTCCCACTGAGAGCGATCTCCGGCAGTTCGGCGACACTCTCCTCAGGCAGCGCGGCCAGGACGCGCCCGCTATCAAGCCGAGGCGCATGCACCTGCAGGTCCAGTGTCGGGCCATCGAGGTAGAGAATACTGCCGGCGATATCCATATCGCTGCCCTGCCAGGCCAGATGCAAGCCGTCGGTAAGAGCGCCATGGGGGGTGGCTGTCACCGGGCCTGAGATGCGGACGATGTCCGAGCCGAGAGCCGTCACCGCCACGTCCGTCGGCTCGAGATCGGCATGCACACAGAAGCTGACGTCGCTCCCGGGCAGCTCGACATTGTACACGGAAGCCTTGATATCGGCTGCACCGTTCCTGACTGCGACATCGGGGTTCTGCCAAAAGCGTGACTGCGCCCAGGCAAGATTCAAGTCGGCTATGTCGGCATCCACACTGAACTGGCCGCTATCGGGATGCAGCAGGCCTTCGAGCGCGATGTATCCCAGTTCTCCACCACTGACCTCGCCGGAGAGTTGGGCCTTGATCCATCCGATACGCGAGAGGTCCACCCAGCCGGAGATACCGGCGAGGTCAACGTCAAGTGGTTCGCGGCCGAACATCTCATCCCGGTCCGTGTAATGCACGTTGACGCCCTCAAGATACACCAATCCGTGGAACTGATCCTCCGGTGCGACCGGCTTCTCCGACGGCGGCAGAAGTCTCTCGAGGTTCAGGGTTCCGTCAACGTAGCGTTCCACGGTTATGTCGAGCCCGTCTATGTGCACTTCGCGGACGGCGGCTGCGGGGGCTTCGCTACGCTGAAGCATAGCACCCAGATTGTACTTGAGCCGAACCCTCTGGACGGACAGAATCGCACCGTCACCAATCTTGCGCTCTTCGGCCAGGGAAATACCGCGAATCTCGAGGGAGCTAAAGAGGTTGCCGCTAACAGGCCCGACACGAACTTCGCGGCCGGTCATGTCGGCCAGTTGTCGCGCGGCGGCCTCCTGGACGCGTTTATGCACCCAGCCGCTCTGACCCGCAACCAGCAGGCCGACAGCAATCAGCCCGGCCATGATTACCAGTACCGCGATTGTCTGGAGTGTCTGTCGCATGACGCTCGACGAAGGTCGGACTGCGGCGCATGGGTGCGTGCTATTCGTCGCCTATCCCTCTGGACTTGAGCACGGCAGAGGCCAATTCTCCGGCGTGGTAGCTGCTGCGGACAAAGGGCCCGCTGCTGACCTCCCTGATACCGGCGGCTTGAGCCCATCGCGCATACTCGTCGAACTGCTCCGGGGCTACATACCTATCCACCGGTAGGTGCTGCCGGGTCGGCTGCAGGTATTGGCCGATGGTGACGATGTCACATCCTGCCCGTCCCAGCGCGTCAAGCAGGTACCGCAACTGCTCATCGCTTTCCCCGACGCCGACCATGAAGCCCGATTTGACCACTGTATCGCCATTGTTCCTCGCAGCTCTGGTCAGTACCTGCAAAGACCTCTCGTAGTCCGCCTGTGGTCGCAGGATTGGCGTCATCTCGCGGACCGTCTCGACATTGTGGTTGAAGACCGTCGGCCCTGCCGCAAGCACTGCTTCCAGCGCCTCCTCATCGCCCTGAAAGTCCGGCGTAAGCACTTCCACGCCGCCAGCCGGCAGCCGCTTTCTAAGCGCACGGATGGTATGAGCGAAGTGCGCCGCTCCCCCATCAACCAAATCATCGCGTGTGACCGATGTAACGACTGTAAATTGCAGTCCCAGGTCAGCGGCTGCTTCGGCTACGCGACGGGGTTCATCAGCATCGAGGGGGCCGAGCTTTTCACCGGGAGCGGCGTGGTTGACTGCGCAAAAGCGGCAGTTGCGCGTACAAGTCTCTCCCATGAGCATGAACGTCGCTGTGTGATGGGAGAAGCACTCACCGATATTCGGGCAGCGTGCATTCTCGCAGACCGTGTTCAGGCCGTGCCTGCGAAGTAGTCTCTGTGTTGTCCGGCTCTGTTTCTGCTTGCCGACCTTGACTCGCAGCCACTCGGGCATTCGGCTGTTGTTATCCGTCACCTTCACCTTGAGCTTCCTTTCCCGCAACAGTGCAATTCGGTCTTCGTTAGACCAAGCTTTGCTTCCGCGTGGGAAATCCGCGATTTCCCCCGGATACAATTCACGGGAGGCGCTATTGTCGCCTCCCGCAAGTATTGACCTGGCCCCCGCATTCGGCGGCACTGCAGACCGCCATACTAACTGCCGGCTCACTCGACGTTAAGCAACCTGTCGAGCAACTCGCCGACTATCTCGATGAAGTGCCCCTTCTTCTCGATGTGGACCCCGTCGTAATTGGCGATCTTGGACACATCACTGGGCGCATTGGCATAGCCGGTCAGCACCACGACCTTCATGGGCGACCAGAGGGGGTTCTTCTTGACCGCCTCAAGCACTTGCCAGCCATCTATCTCCGGCATAACGATGTCCAGCAACATACAGTCGTAGATTTCGCCTCGAGTGGTTGCCTCACAGAGCTTCCGCAGTGCTTCCCGCCCGTTGCCGGCCGCTTCGTACGTGAAGCCGAGTTCGTCGAGTCTGTTGGTAAGCACTTTCCGCAACTGCGAGTCGTCTTCAACGACGAGGATGTTCGGCATGTCTCATTTAGCCACCTTGGAATCTAGAATATAGATGAATGCGATCACTTGAGCGGCTGTTAGTGGAGGCTGCTATCCACCCATCTTTTCGAACTCCCGCCGAGTGCGCTCAGTCTCCCGTTCTATGTCACGCTCCGCTATAGTCTGGCGTTTGTCGTACTGGCGTTTGCCGCGACAGAGTCCCAACTCCATCTTGGCATAGCCGCGCTCATTGAAATACACACGCAGCGGAATCAGAGTATAGCCCTTCTGCCGTACTTGCCTGTCGAGCCTCTCGATCTCTCGTCTCTTGAGCAACAGCCTGCGCTTGCGGATAGGGTCAGGTGCATCCGCGCCGGCAGTGTTCTTATACGGGCTGATGTGCATTCCGTGGACCCAGACTTCGCCATCCGCAATCTGCGCATGAGCTTCGTTGAGGCTCACATTCGCCGTGCGCAACGACTTGACTTCACACCCCTGCAACTCGATGCCTACTTCGTAGCTATTGTCCACGAAGTACTCATGGCGTGCCTTCCGATTGGTCGCTACGTTACGAGTAGCCATAGTAGCACTATGGTAGCCCATACTTAGGACAGCGTCAAGGTCCTGTCTGCCAAGCCTCCTGTAACCTCCGATCCGGATCCGCCAAGGGCTTCTGCGGCGCAGGAATCTCCTCCTGCAACCGCGAAGAAACGTGCGCAGCAGTCTGCCGACGACAGCGTTAATGCCAACTTGAGTCGGGCATGTCACATTGATCTGACGGAGGGACGGGATGCTTGCGCGGGAACGGGTCATCGCCGCCATCGAGCACCGCACACCTGACCGCGTGCCAGTTGACTACTGGGCACTTCGCCCCGTTACCCGACGGCTACAACAGCAGTTCGGCGTAGCCGATTACGAGGCCCTGCTCACTGCACTCGGCGTGGACATCCGCGATGTCAGAGACCGCCGCACCTACGTCGGCCCTGAGCACCACTACCTCCCCGATGGTCGCGAGTGCGATGCCTGGGGTGTGCCGCTGAATCCCGGCGGCACCTATGCCGCCAGTGTTACCCACACGGTGCTGTCCACGGCGACGACCGTGGCTGAAATCGAGGCCCACCATCCCTTCCCCGATCCGGACTGGTGGGACTACTCACTAGTCCACGACGCCTGTCTGGCGGGCGGAGACCATGCAGTCATGGGCGGCGCATGGTCGCCTTTCTTCTGCATGGCGATGTACATGATGGGGATGGAAGAGCTGCTGACGGCGATGGCCCTATATCCGGCTGTGGCCGAGGCGCTGCTGACGCGGATCGTGGATTTTTACATGGAGTCATGCCGGAGGCAATTCGAGGCCGCCCGCGGACACATGCACATATTCTTCATGGGCGATGACTACGGCGGCCAAACGGGCCCACTGATAAGCGTTGAAATGTTCCGCAACTTCATCAAGCCACATCTGGCCCGCCTGTTCGCCCAGGCCAAAAGCTACGGTCTCAAGGTCATGCTCCATTCCTGCGGCAGTGTCCATGACTTCCTTCCCGACCTCATCGAGATCGGGATGGACGCACTCGATCCGGTGCAGGTTCGGGCCCGGGACATGGCCGCCGAGCGGCTCGCCCGCGAATTCGGTAACGACATCTGCTTTCATGGCTCGATAGACACGCAGCAGACGCTGCCGTTCGGGACGGTCGCAGATGTGAAGGCGCAGGTACGGTCACGGCTTGAGACGTTCCCGCATGGCGGCTTCATCTGCGGCCCCAGTCAGGAGTTCATGGACGACATCTCTACCGACAACATCCTCGCTGTCTATGAAGCGGCCGGAGCCTACACGCCTCCAATTGAGTAGGTACCTGCAAAGCGGCGCGCATACCTCTTGTGCAGGTGTCAGATACGCATACAACGAAAGAACGGTGCGGAACCTGGCCAACAGGCATTGACTGTGATACAAGACACGCTTGGGCCGCCCGCGATGAATTCGCATCGCCACACAATACCAAACCTGAAGACATTGCAGAACACGAGCAGGTAGAACTCGACGAGCTTTCCGAGCCGTAGTCGGATTACCCACATGAATCTTTCGTATCATCCGCCCCATTAATACTTGCCAATAGCCGAGGAGCCAACATCATGAACCCGTATGTGCTGCTCGCAGTAATACTCATATGCACGGCCCTCCCGATCGCGGCGCAAGACTCTGAGCATCCGCCGGTGGACCGGGAGCTTCCCGACGAGGAAGTCCTGCGCCTGGTGCGCCCCGCCTATCCGGGACTCGCGGATTTCGACGCCGCGATAAAGGCCAATGATCTGACCAAAGCTCACCAACTCCTGGTTGAGCATTTCGCCACTCGCGAGAAGCCCTTCGTGCCGGAAGCCAAATTCCCCGGCATCTCCGAAGGCAACTCCATGGTGCAACTCAAGTCCACCAGCACGGAATATGCCGACGACAAGATTCTCAAGCACATCTTCACCCAGAGCAACAACGACAAGGGTGTAGCCGAGACTTACCAGTTGGACCCGGTAATCAAGTGGATCGAGAATCCGAGTGAAAGTTTCACCTGGAATCTGTACCTCAATCAGCTAAACATGCTCCCGCAACTGGCCTACATCTATCGCGAGAGCGGTGATGAGAAGTACGCAGTCGAAGCCGGCAATATGATCACAAGCTGGGTCGAGCAGATGTGGCGCGGCTACTGCTACGTGCGCGATGGGAAAATCGTCAATTCCGGAATGGAGGTCCGTAACCGGCTGTGTAATTGCATCGCCACTTACGAGGTCATCCGCAAGTCCCCGTCTCTGACGCCCGAGATGCACATGGCGTTCTGGAAGCTATTCATCTCCCACGCCCGTGACTTGATGACGTATACGGGGGTGTCCTACCCCGGCCTGATTGCAGCGGCCGTTATGTTCCCGGAGTTCTCAGAGGCGTCGCAATGGCTCTTGCAGGGCGAGAAGTCTCTCCGTAATAGTCTTGTCGAGCGCGTCACCCCGGAGGGTGCGTGGGACACACACTCTATCGCCTATCAGAACGTTCCCACACCGTGGGCGATGCGCTCCCTGGAATTCATCGAGGCAAATCCTGAGAGCGGCGACTTCACCGAACTCGCCACGATGATTAAGACGCAGACCGGCAAGATGATGCGCATCGTGCTGTGGACGACCATGCCTAACGGGGGGCGGCCGAATATCGGCGACTCCTATGGCCGAGCTGACTGGGGCCCGACCATAGGAGCGGTACTGACATCGTACATACATAGCCAACTCACGCCCGAACAGCAGGAGCGCGTCAATGCCATAGGAGACATCTATGACCGCGCGAAGGCAGCCCTGGCAATCTACGAGGGGCACGACGGCGCCCAACCGCAGACCACCTCGATCGGCTTCCCCGGCACCGGCTATTACATCATGCGCAACGGCTGGGATGCCGATGCCGGCAAGTACCTCTACTTCGACCTCTCGCCACAGGCCCTCGGCCATGCTCATTACGACGCTTGTCACTTTGACCTCTATGCCTGCGGCAAGCCGCTGTTGACTGATACAGGCGACTACTTCCTGGGCTGGGGCTACCGCACGGCCCTGCACAACACCATCGAGGTTGATGAGAAGATGTCGGGCTGGGGCGCAGAGTTGATGCCCTGCGAATGGCTCACTACCCGGGGCTTCGATTTCGTGGACGGTGCTCACGCCGGCTTCCCAGACAGTGACATCATCCAGCGACGCAAAATCTTCTTCACCAAGCACAGCCCGGCAGGTTTCGCAGACTACTGGATACTCTCCGACCTGCTCACCGGTACGGGCAGCCACAAGTACGAACAGTTCTTCCATTTTGCAGGCCCCACGCAGTCAGATGGCGCTGAGGCCGTGCTCGATGATACGACCCTGGCCGCTTCATCAACCCACCAAGGCACCGCCAATGTCCGAGTCATTCCTGCCTATACCGACGGGATGCAGGCCGCCTTTGTCGAAGCCCAGGAAACCGCAATGCTCAAAGAAGACTGCATGACCAGGCCGGCCATGCTCGGGTGGATCGTCACTGGCGGCACCTTCAAGCGCACCAAGTCCGCCGTCGCCGTCTATACCCGTCAAGCCGATGCCCCAGTCAGCTTCTACGACGTGCTATTCCCAATTCCTGAAAGCGCAAGAGCGCAGGTCACTGTCAAGCCCCTGCCGGTCACCTCAGCAGGTGCTGAACTCGAGCCCACGCACGCGGCCGGTATCAAGATTGACTGCGTGTTGGATCGCTGCGCTCACGACCCGACCTCGGTAAGGGCCAACCTCGGCGATAACCTGGCCGCCGGCATGGGCGCTTCCATAGAACTCATTGCAGGCGAGGGCATCAGCTTTGGCGACGGGGCCGGAACAATGCTCACTGATGGTAAGATCGGCGTCACCACGATAGGTGATGCCGCCAACTCCGCTCCATACACGCCGGGCAAACCCCTGGCCGGGCGCTTCAGCGTTGACTTCGGCAAGCCAACGGAACTCAACACGGTCGTAGCTCATCACGGCACCTTCAACGGCAGCGGCATCATCTACCCGCCGACCGAGATGGCCATCCAATACTGGGACGGGCAGGACTGGCGGAACGTAGCCAACGCTGAGACGGCCCGCCAGCCCGATACTGCAACGAGCACTTCCTTCGACCCGGTGACAACGAACCGCATTTCCGTATATGTCGAGCGCACCGACGGCGGCCGCCTGGCAATGCGCGAGCTCCAGGCATACCTGCTGACTGATGCCGAAATCCAGCGTGTCGCAGCTCTGCGCGCTGAGCGCGCCGTCACCACCTGGACCGACTACTTCCTCATCTCGCACGAGGGTCCCGAAAAAAGGCACTACGGCGACTTCCTCTTCGATGGCGAACTGGCCCTGATTCGTTGCGACGCCGAGGGCAAGATCGTTCAGGCCTCAGTCAAGACCGGCTCCACCCTCGGTTGGGGCGACCAACTGATCTTCGCCGCGCCGCATCCTCTGGACTATCTCACTGCCCGCTGGGAAGGTGATACTGTCTCCCTCGAGTGTTCTTCATCAGAGGGTCTCCAGCTTCTCGCCCAGGATGCCCGCAAGCTAATCCATGGCGAGAAACAGCCGGTCACCTCCTACAAGGACGGTGTGCTGACCATCGCCTCGGGCGCAAAGCACACGGTGCCAGAGGTCACGGAAGCTGCCGTCAGACTCGAGCCGGCGCAGGAAGGCCTCCACGGTGCCCAGCCCTGGGCACTCGTCACGTGGCAGACGGATGTTCCTGCTACAACGCAGGTCGAGTTCAGCGCCGCCGATGGGCTGATCCGGCGCACGCCTCTGGATGTCCAACTGGTCACAGACCACGAGGCGAGAGTCGAGTTCCTCCGTCCTGACAAAGACTACCAATTCAGCGTCATCTCCGTAGACGCATCAGGCCGGCGCACGCAGTCAATGCTCAAGTGACGACGCCCTCTCAGTAATGGTTGTCCCATCAACAAACGGGGCCCCGAAAAGGCCCCGTCTTCATTATCTCCCAAGCGCTGCTTTCCACATGATTGCACGGCTTCGGCGCGTGGTGCCTCCCGTCAAGAAAAAAAGCCGGCATTTTCCTGACCAGGGCATTGACATCGCAGACCTCACCGGATATACTCATTCAGGAGATTGAAGGTTTCAGCGGGCAATAGCTATATTTTTTCAGTTTTTTAGTATCAATAAAGCGGTAATACATTCAACTCCTATAGAGCTAACCGGCCCGAATGAGACCAGAGAGACCACGGATGCCAACTGCAATACAAGGCCCCACTACAGCCAGAATGGTCAGTGTCAAAGTCACCGACTCGCGAGTGGCTTTGAAAGACTACCATGTGGACGTAGTTGGCAAAGAGGTCGTCATCGCCCTGGGACCTCAGAGCTCGATTCTCATTTTCGACGAAGAGAACTGGGCCAAGCACTGCAGCGAAACAACGGCAATGGCACAACGCGCCCTCACACCCTGGGAAAGGCGCAAGGTGTATCGGCAAATGATAGCCACCAGTGCAAGTGTAACCCTCGACGGGCAATCCCGCTTGCGCTTGCCGCCTGCCTACATGGCGCGGGGACAACTGCATTCTGCCCATCCCAGCGTTGACATCATCCACATGGTTGACGGCGACTGTGAATGGCTCGAGCTATGGCCCGAGGCTACTTTGGGCGAGCCATACAACCCCGACAATCTTTACAACCGGGCCGAGACCATGTTGATTGAAGGCTGCAAACACCAGGCCGAGGTGGGAGCGGATGAGCCATCATGATCACCACCCCTGCATGTTGTCCGAAACCTTGCAGTGGCTCGCGCCCCGACCGGGCAAACTTATTATCGACTCAACCGTCGGTTGCGGCGGCCATGCTGTAGCGATCCTTAACAACTCGGCTCCGACAGGAAAGCTCATCGGCATTGATCAGGACGCGGAGATGCTCGCCCGTGCCGAACAGAGGCTTGCGCCCTACGCCGACAGAGTCTCTCTCTTCCATGCCAATTTCACACAGCTCCCTGAAATAATGATGCGAGCCGGTGTGGAATATGCCGACGGTATTCTTCTAGACGCCGGTCTGGCTCGGCCTCAGTTCATCAAACCCGAATACGGCATAGGCTTCTCGGGCACAACCCTGGACATGAGACTGGACCCCAGTGCGGGAGGCATGACGGCCCACGAGCTTCTCAACACGGCTGACCAACGCGAACTGCGCGACATCTTGAGAAGCACGCAGACAGGACGTGAGGCTCGCCAGATAGCACGCGCGATCTGTTCGGCACGGCAAAACAGGCCCATCGAGACCAGCGCCGAACTCGCCAGCATCATTACCCAAGCGACCGGCGCTAATCGCTCCAAGAGCAAACGACAACCGGCATCCGCCATGCTCGCCATTCGGATCCACGTGAATAGGGAGATCGAAAACCTCGAAGAGGGGCTGGAGCTGATGGTCAAAGCACTCCGGCCAGAGAGCGGTAGGCTTATAACTATTTCCTACCACAGTCTGGAGTTCCGTGCGATGCGACGAGTTCTCGACCAGCTGGAACGAGGCCATGATGTCCCGCCGTGGCTGCCAGAGCCATCGGATAGCAAACCACTCATCCGCAGGCTCTTCAACAAGCCCTTGAAGCCTTTGCCATCGGAGCCAAGGACCTGCAGGTCCGCACGACTTTTCGCCGTAGAAGCTTTGCCGCTGCCCAGCAGCGGTCAGCGAGTTCGGGGCTCAGGTACCCCGCCTCGCAGCGAACCTTGAAACCACAAGCCGACTACCGTTTTGGAGCCCGGTCTCCGTTCAGGCTACGGAGGTGCAGGGCTCCGGACACACGGGTGGGTGCGACAACTGGCGCAATTGACATCCCAACGGACGCACCAGCGAACGCAGTAAACGATGCAGCAATTGCCAAAGCAGCGATGCAGCAACGACGCAGCAACTATCGCCGACACATCTGCAACAGTTGCGAAACGCGGAACAGCAACAGTTACGGCAACCGCTGAACAACGAAGCACTGTATGCTAACACAGGACGCAGCGACAGTCAACCTAGCTACGAACCAACAGACGCCGCAATTCCCAACGTACTACCCACACCACGTCGTACCCACCCGGTTTTTTGTCTCTCAGTGCTTGTGATCATCATCCCGTGCGGATGATCAATTCTCTATGCACGACTGCGTGAGCCACCCCAGGACGCGGAGGGGCGCTCTCAGTCGGCATACACTCGGGCATTTCCGGAGCATCTCGCCGTGCACCGGCAAGTGCCAGATCAACAGGGGGCGTGTAAAGTGGGAGTACGAGATTCTCAGGCTGGTGGTGGTGTGCAGTGGGCGGTATTGGCCCGCATCGCATTGGCGGGCCTGGTACTTATTGGCTACACCTCGGGCTGGGCACGCATGAACGAATTGAACAGCGAATGTCGCCGCTTGGACCGTCTCATCGCCGCTGAGACGCTCAAACAAGGCGAGCTGGCGCGCCAACGCGCAGAAATCTGCGATCCCGCTCGCCTCGAGCGACTAGCTCCTTCGCTCAACATGGTGAAGGCTCCCGTATCCGGTCGCGTTATCGCCGTGCGCAGTGTCCCTGCTGTAGAGCCGTCGGACACACACGTGCTCAACGCAGCGGGTGGTGGTACGCCGCAGCGCTCGACCCCGATTCTACCGCAACTCCCGGCGGTCGAGGCCGGCATGACAGGTTGCTACTTCTGGTGGTAACACGTCGGTCCTGGCAGGCCCTGCTGCCTCGCCCGGATACCGAGTGCATCCGTCATCCTGCCTGCCCTCGGCGCGCACCACGCCATCCTCTGCATGTGCGCGACCTCCGTCATATATCTGCTTACTATGCCCTGGAGGGTCAAACATGAACTATGAGCCACAGCGGCAGCGTGCGCTGTGGTTGGGCCGTCTTCTGATCGGCGGCCTGATCCTCATAACATTGCGCCTCATTGAAACACAGATCATCCACGCCAGATACTACCTTGACCACATTGCGCCATATGTCACCAATGCCCCGCATACCGACATGGCGCTCCCGGGCAGTATCCTCGCCAGTGACCACTCATTACTGGCCCAGAGCATCTATTCATATTCTCTCATCGCTGATCTAAAAGTCATGCGACAAGAAAAGGAGCCTCTTGCGGGCGCCGCGCAGCAACTCGCGCAGATCCTCCATCAGGACGTTGCATCAATCAGAAAACGCCTCGAAGCCAAATCAGGCGCTGGCCGCGTGCTCCTGCGCCAGTGGCTCGAGCCTGATCAGGTACAGGCAATTCGTGACGCGAATATCTCCGGCATCATATTGCACCCCACCTATAAACGAAGCTATCCCCACGGCAAGCTGGCAGTCCACGTCATCGGCACCCGTAACCAGTTCCACGTCCCGCTTGGTGGCATCGAGCACAGATATGCTCTGCTCCTTGACGGCAAGCCCTCGGCAGTTACATCCGTCGCCGACCCATACGGCGGTCCGACACTGGGACAGGATGGAGCATATCTCCCGCCGGTCGCCGGCCTTGACGTTATGCTGACACTCAACGTCAAGCTGCAAAGCTACGTCGAAGCCTGCATGGATGCTTTATGGGAGAGAGAAACCCCCGTTGGGGCAACTGCGGTGGTAATCAAGCCTCAAACGGGGGCTATACTCGCCGTGTGTTCCCGACCGACATTTGACCCCAACATTATCGTGGCGGGAGCGGACGCTCCCAAGGACGCTAAGCGGGCCTTGACGCAGGACCACCTGACAAACATCGCCGCAGAGCAGGACTTCGAGCCTGGCAGCACTCTCAAAGTGTTCCTGGCCGCGGCATCTCTGGACGCTGGAATAGATCCAAAGGCGACCCATTACTGCCCGGGCCATTTCAATGCAGGTGGTCGTCCCATCAGTTGCTGGGGCGAATGGGCTACACGCGGACACGGTACCGTTGACATGGAACGCATGATAGCCGTCTCCTGCAATGTTGCCGCGGCACAGACCGCATTGGGCCTTGGCGCCGACAAGTACATCCCGTTCCTGCGGCTGGCCGGCTTCGGCTCGCCAACGCGCGCCGGCTTCCACGGCGAAACCGTCGGTCGCATTCCACGTGCCGACAACCTCCCCAAACGTGACCTCGCCTCAATGGGCTTCGGTCAAGGCCTCAGTGTCAGCAGCCTGCAGCTTGCGTCTGCAGCAGCAGCACTCGCCAATCACGGTCTCCGAATGCATCCTCATATACTGGCAGGCGTCTACAACAAGGACGGCACATTGTACAAAAAACCGGAATTGCCCGAGCCGACTCGCATTTGCAGCGAAGAGACGGCCAAAACGGTATTGCACATGATGCAGACCGCCGTTGAGAACGGCACCGCACGAGTCGCTGCCATCGAGGGTGTAGCGGTAGCTGCCAAGACAGGAACTGCCCAGAAGTGGGACCCCGTCACCCGCTCGTTCCCGGCCAACAGGCACGTGACATCATTTCTCACCATCTGTCCTGCCGATGATCCACAATTCGTCATTTTTGTCGCCTGTGACGAACCGCGTAGAAATCGGCATGGCGCTGATACCGCCGGCCCGGTAGCTCGTGACATAGCCGATTTTGCCATGCGACAACTATCCGCTCGCTGAGAATTCTATGGCGTTACGCTCAACCGCTGATAACTCAAGCATAGGAGTGGACGAGATACCACCATCCAGGACGCTGTATCAACTGGCAACAGGGCTGTCTGAGACAGGACCGACAGGCCCTGACTGCGCCGCCCCTGACGTCGTTGTCACCGGCCTCACAGCGGACTCGCGCCAGGTACAGCCCGGATACGTTTTCGTCGCCATCCCCGGCTACGTTCACGACGGCCACGACTACATTGCCGAGGCCATCGCCAAAGGTGCCGCCGCCATTATCTACAGCGATCCTGCCTACGCCGCCACGGCCTCAGGAGCAACCTCCACATTACGCGTGGACGACAGCAGGCGTGCTCTGGCCGTGCTTGCAGACCGCTTCTACGATCATCCATCGCGTCATCTCACGCTTGTCGGTGTCACCGGCACCAACGGTAAGACGACCACCGTCGCCATACTTGATGCCATCTTCCGCGCCGCCGGCCACGGCACTGGCACAATCGGCACGTTAGGATCCACCATACTGGACCAGCATGTCTCCGGGGATCGCACAACTCCAGACGCAGTCGAGCTGCAACGTCTTCTGGCTGAGATGGTGCAGCGGGGAGTGACGCATGCAGCTATGGAGGTCACCTCACACGCCCTGGACCTGCACCGTGTCTACGCAGTCAGCTTCGCTGCGGCGGTTCTGACCAACATGACGCAGGATCATCTCGATTGGCACGGGGACATGGACAGCTACTTCGCCTCCAAGGCGGTACTCTTCGGCCAGTACGTCGCCTTCTCCCCGCACATGGTCGGCGCTATCAACCTGGACGACCCGTGGGGGCGGCAGTTAGCCCGACAGGCCGACTGCAGCGTCACGGGTTACTCAATTGAAGCGGAGGGGGAGGTAGTGGCTGGGGGGCTCCAGCTCTCCCCCTCCGCATCGAGATTCGATCTGCGACTCGGTCAGCAGCAAATGCCTGTACGCACGCCTCTGATCGGCCGCTTCAATGTCTATAACTGCCTCGCCGCTGCTGCAACATGTTACGCTCTCGGTTTCGACCCTGACGTCATCGTGGCAGGCCTTCAAGCGGTGGCCCAGATGGATGGCCGTTTCCAGCGTGTCCAGCGCGGCCAGCCATTCGCAGTCATAGTGGACTACGCACATACGCCCGAGGCCCTTGCCAACGTCCTCAAAACCGCCCGCGACCTTGACCCACAACGTCTAATCTGCGTCTTCGGCTGCGGCGGCAACCGTGACCGCACCAAGCGACCGAAGATGGGGGCCGTAGTGACCCAACTCGCCGACCTCAGCATCATCACCTCCGACAACCCGCGCTCTGAGGACCCCCGGGCAATCGTGGCTGAGATCGTGGCGGGAATCGATGAGGCAGAATTTCACATCCAGGTGGACCGCCGCCAGGCAATAGCTGACGCAATCCGCGCAGCCCAGCCCGGTGACCTCGTGCTGATCGCGGGCAAAGGCCACGAAACCTACCAGGAGTTCGCCACCGGGCGTATTGATTTCGACGACCGCGTCGTTGCCGCAGAGGTACTGACCGATTTAGGATACGACGACCGATAAAGGCCACTAAGGTCGGGATAAACATGCTGGCAAAACTGAGCAGACTACTTAACGAATGTGGCTTCTCCCTCGCTGCGGAAGCCCAGACTGATCCACAACTCCTCGGCGTAAGCACGGACACGCGCACCCTGCAGCCCGGAGAGCTGTTTATCGCGCTGGCGGGTGAAAATTTCGACGGACACAACTTCGTTGCTGAAGCGATCCGCCGTGGCGCCGCTGCTGTTGTCGTCGAGACCGGACGCGTTGATGCAGCTAATATCGGTGTGCCGGCTATCGAAGTTGCATCCACAGTGGAGGCACTCGGGGCGATTGCGCTATACTGGAGACGCCAGTGCCCGGCGCAGGTCGTCACCGTCACCGGCAGTGCAGGCAAGACGACGACGAAGGATATGATCGCCTCCATACTCGCCCAGGTCGGTCCGGTAACCGTTACCGAAGCCACTGAGAACAACGAATTAGGTGTCGCCCGGACGCTCTTGCGTCTCAGCGAGCATGACCTCTTCTGCGTGCTCGAGTTCGGCATGAGAGGTGCGGGCGAGATTGACTACCTGGCCCGCATCAGTCAGCCCAGTGTCGCAGTCATAACCAACATTGGCGAGGCCCACATCGGACGCCTCGGCTCCCGTGAAGCCGTCGCCCAGGCAAAGGCCGAGGTGTTGCACCGACTGCAGTCGGATGATTTTGCCGTGCTCAACGCTGACGATTTCTTTTTCAGCCTCCTGGCCCAGATGACGACGGCACAAGTCGTATCCTTCGGCTTTGGCGACGCGGATGTCGCCATCCGGGAGTTCACGCATCTCGGTCTCAGAGGTAGTCGAATGCTACTGCGTGTCGGCCAGGCAGCTACAGACGATAATCTGCTGCATGTCGAGCTTCAAGTACCCGGCAGACACAACGCCGCGAATGCGGCTGCCGCGGCCGCTGCTGCTTACGCTCTGGGAGTGGGTCTTGCTCATATCTCGGCCGGCCTCAGTGTGTTCACGGCCCGCGATATGCGCAGTCAGGTCATCGCGGCTCACGGATACACCATCATCAATGACGCCTACAATGCTAGTCCTACATCGGTCCCGCCCGCGCTCGAAGTTCTCGCCCTGGCTGAGGGGCGCAAGCTATTCGTTTTCGGCGACATGCTGGAGCTGGGAACCGCGGCCGAAGAGGCGCACCGCCACATCGGCCGCCTCGCCGCAGAAACCCAGGTGGACATCATCATCGCCGTAGGAGAGCTGGCACCTCTGGCGGCAACTGAGGCTGAGCCATTGGGAGTTCAGACGTTCAGGGCAGCGGACGCAGAAGCCGCAGCCGCCCTGGTCCGTGACATAGTAGCACCGCAAGACACGATACTGGTGAAGGCTTCGCGAGGCATGGGCCTGGAGCGGGTGGTCGAGGAGTTGCTGCAATGATACATCTGGCCATGGCGGCTCTGACGGCAGCGGTCATCAGCGGCGTGGCGACCGCCGCCGTTCTCCGTCAGTTGCAGCAGCGCGGCGTGGCTCAATCGGTGCGAGACGACGGCCCGGCATCACACCTCGAGAAGGCGAATACGCCCACAATGGGCGGGCTGGCCATCATCTTCACCATCATCGTGGTGGCCCTGCTCTGCGGTCATGCGCTTGGTATCATTGGGCCCCGTGCCTACCTCGTCACAGCCGTGACAATAGCCTACGCTCTTGTTGGACTGCTTGATGACTTGGCCAAGACAACCTCCGGTAAGCCCACCGGCTGGCTTGCCCGCTACAAGATACTCGCCGAGCTACTTCTTGCCGTCCTGTTCGTGGCCGGTGTCATCTATGTGGCCCGTTCCTCAGGAGCATCGCCATCTCATGGCCATCCTTCTACCCAGTGGCACTCCAATTTGCTCTGGCTATGGGCCCCGTTTGGTGTGTTTGTGGTCGTAGGGGGAGCCAATGCCGTCAATCTAACTGACGGCCTCGATGGGCTGGCTGCCGGTCTGACTGCCATCTGCGCGATGGCGCTGGCAGCCATTCTGCACCTCGCCGGCGACAACGAGATGGCACTCATGGCGGTAGTGGTCGCAGGCGCAGCCGCAGGCTTCCTATGGCTCAACGCGCACCCAGCTCAGATCTTCATGGGGGATGTCGGGAGTCTTGGCCTGGGGACTGCACTAGCTGCGATAGCCGTCACCGGCCGCATCGAGTGGCTATTCGGCCTCACCGCGGCCGTCTTTGTGTGGGAAGCTCTCTCGGTCATCATCCAGGTCGTCTGGTTCAAGCGCACCGGTGGTAAGCGCATCTTTCGGATGGCACCCTTCCACCACCACCTCGAGCTTTCCGGCTGGGCGGAGCCGACGGTGGTAGTTCGCCTCTGGCTCATTGGGGCGGCCTGCGCCTTGCTTGCCATCATCATTGCAACAGGTGGTCTCCGATGAACTCCCCTCCGCTACAAAAAGGGCTGCTTCCCGAGCGGGTCGAGGCCGCCCCAATCCCTCTCGCCGGCATCCGCGTGGCCGTCTTCGGCATGAAGCGCAGCGGCATTGCAGTTGCAGACTTCCTTGCCCAGCGCGAAGCCGTCGTCACCGTACTCGACGAGGCCAATCCGGACAAGCTCGCCAAGTCTCTCGACACCCTTAGTGCGCTGCCTGTCAAGGCCGTTGCGGGAGCGGAAAGCTACGAACAATTCGGCGCGCCTCAGCTTGTCGTGACCAGCCCGGCTGTGCCCTATGATCACCCGTTCCTGGCCGCCGCCCGCGCAGACGACGTCCCGGTCATCGCCGAAATCGAGCTTGCCTGGCGCTTCTGTGAGGTACCGATGCTCGCCGTTACCGGTACTAACGGCAAGGGTACCGTCGTCACACTAGTCGCCGACATGCTGAAACGCGGTGGCATCCGCGCTCAAGTCGCCGGTAACATCGGCATCCCACTCATATCGCTGGCGAACATTACAGATACACTCGACGTGGTAGTCGCCGAGATAAGTAGCTTCCAACTCGAGAATACCCGGCTTTTCCGACCCTGGCTCGGCATGTTGCTCAACGTCTCCCCTGACCACTGCGACCGCCATCCTGACATGGCGCAATATCTGAGCATCAAGTCCCGTATTTTCGGACATCAGCACGACTGCGACCTGGCCGTACTCAACATGGATGACCACCACGTGGCGAAGCTAGCTCCTGAGTTACGTGGCACCGTACTCGGCGTGTCGCTGCACTCACAGAGCACCGCCGGGCGCATCATTGACGGCGACCTAGTCGTGCAGCCCCCGATGGCGGCACCCGTGCATATCTGCTCGCGCAAAGATCTCCCCTTCAGAGGCGACCACAACGTCGCCAATGCCTTGTGCGCTTCACTTGCGGCGTCGGCCTGTGGCATATCGGCTGATGCCATGCTTGAAACACTCGAGAACTACGAGCGGCCACCTCATCTCCTCCAGCTCGCCGGCAAGGTGGACGGTGTCACGTTCATTGACGACTCGAAGGCTACGAATCCGGCGGCCGCGATAGCGGACCTCAACGAGATCGAGGGGCCGCTCATACTTATCGCCGGTGGTCTCAGCAAAGGTGCCAACCTGTCCGACTTCGCGATGGCTGCTGCGGAACGCGCCAAGCATCTGGTACTCATCGGCGAGAGTGCTGCTGAAATCGCCGCAGCCGTAGCGAACCGTGCCGCTCAGGAAACAGCCATCACCATGGCAGAAAGCCTGGCGGCCGCCGTGCGCACAGCTTTTGACTTAGCCGCACCTGGTGACACGGTGATTCTTGCGCCGGGCGGTGCCTCCTTCGATATGTTCGAAGACATGGCGCAGCGCGGCGAAGTTTTCTGCCAGGCAGTCCGCGACCTTGCCCACGGAAACTGAGCAGACCTGTCGTCTAGAACTTGTGGCAGCAAACCCCGAGGGGATGCGGGGAGCTCCCAAACAAAATCCCATGCGCAAGCTTTGCCTGCGACCGACATCCCCACGAGATAGCGTTCGCCGAAATACAGAAGGGAGGATACGACGTGGCTGCAGGTCCCGGTAATCAAGCCCCTGACGAAGCTCTGCGCCCTTTGCACGGTACGCTACTCTCACTGGTGTTCGGGCTAGTCATTCTCGGACTGGTGTTTGTGTTCTCAGCCAGCTTTACCACGGCTAGCAGGCCTCTGGCCGACGGTACCCCCGGTGACAGCTACCAGTTTCTGCGCTTGCAGGCCGCGCACGCCATCATCGGTTTTGTCCTGGTCGTCGGCATCAGCTTACTTAATCCCGTGACTATCGGCCGCGCCGGCGGTTTGCTTTTCCTCCTGACATTCTTATTGACAGCGCTCACTCTCACCGGCCTCAGCTTCGTACGCTGCTCACACGGGTCGTGTCGGTGGTTGCAGTTCGGTCCGCTCCGCCTCCAGCCATCCGAGTTCGCGAAGCTTGCACTGATTCTCTACCT
>Ga0180431_10002141_pt1 | contig 26833 bp, 26 predicted proteins | sample SS_ome_11_FD_132459 | JGI IMG/M metagenome (GOLD analysis project Ga0180431, IMG submission 132459) | Hypersaline lake sediment archaeal communities from the Salton Sea, California, USA - SS_1_MS_1 metaG | ecosystem: Environmental > Aquatic > Non-marine Saline and Alkaline > Hypersaline >... | reverse complement strand
TTGCCACCTTTTTGCATTTTTTGTCACTTTTTTTCTTACCCATCTTACCCAATCGTTACAACCTAACCCCCTCATCTCTCCTTTTAAGCCACCAGCAGAGATTTGCCCTCGAAATTGCTGAAATTTCGCCCCCCTAAAATTCCCAAATTTTAAAAAATAATCTTAAAAATTATGCCTTAATATACATGCGCAAATGATTCGAAATTTCTCGCCTCTTGTATCTTTGGTCTTGCATCTTTGGTCTTTTTCTCTGACCCCTCGGTGGCTAATTTTTTGTTTTTTAAAGCCCTATTAATCTGCCGAATTGATAGACGCCAAAGGTAATTATATACGCTAATATAGTCAGCCCTGCAAATTGAAACAGTGCCCAGCCCCAGGAATTTGTCTCCTGTTTTGTCATTGCAAGCGTGGCAACACACGGCAGACTAATCAAACAAAAGAGCATAACACAAAAACCGGTCAACGGCGAATAGTTCGCCTGCAGTTTCTGGCGCAAAGTCTCGCTTTTTTCATCTGCGCTGCCGACCGCATAAACTATTGCTAATTGTGAAACGAACACTTCTTTTGCCGCCGTTGCACCGATAAGTGCCGTTCCTATTTTCCAGTCGAAACCAAGCGGCTGTATAATCGGCTCAATCGTTCTGCCAATCCTGCCCGCAACCGAATGTATAAGTTCTGCCTGCCGGACCTCCTGTACATTTAAGCCTGCAAGGTCTTTTTCACTCGGTTTCGGATAGCTTGTCGCTGCCCAGAGCAAAATCGATATGGCAAGAATTATTGTGCCTGCCTTCTTCAGATACACCCACCCCCTCTGCCAGGTATGCATGCAAATGGCTTTCAGCGTGGGCATACGATAAGGCGGCAGCTCCATAACAAACGGTGTGGTTTCGCCCTTGAATAACGTCAGCCGCAGAACCTTGGCGCAGCTCACAGCTAAAATAATACCAGTCAGATAAATAATCCACAGCACCGGCCCGCGCCACTGCTGAGGGAAAAAAGCCGGTATTATAAGAGCGTAAATCGTCAGTCTCGCCCCGCAGCTCATCAGGGGTATTACCATTATGGTCGTAAATCTGTTACGCCTGTTCTCAAGTATGCGCGTTGCCATTATAGCCGGCAGTGAACAGCCAAAGCCAATAAGCATCGGTATAAAGCTTTTGCCGTGCAGCCCGATTTTGTGCATTATGCTGTCCATAACGAACGCCGCCCGTGCCATATAGCCGGAATCTTCGAGAAACGCTATCGCCAAAAACAGCAGCAGGATATTCGGCAAAAACACAATCACACCACCGACACCGCTGATTACGCCGTCAACCAAAAGGGATTGCAGCCAGTTTTCACTGCCGGCCGGCCAAAAGCCGGTTATCGTTTTACCGAGCTGGTTGAAAAATGTATCGAGCAAGTCCATCGGCCACTCACCAAGTTTGAATGTCAGAATAAAAACCAGAAACATCAGTACCAGAAAGACAGGCAGTCCGAGTATGCGGTTTGTTACTACGGCATCTACCGCATCACTGATGCTGTGACGCAATTCAACGGTGCTTTTGATGGTTTCCTTGCAGGCGCCGGATATAAAGCCGTATCTTCTGTCGGCTATTATGATTTCCGGCTCATCACTAAATATAGTTCGAAGATGTTCAATGCAGGGGCCAACCACATCAAGAATCTCTTTACGTTCCACATTCGAGGTTATATCTTCGTCCTGTTCGAGTAGTTTTAGAGCCAGCCATCTGGATTCATATTTCTCAAGCAAACGACACTTTTTATCAATGACAATTGCCTCGATTTTCGCCAGTTCCTCTTCGATTTCGTCTCCATAACTGACTTTATGTGTGCGTTCTATTTTGCCCCGCTCGGCCGTTTCAACAATGGCGTTGAGTAATTCGGTTTTGCCTTTACCTTTATTGCCGACAGTTGGGACTATCTTCGCTTCCAGAAGTCTGGATAGCTGCTCGGTATCGAAAATCAACCCTTTTTGTTTTGCGATATCGCTCATATTGAACGCCAAAACCAAGGGCACATTCATTTCAATCAACTGTGTTGCTAAATAAAGATTGCGTTCGATATTTGAGGCATCGACAATGTCAACTACAACGTCCGGCTGTTGCTCGATTATGAAATTTCTCGCCAGAAGTTCTTCTATTGAATATGCTGTTAAGCTGTATGTCCCCGGCAAATCCACGAATTTTATTTCATATCCGGCGTACCTGCGAAGCCCCTCCTTCTTTTCTACCGTTACGCCGGGATAATTGCCCACGTGCTGATGTGCACCGGTGAGCATATTGAATATGCTGGTTTTGCCGCTGTTGGGATTCCCGGCTAATGCTACAGTAATGTTCTTCATAGTCACAACCACTGTCTCGGCAGGTTTCGTTTCGAAGCAACGACCTGTTTAAAACAAGCCATTGATTTTTACAACACTATAATTTTGTTGGCCATTCCTCTGCCGAGCATCATTTTTGAATTCTTAATGCTGAGCATAAATGGGCCTCGTTGTCTGTTGCTGATGACGGTTATTTCAACATTCGGCACAAGCCCCATCGAGGCAAGTCGGCTGTTGAGACCCCGTCCGGCGTCTATTCTGACCAGCTTTACTTTTTCGCCGTTCCTGACCGTTGATAACGGTCTTAATTGCTTCTGTTCGCCTTTTTTATTTTCGCTGCTCATATATTTACCCGGTCGGTGTTACTTTTTGCCCTTTTTTTATAAAACTTCTCAAACTCGCCTGCTACGTCATAGCCGTCTTTGGTGTTTTGCGTTGCAAACTCAATGAAACACAAAAGTCTTTCGGTAACTTCCCTTCCTAATATATGCTCGGCTTTGCAGGCGGTCTGCCCGGCGGTATCCGCATCAACGCCGAGGACATTGACAAAAAATGACTTGATGACGTTGTGTTTTCTGGCAACTCTGGCAGCTTCGGTCGCTCCTGAGCCGGTAAGGGTTACAAAGCCATAAGGTTCATAATTGACCAAGCCCTTTTTCGCCAGTAGCTGTAATGCTCCGGTTACTGAAGATTTAGCCACTTTAAGAGATTTAGCAATATCCTTGCTGCGGGCAATTCCGGATTTACCGGCAACATTGAAGATGGCCTCAAGATAATCTTCCAGCGATGCGCTTAAATTATCATTTTTTACAGCAGCCATTGGTTCGATAAGCTCACCATATAACTCTTTTTCCTTTATTAAGTAAGTTATTGCTAATATAGTTAGTTTGGTCTAACATTGTCAAGACTTTTTAAAAAATTAGCCAAAAACACGGAGGGAAATGAGCCATAGAGAGCACAAGAGCATAAGAAAACAGACTGATAAGTATCGAATTCGCCACCGAAGGAGAACCTTTGGCGGCGGACGTGGAGTGTCGAATTGACTTTGTGTTAAGTTCGATTTCTCAGCCAGTTGGTGAATTTTTTCAGGCCGGTCTGGATGTCGGTTGAAGGGTTGTAGCCGAGCTGTTCAACGGCTTTGGTAACATCGGCATAAGTTCGTTCGACATCGCCGGGCTGGGGGGGCAGGTATTGCCTGACGGCCTTTTTGCCGAGGGCATTTTCAATCTCAATAATCAAATCGTTGACCGAGATAGGCCGTGATTCGCCGAGATTGTAGATATTAAAGCCGCTGCAATGGCGGATAGCTGCTGCTGTGCCGTCGATTATATCGTCAATATATGTAAAATCCCTCATCATTGAGCCATCGCCAAAGACGGGAATTGGTTTTGCCTGCTCGATTAGCCGTGCGAATTTGTGTATTGCAAGGTCGGGTCTTTGACGCGGGCCGTAAACGGTGAAGTAGCGAAGGCAGGTTATGTCAATATTGTAAAGATAATGGTATGTATGGCAGATAAGCTCGCAGGCCTTTTTGGTTGCGGCGTAGGGCGAGATTGGAAAATCGACGTTGTCGTCTTCAGAGAAGGGCACTTTCTTATTATTGCCATAGACGCTCGAGCTTGAAGCGAAGATGAATTTGTTAATCTTATGCTTTTTAGCGGCTTCGAGCAGCACCATTGTGCCGTTAATATTGACGTCGGCATAAAGGGCGGGGTTTGTGATTGACGGTCTAACGCCCGTCCGAGCGGCTAAATGCACGATTATATCGAAGCCGGAAGTGATGGTTTCGTCCATAACTGCTGAATCACGGATGTCGGCTTCTATGAGTTGGAAGTTATCGTTTTTGAGGCAGTTTTCAATGTTGCTGCGTTTTACCTTTGTCTCGTAAAAGTCGTCGAAGTTGTCAATACCGACAACGGTTGAACCGTCAGCGAGAAGGCGTTCTGTAAGATGTGAGCCGATAAAGCCGGCAGAGCCTGTTACCAATGCTTTCATAGAGAATTCTCCATTATGCAAAGTAGATAATGAGCGCTCCGATAGCTAAAGCGATTAAGGCCAGAATCCGCAGGAACAAGGCTGATTGTTTCAGATACCATTCGAGCATAGTTCTAATTTTTTCAGCGCCGATAATGAAGATGAGCAGGCCTGAAATTATAAATAGAATTCCAAAAGCGGCTATTATTTTTGGAAACCTACAGTTCTGCGCGCCGAGTAAAAAAACAATGGCTAATGCAAACCTTATCAGTGCTGCAAAATAAATTCGTTTTCCATTTTTGGCGAATTCAAGCAGCCATTTCATGACATCCGGTCTTATGAAGTACAAAATGGCCATCAAAATTATGAGTATTCCTATGATTTTAATAATTGTTGCCATAATCTTTTCCCCTTTATATTTTTGTTAATATATTTTGTAATTAAGGACTTGTTTCATCGATTGGTTCTATCATATCGAGGTCAATTTCGACGCTTGCGGCCTGGCCGAGCATATCTATCTGGAGGAGGAGGCGAGTGGCGCCTTTTGTAGTGACGACAATCCCCTGTAAATCAGCTAACGGTCCGGCAATAACGCGGCATCGCCGGCCCGCTTTGAAGTACTTATGGGGTATAAGTGGGGCGTCGGCACGGAGGGCATTCTGGATTTGCAGCAGCTCGTCAATTAACCTGTGCTGGTCCCTGACTTCGATTAGATTGGCCACGCGATTTGTTCGCAGCACTTCGAGTCGCTGGTTTTCTTCACCGCAGAAGAACAAATAGCCGCTAAAGAGCGGCAGGAGCGAGCGTATTGTCCTGCCTCTTGTGCGGCGTACTTTCCGGTGCATCGGGAGGAAATAATTGATGTTTTTGCTGACTAAGTGATGTGCAAGGGCTTTTTCGTTTCTGCTTTTAGTGTGCGCTACCCACCATAAGCCGAAAAAATCGGCGACGGATTTTTCGTCAGGCCAGGTCATAGGCGGATTGTCACTTTCTTTTAGCAATTTATTCTCCCATATCAAATGATTATCAGCGATTGGTCAATGCAGTAATATTTAAGGGGACCAATAGAAAATAATCAATAAAATTCAAGTATGGCATTAGCGGCATATTCAATTTGCTCTTTTTTTAGTTCCGGATAAATCGGCAGTGAAAGGACGTCTTCACAGAGTCGTTCAGCGACAGGAAAATCACCTTTGCTGTAGCCGAGCTGTCTGAAACATTCCTGCAGGTGCAGTGGGTGTGGATAAAAGATTGCGGAACCGATTTCTTTTTCGGCCAGATATTTTTTCAAACGGTCTCTTTCGGGTACGGTAACAGTGTATTGGTGATAAATACTGACATTGTTTGAATCAATTTTCGGCAGCTTGACCGCTGAGCCGGTAAAGAAATTATCATAAAGAGCGGCATTTTGTCTTCTTTTGGCGTTCCATTGGTCGAGATATTTTAGTTTTACAGAAAGCACCGCGGCCTGGATACAATCAAGACGGAAGTTTCCACCGATTATTTTATAAAAGTATCGCGGTTTTTGGCCGTGGTCACGAAGGCATTTGATTTTTTCTGCAAAACTTTGGTCATTTGTTGTTACCAGTCCGCCATCGCCAAAGCCGCCGAGATTTTTGGTTGGGTAAAATGAGAAGCATCCGCAGAGCCCGAAGTTTCCACACTTTTTTCCATTCTGTGTCGCACCTATTGATTGTGCAGCATCCTCGATAACGGCAAGGTTGTGACGTTCGGCAATTTCCATAATGGGTTTCATCTGGGCGACCTGGCCGAATAAATGTGCGGGAATAATAGCCCGGGTTTTTTCAGTAACTTTTTCTTCGATAAGGGCAGGGTCGATATTGTAAGAGTCAGGGTCGATATCAACGAAAACCGGCTTTGCACCGAGCCGGGCGACAGAACCGGCTGTTGCAAAAAAGGTGAATGGTGAAGTTATTACTTCGTCACCCGGCTTTATTTCCAGTGCCATTAAGCTTACAAGCAGGGCATCAGAGCCGCTGGAGAGTCCGATGGCATATTTGCTTTGACAATATTCAGAGATTTTTTCTTCAAATTCCGCTAAGGCAGGGCCGAGACAGAACAACTGGCTTTGGCAAACCTGGTTTATTGCGGGGTTAATTTCATCTTTAATAGCCGCGTACTGTGCCTTTAGGTCCAAAATTGGTACTTTCATAGACTACCTCAAAAATCCGTAAAAATCGCCGATAGCCATCTCTTTGGAAGGGCTAAACGGACATGCCTTTTCAATCGATTAGTTAAATCTGTATCTGCCAAAGCGGATGTCGGAGTGAATAGTTTAGATAGATGTGTTCGAAAAGTCAAAATAATTGGTGATTGTGCGGAGTTTTTTTTCGATTGACGCTCAATAGTTGACGATTTACAATTAAAGTTCAGGATGAATTACATAATGATTCTTAGTTGGCGATTTTGAACTTGGGAATGGAAGATGAATAGCCTGAGAGTTTTATTCACGTGCATTGGCAGACGTGTTTCCTTATTCAGGAGCTTTCGCCGGGCGGGCAATCAACTTAAGGTAAAAACTTCATTGTTTGGCACTGATACCACCGAGCTAAGTTCGGCCCTGCAGTTGTGTGATAAAGGTTTTCTCGTCAAACCCGTAACCCACCAGGGCTATATCAAGGAGCTGCTTAAAATTGTCGAGGCCAACAGGGTGAAATTGCTTATACCTACCGTTGATTTGGACCTGAAACTTTTGGCCCGGAACAGGCAGAGATTCGCTGCTCTGGGCTGCCGCGTACTCGTATCGGCTCCGGAGGTGGTCGATATCTGTCAGGACAAAAGAAAGACCCGTCGCTTTCTGCTCAAAAACGGTTTTGACAGTCCTGTTACGATGAGTGTTCGAGCGGCACTTTCAAAGAAAAAACTTGACTGGCCATATTTTCTTAAACCGTGGGATGGTTATGCCAGCAGGGGCAATGCCGTAGTAAAAAATCGCAAAGAGCTGTTGTTCTTTGCCAGGAAAGTGCCGAATGCCATCTGCCAGAAACTTATCGAAGGCACCGAACATACATGCGATGCTTATGTCGATTTTAATATGAAGGTTCGCTGCGTTGTACCGAGAAAGCGCATTGAGGTGAGGGCCGGCGAAGTAAGCAAGGGACAGGTTGTAAAACATCCTTACATTATGAAAGAGACTGCAAGACTGGTCGAGACCCTCGGAGCCGGTCCCGGCGTTATAACTTTGCAGTTGTTCCTGACCAAAGACGATAAAGTGAAATTCATTGAGGTAAATCCGAGATTTGGAGGCGGGGTGCCGCTGTCGATAAAAGCAGGTGCAAATTTTCCGAAGTGGATACTGCAGGAGATGCTCGGCAGAAAAACAAATATTCGGTTCGACAATTTCAAAGACAGGTTGATTATGCTTCGCTACGACGGCGAAGTCTGGTTATAAAATTCCAAATCAGAACAGTGCAGAGATGATATTCGAAAATATAATTGGTCCTGCCAAACCTGTTTCGTGGTTGTTTCGTTTTTGGCCGGTACTTGTGGCCTCTTTTGTCGGTTCTCTGTGCGCTACGTGGCTGTGTAAACAAATAGCCATAAAATTTGGTATTGTCGATAAGCCGGACGACCTGGTCAAAACACACAAAGAGCCAATAGCATACCTCGGTGGTGTCGGAATGTTCATTGGTGTGATGGTTGGGGTGTTGGCCGGTATAGGATGTTTGAGAGACGAGGAAATTTTCAGTCCAACGTTGAAATGGCTGCTTGGAATACTTGCAGGGGGGATGTTAGCGTGCTTTGTCGGCCTTGCCGATGATATATTCGACATAAGACCGGCGAAGAAATTTCTCGGTCAGGCTGTGGCCGCTATTATTTTACTGCTGGTGGGTATTACACCGGGCCTGCGTTATATTACTGAGCCTTTAGGTTTACCGATGCCCGGCGGTTTTGAAATGGTCTTGGAAGTTTTGATTGTGATATTTTTTGTTCTTGGAGCGACCAATTCATTAAATCTTCTTGACGGCCTTGACGGACTTTGTGCTGGTGTTACAGCTATTATTACGGTAGCTATGTTGATTCTGTCGATACATCTGATGACCTGGGGATACAGTGAAGTGGGCGACCCTGTACGGATTATAATCTGTATTGGTCTTGTAGGAGGAGTTTGTGGTTTTTTACCCTTCAATCGTTATCCAGCCAAGATATTTATGGGTGATGCCGGCAGTATGCTGCTTGGGTTTATGATGGCTGCCTTGATGATTTTATTTGCTGAGGGGGTTCCGCGATGGTGGATGGCGTCGGTAGTAGTTTTTGGGCTGCCGATTCTCGATACGGCAGTTGCTTTAGTGAGGAGATTGCTTAATCACAGACCGCTGTTTGTTTCCGACCGCGGCCATATTTACGACCAGATGATAGACAGGGGGATACCTCTGAAAAAAACGGTGGTAATTTCTTATGTGCTTGCCGGTGTTTACGCAGCTATTGGTTTGACAATGAGCCAGATAAGAACAAGATATGCCGCCATTGTACATATTCTTGTATTTGCGGTTTCCGCCTTTGTCGTATGGAGGAAAGGTTACCTGAAGATGGAAGGCCTGCGGGGAGCGGTTCAGAATAAAGTTGGCAATTCAGATTAAGTAGTTACTGTTAGGTATTGGGTGTCGCAGGCAAATCGCATCGAGCCTTGATAAGCAGCTGGGACAAGTAAGCAATCACCCGCTTCGAATTCAACGCCAAAGCCATTTGTTCCTATGATTGTACCAAAGCCGGATACAATAATCAGAGTTTTCATTTTTTGCGGTGAAAGAAGCACTTCAGAGCCTTTGCCCTGAGTGCCTTTATCAATTTTAAAATACTCACAATCAACCAGCCGACCTGCGCTCGTAACCGAAAGGTTATCACCGGAGGCATCGAAGTGAATACTTTCGAGGGCCTCTTCGATGTGGAGGTCTCTTGCTCTGCCGGCATCGTCAACTCTGTTGAAATCAAAAACACGGTAAGTAGTGTCGGATGGGGTTTGAATTTCAGCGATTAGCAGTCCTGCACCTATGCTATGTGCGGTGCCGGCGGGCAGGAAATGACACTGGCCCGCCCTGACAGGAACTTTTTCCAGCAACTCTGCGACACTTCCTTTTTTTATGGCTTTGGTAAATTGTTCTTTGCTTGTACCTTTTTTTAGTCCTTTATAAATCACCGCCCCCCGCTCAGCATCTATGATGTACCAGCACTCGGTTTTGGGCTCTCCTTTGCCCATTCTGCGGCAGGTTTGCTCGTCGGGGTGGACCTGTACGCTTAGGATATCTTGAGCATCGAGGAATTTAATTAAAAGCGGAAAAGGAGGTGTGAAATTTTCATCGCCGGTTATTCCTTCTGGATATTTCTCGATAATGGAATTTAGAGTTTCTCCTGCGAATTGGCCGTTTGCGATTACAGATTTATCCTGGGGCAAATCGGCCAGTTCCCAGCTTTCGCCGATTTTTTCACCTTCCGGCAGGTCTTTACCGAAAAAGTCTTTTAGTTTTTGACCGCCCCAAATCCGCTGTTTATAAATCGGCTTGAATTTCAATGGATACAACTGCATAGAAGTATTGTAGTAGTAACAGTGTGATTTGTCCAGATATGGGTTTTAAGAAACTTTTTGTGGTGAACAGGCAATTATATGTTTGGATTGCACCCGGGGCAGAGGCCTTCGAGCTGGACACGCTGATGTCGGATAAGAAAACCTTTGTGCGGGCTCTTTGCCATAGGAAATATAATGTCAGGAAGACAATGTGTATTGCCGCAGTTGGTGCAGGTAAAATGTGGGTGGCACTGGGTTTTGGTACAATTTTGGGCCGGTTCGAAGTACCACGTTCTTTCCTGCAGAAAAGCCTTGTGGACGAGTCCGGCTTTGACAAAATTTTCAAGTGTGCGGTAAATGGTAACTTTGTCCGGCCCGGCCCGCCCAAGCTTTGTAGCAATCTGTTCTGCCGTTATTGGTTTGCCCGCGCCCAGCAGAGCGGCTAAAATTGCTGCCCTGGGCCCGGTTCGCCGCAGCTCAACGGAATTCAACAGCTTCGCGACTTTTTGCCTGATGTCGGATTTCATTGCTGCTGTTCCTTTTGTCCTTGGCAGTTATCCGAATGTTCGTGAATATGCGGATGGCTGTGGTGAATATGGTCTTTACAGACGCAGGTATCTGTCAGTTCCATGTCGCTCTTGACGAACAACAGTGGGAAAATTATATCGCTGATACAGCAGGGCAGCCAGACAGCTATGAACAGCGTTGCAAATATTCCAATGGCGGCGGCAATCGTTATTTCAGAACGTATATTCATCAGCAGATATGATGATGACGCCCAGGTGCTAATCAAAACATGTCCGGTGTGGGGAAATTTAGTCCGCGGTAGGAAATATGCAATGAGAACACCGAGCAAAGCGGCAGGATTAACTATGAACCACTCCTCGATAAAACCAAGATGAATCGAGTGCTTATGTTCTTCGTTGGTATCAGCCGCTGTTTGTTTATGTTCTGAGGAATCCTGTTGATGATGAAGCTCGGCGTGTACTGGAATGTCCAGTCCCAGCAGACGTGCGCCGATATGAGGTATTATAACGTCGCTGAGGGTGGCGATACCTACAGAGCCAAAATATCCGACCAGCAAAACCAAAAGAAACCGTTTCTTTACAGCGTGCATTTTGAACATCGACGCTGTCACCATTGCGCTTAAAACCACGTGAGCAGGGTGGAAGATGGCAAATAGAGTACGGCTGCCGGCGCCGCCTACATTTCTAAACAAAACCATAAAAACAACACCCAGCAGTGCACCTAGAAGCGTAAAGGGCGAGTGTCCCTTTAGTTCTGCAAGAATGTGTTTTGCCTTTTCTTTCACCGACATTTGTTGAACTCCATCTTTAGTTTATTACCAAAAAATACAGATTCTTGACTGAAAAACCATCTTATCTAATTGCAACTGAGTTGCAAGAAGATTTTGCTCAATTTTCAGAAATTTTGCCCGGCAGGGAAGGTTGAAAATTTAAAGCTAAAAGATAAAAATCATAGCGTAAAACTTAAAATTAGATAAGCTTTGAGTTTTAAGATATGGTTTTGCATTTACTACTCTGCGAAGTATTCGCTTCCATTCTCCGTAGTACTACGAAGGATGAAACGTAGCACGAGTTTCGATTTACGTTTTTCGCTTTTCCCCCAGGGCGCACTGCTTCTGTATGATGGTGTAAGATGTAGTGTAATTTCTTGTAAGCTCTTATACCAAATGAAACTGTGCTACGTTAAAACGTAAAGCTCTAATAAAGTTAGGGCACGTAAAATGTTTTGGCGGTATCGGGTTTTTAGTAGCGACGTCCGCCGCCGCCGCGACCACCGCCATAGCCGCCGCCACTGCCACGACCACGACCGCCGCCGCCGGGGCCACCACGACCTCCGCCACGGCGCTCTGTTTTCGGGCGAGCTTCGTTGACATTCAAGGTGCGTCCCATCAGGTCCTTGCCATTCATTTCTTCGATGGCTTTTTGTGCTTCAGACTTAGAGGGCATTTCCACAAATCCAAATCCTCTGGATTCACCACTGAATTTATCCTTTATGATGTTGGCAGATTCGACCTGGCCAAGAGCTTCAAAAGCCTGACGCAAGTCGTCCTCAGTTGTCTCTCGTGACAGATTTCCTACATAAATATTCATTTCGATTTCCTTTTTCTCACTTTAAACCCAACCTTAATCACTTACTCAAGCATCCTTACTGCCATTGCTCATCGCATTGCTATAGCAGTAATTCTTTAACTAATGCCCTCAATAAGCACTTTAACAGAGATTATTTCTCTCTGTACAATAACATTCATTCCCGGACTTTTACAAGTGTGGAACTGAATTTGCGAGAAGTATAAGGCAAAACATCGCTTTTGGGAAGCTAAAAATATAAAAAAAGTGAAACATTGAAATATATTCACCGACTATGACGCAGTTTCTATTTGGTTGCAGGGCAGATTGGAACTTATGGTTTGAGCCTTAAAGCTATGTGGGAAAAGGACTTCGGAGTTGTCGGGGGCGACAGATTATAACCCATACCCTATTAGGTGTCTCACCCTTTCACGGGGTATTATAGCCCGATACACAATTTCCTGCGACCCGACGTGAAAACAACTTTGACGTTTGAGGTTGCGTAGCGACGTTCCAGCTTGTTTTAAGATTTGACTTTGTTAATACTATAAATCTTGAAGGCATTATGTTGATGGTTCATCAATCGCTCGAGGACATGGGTTGCTTTGGCTCGGGAGATTTTGAGGTCTCTGGTTTGGTCAGGGTGGTTGGACAATAGCGCCTGATGAATAGGCGTTGTGAGGGGAGGCCGTAAAAATTACATGTCGCTTTTCGGGGTGGGTTGACGAGATGATATTGTCGTGCTATATTGCCATTTGATAATGAAACCGAAGAAGTCGCGGCCAGTACCAACGAAGAGCCGGCGAAAAATAATAGCAAAGGAGTTTTGTTTTGAGAGATAGGTTTTTTCTGGCTTACCGATTGCGTGGATGGCTGATGGTGCCGCCATTTGTTTTCGTTATCCTGTGCTTCTGGGGTGAGAACGAAAATAACTGGGTTATTCTGCCGCTGGGCGGGGCGGTTTTTTTGGCGGGGCTGGTTATACGGATATGGGCGCAGATGCACCTGCATTACCGGCTGAAAGTTAAAAAAATCCTGACAACAACAGGTCCATATTCTCTGGTGCGCAACCCGATTTATATAGCAAATACGTTGATATTGCTTGGAATATGCATCTTGTCAGGGCTTCTCTGGTTCCTTCCGATTATGCTTATATACTGTGCGGCTGTATATGCATTTGTGGTGCGGTGCGAGGAAACACACCTGCTGAAGAAATATAATGAAGATGACCAGTATCGGGAATATTTGGAGAATGTGCCCAGATGGATACCACGTTTTCGCTCCATTGCAGAAAGCAAACCGTTTGAAGCTAAACGTTTTCTGTTTGCCGGTATTATAGCTGAAGTTCATTGTTTATTGCTGCTGATACCGGTCGTACTCAAAAAGACGCTTCTTGTTCACTGGAGTCTTTGGTAAGCGAATCTTAGAAAGATGCCCTTCGCAGTTGCGAGGGTTTGAGCTAATCTTCAAAATCGTTGGCTGATATGGTTAAGGATGTGAAAAAACGGATTGAGCAGTTGCGCAGCGAAATACGCAGGCACGACTACCTCTATTATGTTCTCAATCAGCCGGCAATTAGTGACGCACAGTATGATAAACTCTTTGCTGAACTTCAGTCGCTGGAGAATGCCAATCCGCAGTTGATAACAGCCGATTCACCTACGCAGCGGGTCTCCGGGAGGCCTATTGAGGGCTTTGAGAGCGTACGCCATGCAGCAGCTATGCTCAGTATGGACAATACTTACAGTGCTGAGGAATTGAGAGCGTTTGATGAGAGAGTGGCAAAAGGCCTTGGCGGCAGAGATTATGATTATGTGGTCGAATTGAAAATCGACGGTCTTGCGATAAATCTTCGGTATGAAAAGGGGCGGCTCGTTACCGCTGCTACGCGTGGTGACGGTGAAGTGGGTGATGATGTTACCGCTAATGTGCGAACCATAAAAGCAGTTCCGCTTGTCCTGCTGGGTGGTGGTGAAGTTCCCGATGTACTTGAGGCCCGCGGTGAGGTCTATATGCCGACCAGGGCGTTTGCCGAGTTGAACCGACTTCGCACCGAGGCGGGCGAGCCGGTCTTTGCTAATCCGCGAAACGCCGCAGCGGGTTCTTTGAAACTGCTCGATGCAAGAATCACAGCCGCCAGAAATCTGTCGTTTTTCGCCTATTCGATAGGCCAGGTCTCTCGGCCGTTGGCAGAAAATCATTGGCAGAGTCTGCAGAAATTCAAAGAGCTTGGCCTGCCCGTCAATCCGAATATTAGAAGGGCCAAAAATATTGATGAGGCGCTGGATATATGTGATGGCTGGGGCGAAAAGAGGTCAAAGCTGGATTATCAAATCGACGGGATGGTAATAAAGGTCAACAGGTTTGAACAGCGGGCGGTTCTCGGCGCCACAGGCAGGGCGCCGAGGTGGTGTATTTCCTACAAATTCCCTGCCGAGCAGGCCGAGACTATTGTCGAATCAATCGATGTGCAGGTCGGCAAGAGCGGGATTTTGACGCCGGTAGCGAACCTAAAGCCGGTTCAATTGGCCGGGACAACGGTTAAAAGGGCCAGCTTACACAACTTCGACATGCTCGCAAAGCTCGACGTTCGATGCGGCGACACTGTCATAATCGAAAAGGCCGGTGAGATAATACCCCAGGTTGTAGAGGTAAAGAAGCAGATCAGGCCCGCCGACACCGAGACTTTTGCGATACCGGCAAAGTGCCCAAACTGCGGTTCGGCGGTGGCCAAAGATGAAGCGGGCGTTTATATCAGGTGCGTCAACGACTACTGTCCGGCCAAAGTAAAAGAACAAATCAAATACTTTGCCGCCAGAGACCAATTGGATATCGAAGGTCTTGGTCCTGCAATTATTGACCAATTAGTAGAAAAAAAGTTAGTTGTAGAACCAGCAGACCTGTACAAAATTACGGAGCAAGACTTACTTGGTCTTGAACGAATGGGCCCCAAAAGCGCTGATAACCTGCTGCAAGCGATTGAAAAGAGCAAAACGAAAAACCTGGCCAGGGTAATTGCCGCTCTTGGTATTCAACACGTAGGAGTTCAAACTGCCGAGGTGCTTGCAAATAGATTCAGGAATCTTGGTGCACTGATGCAGGTAAGCGAAGAAGAACTTGCTGAAATTGACCAGATAGGGCCGGTAATTGCAAAAAGTATTCATAATTATTTTGAGAAGTGGAACGTTCGAACCAAAGAATTACTAAAGTATTTGAATCTACAGCAAGAAAAAACAAAAGTTTCAAATAAACTCACCGGCAAAACAATTGTGGTTACAGGCACGCTCGAGGGCCTGAGTCGCCAACAGGCTGAGCAGGCGATTCGAGATGCCGGTGGAAAAGCGGCTTCGAGCGTGAGTAAGAAAACCGATTTTGTATTGGCTGGTGAAAAACCCGGCAGCAAACTCGAAAAGGCGCAAAAACTGGGCGTTAAAGTGATAAATGAAAAAGAATTTTTGGAGATGATAAAAGATTAGCGGTAGTTCATCCCTAAGGGGTACAATAAAATGAGCGGACAAGACGAAAAAAATATGCAGATGGCGTTGAGGCTTGCACGGCGGGGCGTAGGTTCTGTTGAGCCGAATCCCGCGGTTGGCTGCGTTATCACAAAGGCAAATCAGGTTGCAGGCAAGGGCTGGCACAAGAAATTCGGCGGGCCTCACGCCGAGATAAACGCCCTCGAAGACTGCAAGAAGCTCGGAATTAATCCACAGGGCGGGATTATGTATGTTACACTTGAGCCGTGCTGTCATAAGGATAAAACCGCACCCTGCACCGATGCAATTATTGCCGCCGGGTTGTCGAAGGTTGTGGTCGCAACGACCGACCCTTCAGAACATGCCGGCGGCAAAGGTGTTCAGCAGCTCCGCAATGCGGCAATAGAGGTGCAGATAGGTGTCTGTGAGAACGAGGCGAAATTGCTCAATGCCCCTTTTCTTAAATTTGCAAAGACGGGCAAAAGCTGGGTGATGTTGAAATGGGCACAAAGCATCGACAGCCAAGTGGCCTGGACAAACCAAAGTGACCAGCGAAGGTGGATTTCTTCGGAAAAGAGCAGAAAAGATGCTCAAAATCTGCGTCGTCGGGCGGGTGCGATACTGGTTGGTATCAATACGGTAATAGCCGATGACCCATTGTTGACACCTCCACCGAGCAAGCAACGTAAGCCGACAAGAGTGGTGCTCGACAATAATTTGAGGATGCCTTTGGACAGCAAGCTGCTTGGGACTGTGAAAAAGGCCCCGGTGTTAATATTCTCAAGGGCCGAGGCTGTGCAGGCAAATCCGCAAGCGGTAGAAGGGATATGCCAAAAAGGGGCCCAGATACTTTCATATCCGGATACGCAGGATGGGTCTAATCTTTATTTTTTGTTGGATGAATTGGGCAAACGAGGCGTGACGCAGTTGCTTGTCGAAGGTGGGCCTAAGGTGATAACTTCATTTTTGAGAGAAAACCTGGTCGATGAAGTGTGTGTCTATATAGCGCCTAAAATACTTGGTCGCCACGGCAGTGCTGGTATTTCTGAACCAATGAAAGAGTTGACTGAGAGCTTCGGTTTGTGTCAGGTTGATATTAAACGGTTAGATGACGACGTTCGGCTGAGCGGCTTATCCAAAAAAGCGGTTGACGAGATTCTGATTTGCGAAGGTTAAGTATGAAAAGGATAGAGGTATTGGGCCTCCACGGCATACCCAAAATCGAGCAGGGCGATAACTTAGCTGAAATTGTTATCAAATGTATTGATGATGAAATCGGCGGGCTGAAAGAAAAGGACATTATTATCCTCACCAGCAAGATTGTATCCAAGGCGGCGGGGCTGGTAAGGGAGCTTAGTGAAGTTGTGCCCGGCAAAAAGGCGCTGGCTATATCGCGAAAGACCGGCAAAGATGCCAAATGGGTGCAGATGATTTTCGATGCAGGCCACGAGATTTTAGCCATTATTCCTATCAAAGGTTTTGTTGAAAGGCATATTATGAATGCCACGGGCGAAGACGAGCAATGCAGCAGAGAACTTATCGAGCACGAGCAGGCAATCTGCGTAACCAGAGGCAAAGACGGCAGAATCCACACCTGCGATGCCGGTATCGACGGCTCGAACCATCCGCCGGGGCTGGTTGGCCTGCTGCCGGAAAACCCGGACGAAGCGGCAAGGCAAATAAGAGAGCGGATTAAAAAACTCAGCGGCAAAGAGGTGGCTGTAATACTGGCCGATACCGAGATAATACCGTTCGGGTTCGGGACGATGGATTTGGCGGTGGGCTCATCCGGCATCGAGCCGGTATCAAAGGAATTCGGCAAAAAAGATTTGTTCGGCAAACCCAAGTTCGGGGGGATAGATTTGGTGGCTTATGAGCTGACAGCAGCCTCGGCACTTGTTTTCGGCCAGACCGATGATGGTATTGCTGCTGCGGTGATAAGAGGCTTCGATTATCAGGTCAGCGAGACGGAGAATATTTCAAATACTATTTGGCCGGATGCAAATGGTGATAGTATGGCCAAGACAATTAAGGCGACGATGCGAGCAACTTCGTACGCCTGCAGCTTAAAGAGTCGCCTGCTGCTGAAAATAGCTTCCTGGTTTGTTTAATTCGTAACTCGTATTTCGTGAAGTGTATCTTGTGCTTTTCGCTTTGTGGCCAAATTTTTTTATACGCTAAACGCTACCCGCTATACGCTCGTCTTATTTCTTGTTCAGCATTTTTTTGTTCTGAGGATGTGGAAATAATGCTGGGCGAAGCGGTGGGCTTTGAATGGAATTATTAAGCGTTAATTTATTCTTCTTCCCCTTTACAAAGGCTTAAGCATGTTAGGGAAATAGAGACAACTGCATACTGTCCTGATTATTCTTTTGAAAAAGAGCGTTTAGGGTACTTGCCGTTTTGAGCTCCTCGCTAAGCTTTATGATATTTAAACGCTTCAGGATTCCAAGGTTAATAGGTCTTTTCTCATCCCAAAAAATAAACGCAGAATAAAAATCTTTAGCTACATCGCAATTATATAGTTTTGCAAGAAATACAGCTTCTTCTTCTGATTGGCAAGCCAGAAAATAGCATGTGTCGTCAAATACTACAGGCTTTCCTTCATAAGGGCCGACGACCTTAAAATCCAATTTTTTGTAAAATCCCGAAATAGCAACCTTCCACTTTGCGAATGAGTAGTCCCCTACTCCGAATACGGAAAACCTCGAGCGCTTTTTGTAAATTGAGCTGGCTCTGCGGTCAAGCAAATCGCTGTGTTCAACGAGATATTCCCATGTTTTAGGTGCATCAAAACGAATAGAGATAGTTTCGTCCGACGGGTGTTGTTGTGGAACCAACATCCATAAGTGACGGTCCTTGCGGGGACCGTTGGCGATTTGTGAGCCTTTTAGCATGGGATAAAGATAATCAGGCTCAAGCTCAATTAACTCTCCTAAGCCGTTCCTGTAGCCGTTTTCTTGGCGGGTTAGCTCCATAACTTTGGCACAATCATGTTTTATACCTGACCGCCACTGGTATTGGGATTTTCCTTCGAGATGCTTGCCTCTGTTAAATGCTTCCATATCAGCGATGAGGTGATTATCGGCATACCCTATAATTGTATCGGGTTCATTGTGTTGGAGTGATTTGTACACTTTGCATTGAAATTCTGTTTCTTTATTCGTTCCGTGCACAACAAGAAGGCAGGCATCGACAGAGGCACCAAAATGTTTTGACGCATCGATATAGTAAATCTCAGCACCTCCCAGACAAAACTTTTGATTCCACGCTCGAAGTAATACCTTCCTTGCGACAGAAATCTTGCAGAGCATAGCAACCGTTCTTTGCATTCCACTAATCCACTCTATTTCTTTGTTAAGCATCCATTCAGAGATGTCGAAATTGCTCTTTCCGGTTACGGCATCCAGCCCCTTAAAATCCTGGAAGTTTGATTTATGAGGTCTATTATTGCTGCCGAGAACACTGAGTCCGGAATTGGTTACCCACGGCGGGTTGCCAATGAGCAATATCGGCTCCGGTAAAGTTTTTAAAAGGGCTTCCCAGTCGTTATGGAAAAAATCCTTATTTATAAATTCTACCTTATTGTGATGTTTGTTATCTTTAAGGTCTTGCTTCGCCGAATTTAAATGTTCGGTATTTATGTCAGCTCCAACAATCTTTTCAAGGTGGGGAAATATATCTGCCGCGGCAATCAGAAAACTGCCAATTCCGCAATTTGGTTCAAGGACGCTTTTGAAGTGTACATTTTTTTTAACCAGATGTGCACAGATTTCTTTAGCCAAATCTAACGGCGTCTGGAAATCACCGAAAGCGGCTTTTGTAGTTTTACCATGTTTATATTTTACAGGATTCATTTTATTCTTTTGATTCCCCCGACCTTTCCCGCCTGTTCTATAACACGGCTGTATTGAAGCCGCCACTGAAGAGCATTGGATATTGTCAGGTAGCCGATTTCAGGGAGATTGTTAAGAATTTCGTCCGCGATTTGATTAGCCTGAACTTCTTCCACCGGTAGCATTCGTTCGTTCATAAAAGCCAGCAAATCGTCTTTGTTGCCTTTGTTTTTGAGAATCTTTTGGATTCCGGTTGTTGTCTGATAGTCTGCAGTTCGGTTTGCTTCTATGAAAACAGCGTGAAGTATGTTTAATTTACCTGTTTGTTTTTGGGCATCGTCGGATTTGTCATAAACAAAAACTAATAGAGCATATCCAAGTCCATATATTTTTTGTCTTGCGTTATGGTATGGGCAGGATGATTGAGGCTGCTTAATGCTTGTAACCTTCATATCGATATTAAGCTCCGGAAAATCTATCCCCTTTGCAGAACTTCCCTGCTCGTATTCATATAGTTTTTTAAGATAATCCTGAAATTTGTGCTCAAAGTAGGTGCCAACTGCCTTGCCGTCCGTAACTCCATAAAGACAAGGCTCATCGTGTAATGATTCCCTCTCGGCAAAACTTGTTGCCTCTTTACAAAGTAATTAAATTGTTAGCTTTTTTTGAGTATTCATAACTGTCAAATTTCAAAAATACCGTTTTTTTGACACTGTTTCAAACAAATTTGAATTCTATTCTGTATTCTCAAGCTTCTTTTTTCGCAAAATGTGGTGGTAGTGCTGGGCGAAGCGGTGGGCCTCATCACGGATGTATTGTAATAATTTTAAGGCGGGTGAATTTCTCGGCAGTTTCAGCGGTTTGGTGCTCCCCTGCAGGTAAATCTCTTCCTCTCTCTTGGCAATTGAAGCGATTTTGACGGCAGGAGCGTTCATTTTCTGGAGGGTTTTTTCAGCCGCCCTTAAATGCCCCAGACCTCCGTCAATTAGAACGAGGTCAGGCCAGAGTTCCTCGCCGGCCAGGGCGTATTTGTATCTGCGTTTGACCACTTCTGCAATCATCGCATAATCGTCAATGCCTTTGACAGTCTTTATTTTGAACCGACGATAGCCGCTCTTGAAGGGTTTGCCGTCGATAAATTTAACTAATGAGCCGACCGATTCGGCCCCTGAAATTGTGGCAACGTCGATACCTTCAATAATCCTGACCGGCTCGGGGCTTTGCAGTAATTTTTGCAGTTTTTCCAGCGCTTCGGCAGGCTCGGTTGCAAAGACCTCCGGCTGGACATCTCTCTCGGGCGCGCCCCGGCGGTCGAGCCTTTCTATCAATCGGATGCGGTCGCGAAAAACAGCCGCTTTTTCGTACTGTTGTGCGCGGGCGGCCGCAGCCATCTGTTTCTTCAAGCCATTCAGCACCGTCGAGCGCTTCGATTTCAAAAACCTTATAAAATCGTTAATGTTTTTCTTATAATCGTCCTTTTTTATCCTTGCTGCACAGGGCCCGCTGCATTGTTTTATGCTGAACAGCAGGCAGGGACGGAAGAATTTTCGTTTTGGGTCGTCTTTGCGGATGTCAAGCCGACACGTTCGAAACTTGAATATCTTTTGCAGTTCTACAAAAACAGCCCTTAAATCCTTTGCGCCGGCGAACGGCCCGAACAATCTGCTGCCTCTGGGCAGAGGTTTTCGCGTGATATAGACACCGGGGAAATCTTCAGAAGTGGTGATTTCCAAATAAGGGAAGGTTTTGTCATCGACAAGGTCTGTGTTATAAGGCGGTCTGATATCCTTAATCAGGCGGGCTTCATTGAGCATCGCATCGACTTCGTTTTTTGTTTCGAGAAAGTCGATTTTTCTGACTTTGATGAGCATTTCGCTGATTTTTGGGCCTCGTGAGGCGGAAAGGTCGGCGGTTTGCTGGAAATAGCTGGCAGCACGAGAGCGCAGATTTTTGGCCTTGCCGATATAGAGGACTTTATCCTTTGTGTCCTTCATGAAATACAGCCCGGGCCCCGTTGGGAAGTTTTTTATCTGCCGGCGGACTGCGGCGAAACTGTCTTTTGTGTTTTCTTCGGCCATTACCGTTATTTTACCTGTTGTCGCTGTTGGAAAAAAGCTTTTTTGGCGTTTAATGCTGTTGCAATAATAGTCAGCGTCATTAGAATTCACGCTGAAATTGTGAAATTGTATGAAAAAAGCGACTAAGGGCCTTGCAATGGGCAATAAAATCGAATTGAAACCGAACCAGACTATACTTTTTACCGGCGACAGTATAACCGCTGCCGGCAGAGCAGAGCCGGCTTATGGACCGTTAGGCTATGGATATGTGCACTTTGCAGGCAATATGCTCCTGGCAAGGTATCCGCAGTTGAACCTTAATATCATAAATACCGGTGTCAGCGGTAATACCATCGGAGATTTGAAAGGGCGATGGAAAAGAGACTGCATCGAGCATCAGCCGGACATATTGAGCGTACTTATAGGCGTAAACGATGTGTGGTTTCAACATACAAGTTGTGGAGGGGAGGCTGAGAAGGTATATGAGTATGAGTCAACATACAGGCAGTTACTTTCGATGGCCAGAGAGCAGTGCCGCTGCCGGTTTGTGTTGGCCGAGCCGTTTATGTTTTGCAGCGACAGGGAAAATCAAATGTTTAAGCTCCTGCAGGTTTATATCGAGACGGTGCATAAAATGGCTGAGGAGTTTGATGCGGTTTTAGTGCCGTTGCAGAAAAAGATTGATGAACAAATCGGGCAGCTGCCGGACGAAAAGTGGTCGGCTGATTCGGTTCATCCTTACTTGTGGACACATGCGTGGATTGCACAGCGATGGCTCGAGGTTACAAACCTTTAATTTAGTCTGTTCTGAAAAATTTTTTCTTCCATAGATTCAGTAACTATAAGGACTAAGAAAAAAGATTACAAATTTATAAAAAAAAATGAATTTTGTCTTTGCACTTTAGATTAAATCGAATATATTTCACATTGTAGTTTTTCAACTACATCTTGTGGGCTTCCAGAGTATTTTGCTATATGTTGTGGTCTTTTGTGGTTTCTTTTTTTTTGCAAGGAGGCACTTAAATGTCGCAGAAATTCGACCCTGACAACCCTTTCACGAATCAGCAAGACCGAGCCCAAACCATCCCAGAGTCCGTCGAATCAAAGGGTTTGAAGATTGAGCACTACTTTTCAACTGCCGGTGTTCATCCTTTTGACCAGCTTGAATGGGAGAAGCGTTCGGCTAAGATTACCAGTGACAGTGGGGAAGTAATTTTTGAGCAGGACGATATAGAAGTGCCGATCTCGTGGAGCCAGTTGGCAACTAAGGTTGTATCAAGCAAATATTTTTACGGTGATATAGAATCCGGCCAACGGGAGAATTCGGTAAAGCAATTAGTTCATCGGGTTTGCAGGACAATTACCGACCGCGGCAAAAAGGACGGTTATTTCGCAAGCGATAAAGATGCTGAAGTGTTCTATAACGAACTGACCTGGTTGTGCGTCAATCAGTGCGGGGCATTCAATTCGCCGGCATGGTTCAATGTCGGGCTATTCGACGTTTACGGCGTTGCCGGCAGCAAGCACAATTACCATTGGAACCAGCAAAAGCATACGGCCGTTGCCTGTGAAAACAGCTATGAATATCCCCAGGCATCCGCCTGTTTTATCCAGTCGGTTAATGACTCGATGGAAGACATAATGCGCCTGGCGACAAGCGAGGCGATGCTGTTCAAACACGGCTCAGGGACCGGAACTGACCTTTCAACACTGCGAAGCAGCAAAGAGAAGCTCTCCGGCGGTGGCAAACCATCCGGTCCTTTGAGTTTTATGAGGGTCTATGACCAGATAGCGGCGGTAATTAAGTCCGGCGGCAAGACCCGCCGTGCGGCAAAGATGCAGTCGCTCAAAGTTGACCATCCCGACATTAAGGAATTCATTACCTCCAAAACCGAGGAAGAAAAAAAGGCCTGGGCGCTCATTGAAGCCGGCTACAATGGTGATTACAACAATGAGGCCTACAGCAGCGTGATGTTTCAGAATTCTAATCTGTCGGTGCGTGTAACCGACGAGTTTATGCAGGCGGTGGAAAAGGACGCCAAGTGGGCCACCTATGCCGTTACCACAGGCGAAAAAGTACAGGAACATTCGGCACGTGAGCTGATGGAGCTGATTGCCGAGGGCACGAGGATTTGCGGCGACCCCGGCCTGCAGTATCACACCACAATCAACCGCTGGCACACCTGTTCGAATTCAGGGCCGATTAACGCTTCAAATCCCTGCAGCGAATATATGTTTATTGATGATTCGGCCTGCAATCTGGCCTCGCTGAATCTTATGAAGTTTCGCAAAGAGGACGGCTCTTTTGATATTGCCGCCTTTAGAAGGGCGATTCGGATGTTTATCATTGCACAGGAAATTCTGGTTGATAACGGCAGCTATCCGGACAAATCGATTACTGTCAACAGCCATTTGTTCCGTCCGCTTGGCCTCGGGTACGCCAATCTTGGCTCGGTTATTATGAGTCTGGCTCTTCCTTACGATTCGGACCAGGCCAGGTCTTTCGCTGCGGCTATAAGTGCACTCTTGACGGGAACCGCTTATGCTGCAAGTGCCGAAATTGCCTCAATAAAAGGGCCTTTTCCAGAATTTGGCAAAAACAGAGAGACGATGCTCAAGGTAATTAATATGCATCGGCAGTGTGCTTATGATATTCCAGAATCGCACTGTCCGGACTATATTCGAAACGCTGCCAAGGATGCATGGGATGAGGCCTTTGACGCCGGCTCAAAGGTCGGTTTTCGCAATGCTCAGGCGGCCGTTCTTGCGCCGACAGGCACCATCGGTTTTATGATGGATTGCGATACGACCGGTATTGAGCCGGATATCGCACTGGTTAAATACAAATTGCTCGCCGGCGGAGGAATGCTAAAGCTCGTTAACAAAACCGTCCCCATGGCTCTCGAAAGGCTCGGATACAGCGCCGACGATATCAAATCTATCTGTGATTACATAGATGAAAATGAAACCATCGAGGACGCTCCAAAGCTCAATACCGACCATTTACCGATTTTTGATTGTGCGTTTAAGCCGCGTAACGGCAAGAGATATATTCATTATTCCGCCCATCTTAAAATGATGGCGGTGGTTCAACCGTTTATATCAGGCGCCATCAGCAAGACCATCAATATGCCCAAAGAAAGTACGACCGAAGAAATTGCGGCGGCCTATACGGAGGGTTGGAAGCTCGGTCTTAAAGCGGTGGCGATTTATCGTGATGGTTCCAAGAAGCTTCAGCCGGTTTCTACCAAAAAACACAAAGAAGCAAAAGCTGCTGCTGAAGCGGCGGTGCCGCCGGCCAGGCCGTTTAGAAAACGACTGCCGGACACCCGACAAAGCATAACGCATAAATTTTCCGTCGCACAACACGAAGGCTACCTGACGGTGGGGCTGTACGAGGACGGACAGCCTGGTGAGCTGTTTATCACTATGGCCAAGGAGGGCAGCACCGTCGGGGGCCTTATGGATGTTATCGGCACATGTACCTCACTGGCGTTGCAGTACGGCGTCCCGCTGATTACTCTGGTCGATAAATTCCGCCACGCAAGGTTTGAGCCTGCCGGTATGACCTCAAACAGGGATATCCCCTTTGCCAAGAGCTTGATTGATTATATCTTCTGCTGGCTGGGTTGTAAGTTCATACCCGGCTATGCCGAAAAGAACACACCTAACCGGACACCGATAACCCCAGCGCCGGAGAGCAAAAATATTACCACCGCAAGGCAGTTGGTGGAGAAGACAAAAGACCTTGCGGAAAAAATCGCCGAAGCAAAGGCCGGCACAAAGGCAAAATCAAAACAAAAGGAGAAGGATTTAGAGTCATTGGCTAAAGAGTCTTCTTCTGCTCTGAAGGGAAGATTAACATCACTGGCAGACCGTATCGGCTCGCTGGTCGGCGTCTCTGTGGCCGAAACCTCGGACGAGATGCGGTCTGAGGCCAAGGTTTTGCAAGAATTTAACGCACAATTTGAGCATTTTTCTGATGACGCTCCTGCCTGTGATATTTGCGGAGCCATTACCGTACGCAACGGAACCTGCTACAAATGCTTCAACTGCGGAAACTCAATGGGCTGCTCATAACAATTGATTATTGATGATTTAGTATTGATCAGTAGTTTCTTGACTTTTGTGGCCCGTTGTTTTAAAATGGGTGGCAGATAGTTGGGGGTATTTTAGGAAGTCGATGGTGCGATTATGAGCAGAGTATATACGGCTGTAACCAAGCAGGACAATGACTGGTGGATCGGATGGATTGAAGAAGTGCCCGGAGTAAACTGCCAGGAACGGACACATCAGCAGTTACTGGAAACTCTTAAAGCGACGCTGAAAGAGGCCTTGGAGTTTAATCGACAGGATGCTATATCCGCTGTGGGGGCGGATTTTCGTGAAGAGCAAATAGCGATATGAAAAGGAAAGAACTGCTCCGGCATCTTCGCTCTCAAGGTTGTGAATTTATCAGAGAAGGGGCAAAACATTCCTGGTGGCATAATCCATCGTTAAAAAAGAGATCCGCCGTTCCAAGGCACAATGAAATTGTAGATATTCTGGCAAAAAAGATTTGTAAGGACATCGGTCTTCCGCCGGTAAAATAACCATCAACGTTTAGCCCCGTCGCTTGCGACAGGGAAAATTAACTTCCAACGGGGGAAATTGACCATCTTTGAAGCTGCTTAGTGCGAGAGAGTCGCCGTTAAAAAAATGCGCTTATACTATTCTCTTGACCGATTATAAAATTTTGGATAGTGTATGGTTCGAAAATTGAAGGGCAGCGGCGGCTAAATTCGCAACAAAAAATGTTGTATATTATTATGTTAGCAGGGAAAGACAATGGCACTGCCGTTCAGACATAGCGCCGGATTCGGGAAGAGGATGGAATACTGGATCATCGGTCGCATGCTTAAGGAGGGATTGGACGTCTATATCCCTCTTGTTGACGACGATGCCGTTGATGCGGTCATCCGCCGGGAGGACGGTTCTTTCATCACCGTGCACAGGTTAAAGCCAGGTCCAAAGATGTAGTTCCGGGCGATGCGGCCCTATTCGCCGCCATCCCGCACGAGTTGAGAGACAACTACTGGTTCGTTTTCTACTCGGAGCGGATGGACATGACATGGATAATGACCTCTAAGGAGTTCATCAGAGAATCTGCCCAGAACAAGACCGGGAAGAATAAGGGCAAGCGTAGTATATGGTTCAACGGTCGAAAAACCGACAGAGAGACTGGCGAGGTAACTGAGCACTGTAAGCCACAGTTCAATAAGTACATCGCCAAAGACTTCAGCAAATTGAGATAATAAATGCAAATGGTTAAAGTGGTCGCTCGTAACTCGCACCGAAGACCTACACGTACGAGAAGATAGAGTATTTATTATTTAGATTTGAGCATAAAATCAGTGAAATCCTATGAACCGGAGCCGTGTCAAGGGCTTGCCGTCTTTTTTTGTGCCTTTTTGCGGCTAATTTTCTTTTCGCGCCTTGGCGCCTTAGTGAAGATATGAAGAGAGGGCATCCTCAAGTATAATTCGGTAAATATTAACCCTTATACGAAAG
>Ga0180431_10002137_pt1 | contig 26859 bp, 24 predicted proteins | sample SS_ome_11_FD_132459 | JGI IMG/M metagenome (GOLD analysis project Ga0180431, IMG submission 132459) | Hypersaline lake sediment archaeal communities from the Salton Sea, California, USA - SS_1_MS_1 metaG | ecosystem: Environmental > Aquatic > Non-marine Saline and Alkaline > Hypersaline >... | reverse complement strand
CTCTCTACCTCAAAGAAATGGAGTTCAGGTACAACCATAGAAGGGAAGATATCTTCCCGATCATCGTCAAATATCTTACAGATTTTTGGCCAAACTTTGAGCAATCACCTACTATTATTATAATACTCTTTCCTGTATCCGTCAATGTTGGATATATGCTGAGACAACTGAATAGTCCGGTGAACCCCTTCGGTATTTGTCGGGGCCATGGATCGGCAGTTAATTATCTTGTCAAACATTTGGGTTCACGGTACAATATAGACCATGGAAACATATGAAGAAATATACCTCGCTTACAATGATTTCGAGGCGGATGTTATCGAGGACATTCTCTCCAAGAACAATATTCCGTATATCCTCAGAGACCAGCGGATTACCCCATACCCTCTGACTATCGATCACTTTCCCGAACAGCGATTTGCAGTTCCCGAATCCCGGGTGAAACAGGCGGAAGATCTGATTTCCCGTGCCATCGAGGACGGAGCCCTTCCCGGAGACGGAATATTTAAAAGAGATAATCGATGAAGTTCTCCGTGTCCCCTCCTCTGGGCAAACTTGCGAAATGGTTGAGGATCCTGGGATACGATTGTAGATACCCTGTTGTTTCCATGAATAGTGCCGATACGAGTGGTCGGATCTATATCGTCAGGCGGAGCGGATTCAGAGGTCGGCCCGTCGTCTTTCTCGACCAGAATCGATGGGAAGATCAATTACGGCTCCTGAACCTTCTCCTGCCGATCTATGACAACAGATCGTCATTTACCCGGTGTATCAACTGCAACAGCCCCCTTGAGACCGTCGATCGAGATGAAGTTGTCGGCAGAGTGCCCGATTACATCAGCACACTTCATACCGAATTTACCCGGTGTCCCGCATGTAAAAAGATAATGTGGCCGGGAACCCATCGGGATAATATGGAATTGAGCATTGCACAAATCTTCTCTGCTTCTTGAAACATACGTTTTCGTGATTATATTTATAGAAAAAGGAGAATATGGCCGTTCATTTGATAATCGGCTGACATGTATCAATGTCATGAGAAAGGAGTATTTCTGATATGAGTGAGATCAATGACCTGTGGGACGATATCAAGACGAATGCCGTCGAGGGATTCGAGGTTCTCAAAGAGGAGCTGGGAAAGCTCAGCAAGCAGGTTGAGAGCCAGGGGAAAATTTTGAAAAAGAAGATAGACCTATCGTCCATTCAACGAAAGGTTCACCAGGGATTCACCAAGCTGGGAGGCCTTGTCTATGAGCTGGTCGAGGACGGCAAGGAGGGTGCGGTTTTTTCCGATGATGATGTAAAGGCGACAATTGAAGTGATACGGGAATACAAAAGCGAAGTCGATGCCATCGAGAAGGAGATCAACAGCATCAAGGAAACCAGGGGTGATCAATCCGAGCCTGAAGAGCCGCCGAAAAAGCCTGCCGCCCCGAAAAAAAGCACCGCCCCCAAGAAGAAGCCGGCCTCATCGGTAAAGAAAACAACCGAAGCCCCCGCCGAGCCAGAATCCACCCCTGAGGATTCATAACGGGATCACCTGTACGAGCAGTTGGAAATTTGCACAATTGATACGCGACATCGGGACCGGGATCAAAAGATATCCCGGTCCTTTTCGCTGTCGGTGATCTGAATGGAGATATTCAATACAATATCTTTCTTTATTGCATCGACCTGGAATGTCAGCGGTACTTTGAATGTTCCAATACCGACCCGCTGAATCTCACCACCGAGGACCAGCTCCACCCTCTCCACATCCCCGTCTTGAGCCGTCTCGTGGGGCGTCAAAAAATCTTCCGCTCCAGACGCGGTTTTTCCCTGTTTCTTCATATCACCGGTCTTGGTGTCAGCAACAGGCTCAGACGCAGAGTCATCAACCGCGTACATATCATTTTCAAATTCCCCCATGACACCGAGTTGATCATCCTTTCGGTCAACACGATCGTCGATAACGGCCTGTGCCTTGTTAAGATCTATGCCGCCGGGGAGTTCATCTCTTTTCAATGAAACGGATGCTTCATCCTTTTTCTTTCTTTCACCTGTACCTGCCTTTTCTACCTGATCCCTTCCGATGTCCGACGCCGCCTCTTCAGATATGCGAAGAATCTTCTGGGAATCGTAGGACTCCTTGAGATGCTTGAGGACCAGACGGGAGATGGCCGCCAGTGTCTCCATGACACCCTTTCCCTCAGTGGCGATGGCTTCAAACGAGGGATATCCCCACGGATTGAGCCGTTTGGTCAGATCCCCCACATTGCTGATATTCTTGAGGTCACGCTTATTGAATTGAATGACCAGGGGAAGCGCCTTGATGGACTTGCCGTATTCCTGGAGGTTTTCATCAAGGTTTTTCAGGCTTTCAACATTATCGTCAAGCTTTTCACTCTGGGAATCTGCAACGAATACCACACCGTCGACGCCCTTGAGCACCATCTTCCTGGTGGCGTTATAAAATACCTGTCCCGGAACGGTGTAGAGGTGAAACCTGGTGGTAAATCCCTTGACATTCGGTATCTCCACCGGCAGAAAGTCGAAAAAAAGCGTTCTGTCCGTCTGGGTAGGAAGGGTGATCAGCTTTCCTCGATGCTCCGGCTTCAATTTCGAATGGATGAACTGTATATTTGTGGTTTTTCCCGATAATCCGGGGCCGTAATACACAATCTTGGCGTTTATTTCTTTATTTGCATAGTTGATCAGTGCCATTCTCGGCCATCCTTTGCTAGTGTTTCTTTTCCTTGCTCTGCAACGCCTTTTTTGCCGTATTCGCTATGACTCCCGGCACATTTTTACTCTTCGCGATGTCTTTCACATCCTTCTTGTTTAAAAACGGTATTAATCGAATTGCGACGCCCGTCGGTGTCTTTGGATTTGTCGCCAGGCCCAGCTTGACCGCGTATATTTTCATCCATTCCTTGTTTCTGGTTATTATTCGTATGGCCTCGTCGTTGCTCTGCCTCGACTTGGCGACACCGATGACCTCCTCCTCGGTCAGCTTCGGGCTGTTCATCACCGCCATGACAACCGTCCTGCTGGAATCCCGCAGGAGGATGGTGCGGGCCTCTTTGTTTCCGAGAGTCGCGAACTTGATCTTTTCAGCCACGGACATGTTTCTGATTTTTTGATCGAGGTTGAGGGCGACTTCCTCTTCCTCCTGCTCCTCGGTTGTTTCCTTCGATGCATCCTCTGGTGTATCGTCGGCCCGTTCCCCGGATCCTTCCTCTTCTTTCTCCTCCGGGGCTTCAATCTCTTCCGCCTCCTTCTCCACCTGAGAATCGGCGACGTATCGTCCCTCCACCATTTCAACCAGTCTGCTCTTGAGCGCCCCGACTACAAGCTCATTCTTCATGAGTGTTTCGTAGAGGAGTCTCGATTCCATGATCCGCTTCTGGTTTGAGACGATCAATTCCAAGAGATCCCTGTTTTTGAGTGTGGCCATGAAAGCGAGGGTTTTTTCCGTTGTGTTTTCATTCAAAACGGCCTTCTCATAGAACAGGGAGTTGTCGGTATGATATTTAACCAGAAAATCGATGATCCCAGGATGAAGATCATCATCGAGCATGTTCAAAACCAGTTTATTTGAAAACGTCCTGAGTGTCTCTATGGCTTTTTTCTTTATCTCCACATCCTTTTCCGCGCAGAGGATATAGAGCACCAATATAAGATCTTTCGGATTGAGCGGTATAGATCCCGAGGCCGCCATCAACTTGACCTGCCGGGGGGAGTTGGGGTGAACAAACTTCAGCGCTTCTTTTGGAAGTTTGATTTTCACTTCTGAACCTTTACAATAATCGGGTCATATCCAAGATTTTCAAGAAGCCTGGAATCCGTGCGCGCCAGCTCAATCTCCTCATAGTACCCGACCCGTAATCGTTTGATCACTACCTCCACGGTTCTCTCCTCTATCGCCGGATCGTAACCCTGGGATTTCAGGCGATCGACGATCGCTTCCGCATCTTCCCGGTAATAGAACAAACCCGCTGTAACATCATAGGTGTCTTTCCCCGACGGGAGCATCACCGGGTCGACAATGTCTGCCGGGAATCGCTCAATGAGAGACTCCGCCCTATTTTTTGTAAGCCCTTCGCTGACGATGGGACAGAACATCAGCACCACCCGCGTCGTCTCATCGACATGGTGGGTGAACCCGTGTTCCTCAAGCTTTTGAACCTGCACTTCGAGATTTCGATCAAAAATGAACGCCCCGACCTGCACGGAAAAAAGTCCCTCATCATCAAGGGTCTCACCCTCGGTCTTCTCGGTTTCGGTTTCCCCGGTAGAAGATGAATCATCATATCGGATCGAGTCCGGCCCGATTTCATGGTCCGAAAACGTCTCATCGAGTGCCTCCATGTCCATCGGCACCGAAGATACGGCGGTATACGATTCATCCGGGGATTCCCGGGGAACGGTGAGGAGTATTTCATCATCGGTGATGATGAGACGGCCCTCGGAGACTCCATCCGATGCGCGATCTCCCTTACAGCCCACAGCCATCGGGGCCATGAGGAAAAGTATCGACAGCACCGGCAGTATGAAAAGGAAAAACCGCCGCGGCTTCGTATGCCGTTGTCTCTTCGGCATACCGTTATCCGCAGCGGTTTCGTATAGGTCAAATACGACACAACGATCTTCCGTCGCCGGTCGGCACGTGCACTTCAAAACCGCTTTCATCACTGCCATCGGCCTCTCCCGCTCCTCACCGGTTTTCGCGGTACAGCCATACGGATTCATCCGCCCGGGAGCCTTTTTTTACAATTGACAGCACCGGTCGATATCATCAATTATACACTATAATGTGAGAGACGGAAAGCCTTCAGCACAATCAGTGAAATTTTTCGTTAGTCGTCCTTTTCCTCTTCAGATTCCTGGATGATCTTGTCGACAAGGTGCGCGGGGACCTCCTCGTAGTGATCCAGCTCCATGGAGAATGTCCCCCTGCCGCTGGATATGGACCTGAGATCCGGCGCATATGTCAACACCTCCACCATGGGTACCAGCGCTTTTATGACCTGAATGCCGTCCCTGACATCCACGCCCGCTACCCGGCCACGACGGCTGTTGAGATCTCCCATCACATCGCCCACGTTCTCCTCAGGAACGATTATCTCCATCTTCATGATCGGCTCCAGCAGGATCGGCTGACAATCCATGAAGCCCTTCTTGAATCCCATGGACGCGGCGATCTTGAACGCCATTTCCGAGGAGTCAACCGCGTGGTACGATCCGTCCACCAGCTCCACCTTCACGTCCACCACCGGATACCCGGCCAGGACGCCTCCCAGCATCGCCTCCTCGATCCCCTTCTGACACGCAGGGATATACTGCCTCGGGATGACGCCGCCGACGATCTTATCGACGAATTCAAATCCACCGCCCCTCGGGAGCGGTTCTATTTCCATCCAGGTATCGCCGAACTGCCCACGACCTCCCGTCTGTTTCTTATACCTTCCCTGAACCCGGGCCTTGCCCCTGATGGTCTCCTTGTAGGGTACCTTCGGAAGAAACAGGTCCACCTCAACGCCGAACTTGCTCTTGAGTTTTGCGATGACCACTTCCAAATGCACCTGTCCCATACCGGACAACAGAAGCTGTTTCGTTTGATCATCCCGGTGGATCTTCACCGTCGGATCCTCTTCCATCAATCGCTGGATGGAGGTCATGACCTTATCCTCGTCACCCTTGCTCTTGGGAACGAGGGCGAACGACATGATTCTCGTGGGCATCTCGAACTGCGGGAAGATCACATCGTTGTTCGGATCGGCCAGGGTATCGCCGGTGACGGTCTCCTTCAGTTTCGCCACCGCCGCGATGTCTCCCGTAGTGGCGACGTTCGTGGGATTCTGGCTTTTACCCCTGATGTGCAGAAGCTGCCCCACCCGCTCCTTTGTGTCCTTCGTGGTATTGATCAGGTTGGAGTCCGCCTTCATGGATCCCGAGAAAACACGAAAAATCGAGAGTTTTCCCGCATAGGGATCGGCGATAGTCTTGAAGACCTGGGCCGTCAGGGGACCGTCTGGATCGGGCTTCACCATGATCTCATCGCCTTTTTCATTTGCGGCGCGTATATCCGGTCGCTCCAGGGGTGAGATGCCCGCCTGGGCCAGAAAATCCACCAGCGGCTGTGCGCCGATATTCTTCAGACCGGAGCCGCAGAAGACCGGGATTACCGTCCCGCTCATTACACCGCTTTTCATCCCTCGTGCCAGCTCTTCGGGAGTTAAGGTGCCTTCTTCAAAGTATTTCTCCAGCAGTTCATCATCAGACTCGGCGATGGACTCGATCATCTCGTTTCTCATCTCCTCGACGGTCGATGCGATATCTCCCGGTATATCGACGGTTTCAAATGCTCCAGAGTTGTCGTCGTCGTACATCAACGCCTTGTTGGCGAATATGTCCACAATACCCTTGAAATCCGCCTCCTTGCCTATCGGGAATGTGATGGGGGCAAAGCTCCCCTTGAAGCCGGTTTTCAATGCATCAAGAACCCTGGTAAAATCCGCACGCTCTCGATCCAGTTTGGAGATGAAGACTATCTTCGGGATTCCCAGCTCCTCGGCCTTTTTCCACATCCGCTCCGTCTGGATCTCAATGCCGCTCACCGCATCCACGACGATCACGGCGTTGTCCGCCACCGAAAGGCAGATCTGTGCGTCTGTGTTGAAGTCCGCATCGCCGGGAGTGTCGATCAGGTTTATTTTCTTCTTTTTCCATTCAAAATCGAACAGAGCCGAGCTGATCGAGATATTTCTATTTGTTTCCTCCGGATCGAAGTCCATCGTGCTGTTTCCGTCGTCCACTTTCCCCAGTCGGTCTATGGCCTTGGTGTCAAACAGCACCGCTTCCGCCAGGCTTGTCTTTCCGCATCCCGCGTGACCGACAAACGCCACGTTTCTAATGTCAGCACTTTCAAATTTCATACACCATGCTCCTTCGCGCCAAAATTTTGTCTATCTTATATATGCGAATGAAAAAAATCAAGGATAGTTTGGTATCCCGGTTAAATTAATATCATCCGGGAATGAGGGTGCATTTCTATGCCTTGTTCAATTTGTGCAGGACCTTGAGGCCCTCCAGGGTCAGGTAGTGATCCACCTCTTTGATTGTTTTCGATTCCTTCGCTATCAGGTCGGCAAGACCGCCGGTGGCGATAACATAGGGATTGCTGCCGGTCTCCTCCTCGATCCTATGTATGATCCCGTCGACCAAATCCACATATCCGAACACGATCCCCGATTGCATGCTGTGGGTGGTGTTCTTCCCGATGACCGTCTTCGGCCTGATCAACTCTACCTTCGGCAGCTTGCTGGCCCGGGAAAAGAGCGCCTCGCTGGAAGTGGTCAGGCCCGGTGCGATGACGCCGCCCAGGTATTCCCCCTTGACGCTGACGTAATCGAAGGTAGTCGCCGTTCCGAAATCCACTACGATCAACTCACGCTGACATCTCTGATACGCCGCTACGGAGTTGACGATTCTATCCGCACCGACTTCCCGGGGGTTATCATACATGATCGGCATACCCGTTTTGATGCCCGGCTCCACGTACATGGGATGCAGGTGGAAATACTTCTCGCACAGCTCATCGATAATGCCGACCATCGGCGGCACCACGCACGAAACGATGATATCCCTGATATCCCGGGAGCTGATCTTCGACGAATAGTAGAGACTCTGTACCAGCACGCCGTATTCGTCCGCCGTTCGCTCGGGGAGGGTGACAATCCGCCAGTCGCTGACCAGATCCTCACCGTCATATACCCCGATGACGGTATTGGTATTTCCGATGTCGATTACCAAAAGCATATTTTATTCCTCAATCGTCAGCTCGCCGGAAGTCGATGTGTGCACCTTTCCCGCATCGTCCCGTACATACAAAAAACCGTTGTCGTCGACGCCGATGGCCTCGCCCTCGATGATGTGACCGGCCACCATCACGCTCACCCGCTTTCCGGTGGTATTTTCATATGACCTGAACCGGGTGATGATTTCATCGAATCGCCTGCCACAATAGAGGCGATACCAGTAGTCGAGGCGGTACAAGAGCTTAAAGAGGATATCCTTCAAGGAAACCGCATATCCCAGCTCGATGTACAGGGATGTGGCGATATTCTTGATCTCCTCGGGAATGTCCTGGATGCGGGCGTTGATATTGATGCCGATGCCCAGGATATAAAAAAGCGAACCGTTTTTATCCTTGCCCATCTCCAAAAGAATCCCGGATATCTTCTTATCGTCGACCATCACATCGTTCGGCCACTTGATGGCGACCTGCCCCTGGTCCTTTCTGATATATTCCTCTAGAGTCTCGGCAACGGATAAAGCCGCAAGGATCGTCAGGAGCGACGCCCGCTTCGCCGAAATCATGGGGCGAAGAATCAGGGAGAGATAGACATTCTGTCCCCCCAGTGCACTCCAGATTTTTCCCCTTCTTCCCTTACCCGACCGCTGGTTCCCGGCGATCACCACCCAGCCTTCTTCGACGCCCCGGTGTGCAAACTGAAGGGCGTCGTCATTCGTCGAATCGGTCTCCCGATAATAGACGATCTCGTTTCCCACTACCCGGGTCTTGAGCCTCGACTTGATGAAGAAGGGAAGGTCCTCGTTCATGCCGCCACGACCTTCATATTGATATCAACGGAGCGGGCGCCGTGTGTCAGCGCCCCCAGGGATATGAAATCGACCCCCGCCTCGGCATATTCCCTGATATTTTCGAGTGTGATCCCGCCCGACGCCTCGGTGATCGCCCGTCCGCCGATGATCTCGACGGCGGATGCGATCTCATCCGGCGTCATGTTGTCCAGCAGCAGGATGTCCGCGACGGCGTCCAGCGCCTCGTGTATCTGTGGGACGGTGGATACCTCCACCTCGATCCGTGACGTGTGGGGGGCGGACTCCTTCGCCCGGCCGATCGCCTTTGCAATGCCGCCGGACGCGGTGATGTGGTTGTCCTTGATGAGCACGCCGTCGGACAGGGAGAGTCGGTGGTTTCGTCCACCTCCCATCCTGACGGCGTATTTTTCCAGGTATCGCCAGCCGGGAGTGGTCTTCCTGGTGTCCACCACCGAGGCATTCGTACCCGCCACCGCATCCACGCATCTCTTGGTGAGGGTCGCGATGCCTGAGAGCCGCATGAGAAAATTCAGCGCCGTCCGCTCACCCATGAGGAGTATCGCTGTGGGTCCCTCCACCTCCATGACCGCCGTCCCGCCGGGGACGACATCACCGTCGGCCCGCTTTTCCGTGTACATGACCCCACCCCCCAGTCGATCGAACACGGCCCGGAACACCGGAATTCCCGCGAGCACGATATCCTCCTTGGCGGTCACCACCGCTTTTGACCGGTGATCGTCGGCGATTGTCGCCTGTGTGGTGATGTCACCGCCGCTCATGTCCTCCATGAGGGCAAGATCGATGAGGGTGTTTGTGTGCGCCGTCAGTTCCATTGGCAGTCATCCATCCGTCGGCTGTGCCTTCGGGCTTACGATTTCTCTATATAGGCCGTCACCCGATCGATGCTCTCGGTGAGTCGCTCTTGCTTCGACACCAGGGCGCCCTCCTTGTCCCGCTCCTTTTGGACCACCTCCGCCGGGGCCTTTGCGATGAAATTCTCCGTTGAGAGCTTCTTCCTGACCCTGGCAAGGTCGCCGGTGACCTTCTCGTGCTCCTTTTCGAGCCGCGCCCTTTCCTCGTCGAAATCGATGACCCCGGTCAGGGGAACATAGACCGTCAGGGGACCGGCGACGACGGTGGCCGAGGCGTCGGGCTGGGCGAGATTCACGCCGAACTCGATGGACTCAACCCCCGCCAGGGTCTTGATATACGCGATGTTATCCTCAAGACCTGCAAGCATCGAACCGTCGTCCGTTGAGACGATGGCGGAAAGTTGTTTCTTCGGGTGAATATTCATCTCGCCCCGGATGTTTCGTATACCGGTGATGAGTCCCTGCACACGGTCGAATTCGTCGATGGCGTCGGGGAATCTGGGCATACCGGACGCATCCGGGTACGGTGCCTTCACCGCCCTCCCCTCGGACATGGGGAGTGCCTGATACAGCTCCTCTGTCACAAAGGGTATGAACGGGTGCAGGAGCCGGACGATCGTATCGAGCACGTACATCAGCACGTCCCGGCTCCTCTGTTGATCCGCCCGGTCCTCGGCATTCAGATAAATCTTGCTCAGCTCCAGGTACCAGTCACAGAATTCGTGCCAGACGAACTGGTACGCGGCCCCGGCGGCGATGTTGAACTCATATGCATCCAGCGCCCGCCGGACCTCCTCGACCACCCGGGCGGCTCGCTCCAGGATCCACCGGTCCGCAAGAGACAGCTCTCTGCCCCCGAAGTCGAAATTCGGCCGGTAGTCGTCGTCGATATTCATCCTAACGAACCGGGCGGCGTTCCACAGCTTGTTGACGAAGAATCGATACCCCTCGATCCTTCCCTCACTCAGCCTGATGTCCCTCCCCATGGCTGCGAAGGCCGCTAGTGCAAAGCGAAAGGCGTCGGCGCCGAACTTGTCGATGACCTCCAGGGGATCGATGATATTACCCCGGGACTTGCTCATCTTCTGGCCGTGCTCATCCCTGACGAGGGCGTGGATGTAGACGTCCATGAATGGAACCTCTTTCATGCAGTAGAGCCCCATCATCATCATCCGGGCCACCCAGAAAAAGAGGATGTCGAATCCGGTCACGAGACATGACGTGGGGTAGTAGACCTCAAGGTCCTTCGTCTCGTCCGGCCACCCCAGGGTCGAAAATGGCCACAGCGCCGAGCTGAACCAGGTGTCCAGGACGTCGGTATCCCGGGTGAGGGAGCCGGCCCCGCAGGCGGTGCATTTTGTCGGCTCGTCCATGGCGACGATCACCTCACCGCAGTCGTCGCAGTACCACGCGGGAATCTGATGACCCCACCAGATCTGCCGGGACACGCACCAGGGCCTGATATTTCTCATCCACTCGAAATATGTCTTCTCCCACTGCTCGGGAACGATGCTCGTTCTGCCTTCCTCCACAGCACTGATGGCCTCACGGGCCAATACCTCCGCGTTGACAAACCACTGCTTTGAAAGAAGCGGCTCGATGACCGTGCGGCATCGATAGCAGTGCCCCTGGGGCACCGTATACGCCTCGACCTTCTCTAAAAGTCCCTGCTCCTTCAGGTCCTCCACCACCCGCTCCCTCGCCTCATAGCGGTCCAGGCCCTCGTAGGGACCGGCGCCCGAGTTCATGGTGGCGTCTTCGTTGATGACCACCACCCGCTCCAGCTCGTGATCGTTTCCAATCTCGAAGTCGTTCGGGTCGTGGGCGGGGGTTATCTTGAGGGCGCCGGTGCCGAATTCCATGCTGACGTAGGGATCGAATATGACGGGCATCTCCCGCTCTATGATCGGAAGTATGACGGTTTTACCCTTCAGCCTGGTATATCTCTTATCGTCCGGATTGACCGCCACCGCCGTGTCGCCGAACATCGTCTCGGGTCGGGTGGTCGCCACGGTAACGAAATCATTCGGGTCGTCCTTGACCGGGTATCTGATATGGTAGAGGCTCCCGGTGCTGTCCTCGTGCTCCACCTCCAGGTCCGCCAAGGCGGTATGGCACCGGGGACACCAGTTGATGATACGGTCGTCCCGGTAGAGCAGTCCCTCTTTATAGAGGTTCACAAATACGAGCCTGACCGCCCTGGAAAGCCCCTCATCCATGGTGAAGCGCTCTCTCGTCCAGTCACAGGACGCACCGAGCTTTTTGAGCTGGTTGATGATGACGCCGCCGTATTCTCTACGCCATTCCCATACCTTCTCTATGAATGCCTCCCGTCCGAGATCGTACCTGGTTTTCCCCTCTGCGGCCAGTTGTTTTTCCACCACATTCTGGGTGGCGATGCCGGCGTGATCGGTTCCGGGCATCCACAGCGTGTTCTTCCCCTGCATCCGATGGTATCGAATAAGGATGTCCTGAACGGCGTTATTCAGCGCATGTCCCATGTGCAGGGAGCCGGTAACATTCGGCGGCGGGATGACGATGGAATAATGCGGCGCCTTTGAAGTATTATCCGCCTGGAATGCCTTTTCGGCCTCCCATACGGCATACCACTTATCTTCGATGTTCCGGGGATCATACCCCCTGTCCAATCCGGTGTCTTCCTTCATTGTGTTTCCGTTTGTCTTCTGGTTCTGTCGTCGTAGATATTGTCGAAGAGGTAAAAAAATCAGGGGAATGTATGTTCCCCTGTTTTTTTTGCCGCGCTATGAGACGGCGGTTATCCCTTTTCACCCTTAAGTCGTTTTATCTCCTCTTTAATGAGCATCTCCGCAAGCTCTGGGACAACCTCCCAGGCGACCTTTTCGATGACCTCCCGGGCTATTTTATTCACCGCCTGATCATATTCTTCAGTGCCCGGTTCGGCGCCTCCCAGCTCGTTGGATATATCACCGGATACTCGGGAACTCACTTCTTTCATCGCCCTCGACATAAGCTGCTCATCAACCTCTATCGTCTCTTCGGTCCTACCAGGCCCTCCTCCACCTCCGGGAGTTCCAGGCATGCCGCCCGACTCGAAACGATGCTGACTTTCAAACTCATCGGTCCTATCCGAGAAAGACATATCAATATCGGAATCACCTCCACCTGAATCATCAATGAAGGGGCTATCCGTTTCTCCCTGGGAGTTGTCCTCCCACAGAAAATCGGTATCATCAACGGTATCATCGGGAACGAACATGTCATCGTCCCGGGACGTCTGAATGGATTCAGTCATATCGAAAACCGAATCCGACGCCGTCTCCATTGTCTGACCGAAATCCACTGAGGGACCAATTTCCGGCTCACCCAGGGTATCTGCTATTCCCGACACTTCACCACCGGACTCATCGAGGGAAAATTCATCCTGGAACTCCGGGGGAATCTCCACATCGTCAAGTGAAAACGCATCACCACCTGCGGAAATCTCGTCCGCGGATGTTTCTTTGAAATCACCCGAGACATCGATCTCGGCTCCCAGGGTAAATCCGTCATCAAGATCGGTCGGGATATCCACTCCATCCCCGAGACTGACGTCCTCCACATCATCCAGGGGGATTTCCATGTCATCTCCGCCAAGCTGGAACACGTCTTCACGATCCCGGGTTATCTCAGGTCCCTCTGACGGTTCCTGGAAATCCACCATATCGAAATCTTCGCCTGAGGAGACCGCTTCCTCGTTCATCCCGCCACCGTCAAACGACATATCCATCTCGGATTTCTCCTGGCGGGGAGGTGGGGATATCGCTTCGGATGGTATTTCATCTTCGAGATCAACCTCGAGCCCCTCTTCATCCAGAAACTGTGACAACTCGTCCTCGGATATTTCATCACCCAGCTCGAATTCTCCGGAGTCAGTCTGTGTGATATCATCTGTTTGAAAAAAATCTCCGGCATCCTGGGAAGATGGAAGCGGCTCTTGAGAAGGTGCCCCGAGATCAAACCCTCCGGGGACCGAATCAGTGGCTATGGTCACGTCGCCCCAGGGGTCCGGCTCTTCCATTGGTGGCGTAAGGTCCGGTCCATCCTGTGCGGACCCTGCAATATCCTCAAACTCCTCGACGGACCAAATATCGTCCGATTTATTTTCAACGGGGGGCGACTTCCCGGGGGATTGCATTGATGGAGCCGATTCTCTTGGGGTGTCGAAACCGGACGAATCGGCCGCCATCCCGGGAGTGGTATCTATGTCAAACTGGATGTCGGTCTCATCACCCATGATAAATCCGGAGGATTCTTCCTTGGCAACCGGTTGGGCCTGGGCCTCTTCCTGTCTCCGAGGCGATCCGGCGCCTTTGAACGACATCTCCTTTATCTTGCTGATGAGGGCATGAGACTCAAACGGTTTCTTGATATAATCATTGGCACCGACCTTCCCCGCTTTTTCCTCGTCGAATGGCTCAAAGGTTCCCGTCAGGAGAATAATCGGAATGTGAGTGAGCTCCGGCATCTGTTTTATCTGCTCACATACCTGATATCCGTCTCTATCGGGCATAACGACATCAAGCAGAATAATATCAGGTTTTATCTGCTGTGCCTTTGCGAGGGCTTCTGCACCGTTATCGACAATCGTCAGGTCGATGTCCTCGTGTGCTAATGTAATACTGACGACTTTTTGTATGGTGACACTGTCGTCCGCCAATAGAATTTTTTTCGACATATCGTGTTACCGTTTTCTATTCTTCACCTTTGTTTCGAAGTGAAAATCGAATGCCTAAAGATACATCGGAATTACATCAAGGATTCAACATTGAGGATAATGAAATTTTTATCATTCATTGTCCCCCGTCCGATGAAGTATTTTCTTACCGCGCCGGTGAATTTTTCGGGAAGCGGCTCCAGATCATCATCCAACTCGATAACCTTGTAATTCCCGTCTATGGAAAGGCCTATTGTTTCCGAACCGATGTTGATCAGTACTGACATTCCGCCGAGATCTTCACCTCCCAGGCCGAGTCGTTTCTTGATACTGAGCAACGGTACGGGGATATCCTGATGCACAAAAAAACCGAGGTAGTATTCCTTCAACAATGGAGCGGGAAACAATGTTTCAACCGAGATGACCTTTATCACATGAGATATTGAAAGACCGAAATATCTTGATCCAAGGGTAAAGACAAAATATTGTCTTTCAATATTGCCGTCCAGTAGTCCCATATACTTAGGGAATGTATTTTCTCATTGTAAGGGCGAAAACGTTTCGATCAGCCAGGGTATATTGAGGAGGTAAACAACCGTATTCTCACGTATAAGGATTCCTTTATATACATCACTGTGCTCGTTCTTGACATTTGCAGGCATCTTAAAATTCCGACACTCATCCTCATCAACAACACCTGAGATATGATCCGTCTCTATTCCAATCCAAGGGATTTTCTTTGATTCGCCGGGATCACTTCTGAGGATCAGCATACTCATCAATGCCGCATCCATGGGAGGTACACTGCTCGTTTCACCCAAAAGCATGTATTTTCGAAAATTGAATACCGGTATCGACCATCCTCTCAGATTGACCGATCCGATAAAATAGTCATCGGCCATCTCCGGACTGACATCTGACACCTGGATTATCTCCACCAGATATTGCGCCTGAAGTGCGAAGAAAATATCGGCCACCGAGAAAATGAGAACAAGGTTCCTTTTTGAATCCTGCAAATGTCTTCCGTGGTGAAGCACGTCCCTCCCCGGTATGGGGTCGTCACATTATTTTTTTCACACGATCAATGTAAGCAAATATTTACTGATCGGAATACAGCGAATGAAAAATGCTCTCTCTATATTGGCCCGGTAGGCTTTCATGGGTGCTCGATACACTGATGTCTAATCCATCTACGTCTTCCGAACAAACCGGTAAATATTATACTATTTTAAATATTTATGCTAAAAACAGTACCATACTCGCCGTTGAGTGTCAAGATATAAAATGGAAATCTGTGACTTGACGGACATCGATAGTAACATTCGTGTATATAAGGTCATTAAAATTTTGGCTTTCTTCAGCACACTTTTCGAATTCACCTTCCCGCCTATCATCTGAACAGGTGGTAAACGTACTTGACACGATCGCTCCGCCGTAGTATTTTGTCACCACATGCCCGTTTTACCCAAACGACATGGAGATGTCTTCGCCATGAATAATATTATTGACACTATATCCTGGCTCGGTCATGCGGCGTTTCGCATCGATGGAGACAGTACCGTGTATATCGACCCCTTCAACATCACTGGCGGTCCCACGGCAGACCTGATCCTCGTCACCCATACCCACTACGACCACTACTCCCCCGAGGATATCAAAAAAATCTCCGGGACGGACACAGTGCTGGTCATCACCGAGGACGCCACCGTCGACGGAGGTATCGATGTCGTGCGTGCTTCGCCCGGGGACACCCTTGAAGTCAAGGGCGTTCAGGTTCGCACCGTCGCCGCGTACAACATCAACAAGGCGTTTCACCCCAAGGAAAACCGATGGGTCGGGTATATCGTCTCCATGGGTAGTAAGAACGTGTACCATACCGGGGACACCGACGCTATACCAGAGATGGAGGAACTCGGGCCGGACGTGGCCCTGGTTCCGGTGGGCGGCACATACACCATGAACGCCGCCGAAGCCGCCGAGGCAGTGAAGTCTATGAAAGCCGCAGCCGCCATTCCGATGCACTGGGGTGAGATTGTGGGGGAGAGAAGTGACGCCGTTGAGTTTGAACGCCTTGTCGGCGACGCCGCCCGGGTCTTCATCAAGGAAAAAGAATAGCTCTCCGGTAACTACCTTCTTCCCAACACCGCTTCGGTACATGGGAGCAAACCCCGAAGAAGCGTCCGCAGCTCCCGCCGTCCAAACGCCCGTCGCCGGTATCACCGTCTATGTTGGCATGTCCTATGACTCGCCGGACTCATTCCTCTCGATCACCCCTGATAGGGCATCAGTAATCTGAGCGAACTCTTCAATGGTCAGCGTCTCCCCCCTCCTTCTGAAATCCAGCCCTGTCTCCTTTTCGACGGCGAGGAGCGTATCCCTATCTGCGATGTCCGATAAAGACTTGAGGGAGTTTCGCAGTGTTTTTCTCCGGGTGCCGAACGACGCCCGGACCACCCGTTTAAAGAGGTGCATGTCCCCGACGTGCACCCGGGGCTCCCCCCGGACGTCGAATACGACCACCCGGGAATCCACCTTCGGCCTCGGGTGAAAATTTCCCGGCCCCACCGACAGGGCGATGGATACATCACAATGCATCGTCACCATCACCGTCAGCACGCCGTATTCTTTCGTTCCCGGCTTCGCCCCCAGCCTCAGTGCGACCTCCTTCTGGAGCATCAACACCATCTTTTTCACATGCTCCCGGACGTCCAGGAGCCTGAAGATCAGTTCCGTCGAAATATTATACGGGAGGTTCGCCACCACCAGGAAGGGGGCGCCGATGCCCTTGGAAAGCTTCCGGTAATCATACGCCAGGGCGTCTCCGAAGATGATCTCCGCACCGTCTTCGCATGTATCCGCCAGGTAATCGGCAAGCTTGCGATCGGATTCGATGGCGATGAGCCTCCCCGCCCGCTCCAGAAGCAGAGAAGTCAATGCGCCGATCCCCGGGCCGATCTCCAGCACCACGTCATCCGGCCCCGGCGAGGCAAGGTCCACGATCCGCCGGGCGATGTCACGGTTTGTCAGAAAGTGCTGACCCCTCCCCTGGTAGGGAGACGCGCCCAGCTTAGTGAGAATATCAGAGGTTTTCGCCATCGGCTTTCTCCCGCCTGCGTCTCCTCTTCATGATTACGGCGATGTTCAGCGTCACCAGGTAGGTTAAAACCGAGGCGACGACGCCGATGACGACAAATCCCATCAGCACCGAGAGGAGGATGTCGCCTCCCAGTTCGAGGAACTCGCCGAGGTGTGAAAATCCCCCGGACGGAACGGGATGTGTGATGCCGAGGATGAAGCTTCCCAGGATTCCCTCGGCGGTGTAGAGTATCGGCATGGTGAAGGGATTCGCCAGCAGGGTGAATCCCAGGGCCGACAGCCGATTCGCCCGGACGAACAGCGCGATGGGGAGGGCGATCCAGGCCTGGAGCCCGATAAACGGCGAGCAGGCCACGAACATCCCGATGGCGGCGCCCAGAGCGATCTGACGGGGGCTGTCGTCGGAGAGAAACGCCTTTTTCAAGAGGGTGCGGAAGCTGTCCCCCTTTTCAAAGAGCGGCTGCTTCCTTTTCCCGTTCACGTCTTCACCGGGCGTCGGATCCCGGCGGGTTTCAGCTTGTATCATACCGTCCATCGTGAAATAGCATTCATTTCGAGATCGTGTTCCTTCGCCTCACCCCGCCTCAGAACGCCCACGGCGGCGATCATGGCGGCGTTGTCTGTACAGAGGGCGATCGACGGCGTGACGACCCGGATGCTCCGGTAATCCGCCCGCTCCCGCATGGCGCCCCGGAGCCTGCCGTTGGCGGCGACACCGCCGGAGATGGTTACGGCGTCGACGCTCGTATCTTCCGCCAGGCGGACGGTCTTCTCCACAAGCACCTCCACCACCGCCTCCTGGAATCCATGGGCCACTCGTGAGGTTTCATCGTCGGCCGATCCATTGTTTTTTTTCAGATAATTCCGCACCGCCGTCTTGACCCCGGAAAACGAGAAGTCGAACGAGTCCTTTTCGAGATACGCCCGGGGAAAAAATATCGCCTCCCCCGTGTCTTCCCGGGCCGCCTCCTCGATGGGGCGCCCCCCGGGATACCCCAGGCTCAGAAGCTTCGCCACCTTGTCGAACGCCTCCCCGGCGGCGTCGTCTCGGGTCTGTCCCATCAGCCGGTACGTCCCGGGTGACTCTGCCAGGTAAAGGTTTGTGTGCCCTCCAGACACCACGAGGCAGACGAAGGGAAACTCCGGGGGATCATCCGTCATCAGGCTCGAGGTGATGTGCCCCTCGATGTGGTTGACGCCGAGAATGGGGATGCCCCTCGCCTCGGCGATGGCCTTTGCGGCGGCGATCCCCACCACCAGGGACCCGATCAGGCCCGGCCCCCGGGTCACGGCGATGCAGTCGATTTCGTCGATGGAGACATCCGCCGTCGCCAGGGCGTGGTCGATCACCGGGATAATATTCTCCAGGTGCCTCCTTGACGCCAGCTCCGGCACCACCCCGCCGAACTTTCCGTGAATCTCGTGCTGAGACGATACTACGTTCGACCTGATCTCCAGATCATTCGTAACCACCGCCGCCGATGTATCGTCGCAGGAGGTGTCAATACCGAGAACAAGCATACCACACCATTGTTAAAAAATTTTCTTTTTGCCGCCGGCGAGTCCGTTCGCCCCACGGCCCCCTTTCGTCATTTTCGTCCGTCACACCCCCGTCACGCCGGGAGAGAAAGATGCCCATTGGAGGCGTGGCGTTAAAAAACGCCGATTTTAGCAAATCAGCGGCGCGTCGTTTTGTAGCTGGAGTCGAACTCTATGTGAGAAAAACACTACCCCACCGAGCCCATTGTACCACCCTCCCCCCGGAGTGGCAACGGCAAAAAGGGGGCCGCAGAATCGATCACCCCGCCCCAACTCGTTCTTTCGCCACAACCGGGGAAATGCGCGAGTCGAATGCGCCCGAGACACCGGAAATGAGCAGATTCATATTGCGGCGCATCCCCTTTTGGATTACACTGATATGTTGAAATGTGCATTAGGATCATCCGTCGGGAGCGCACATCATTGCAGGATAATCTCACACATACCATCTGGAGCGTCGGGGAGCTGACCGCGGAGATATCCGATATCCTCGAATCCTCGTTCCCCTTCGTATGGGTGAAGGGCGAGGTCTCGGACCTGCGCACCCCCTCGTCCGGGCATGTCTACTTCACCCTCAAGGACGAAGACGCCCGGATTCGGGCGGTGCTGTTTCGCCACCAGGCGACTCGACTGAAAAAGGATACGAGCCTCCTCCATGCATCGGACGCCCCGAGCCCGGGCCGATCGGGGACCGACTCTCTGTTCGACGATGAAATGAAGGATACTCGGCCCGCACCCCTCCTGGAGGAGGGGCGACAGGTCGTGCTCTTCGGCAGGATCGGCGTTTACGCCGCCCGGGGGGAGTACCAGATCATCGTGGAGACGGTGGAGCCGGTGGGCCTCGGCGCCATGACCGCGGCCCTGGAGGAGCTGAAGCGGGAGCTTTTCGAGGCGGGCTACTTCGACGAGTCGAGGAAGAAGCCGATCCCTACCCTCCCCAGGACCATCGCCCTGGTCACCTCACCTACCGGTGCGGCGCTGTTCGACATGCTCCGGGTCATCTACCAGCGGATGCCGGGAGCCCACGTGGTGGTGATACCCAGCCTCGTCCAGGGCGAAGGCGCCCCGGCACAAATCGCTGCGGGCATCGAGATTGTCAACGCCCATCGGCTTTCTGACGTCATCATCGTCGGCCGGGGGGGCGGGAGCTTCGAAGACCTCCTCGCATTCAACACCCGTATCGTGGCCGACGCGATATACCGATCCGAAATCCCGATCATCTCCGCCGTGGGCCATGAAATAGACGTCACGATCTCCGACCTGACCGCCGACGTCCGGGCGGCCACCCCCACCGCCGCCGCCCAGCTTGTGGTACCCCGGACCGACGACATCCTGATGGACCTTGACGCCGCCGCGTCCCGCCTCACCCTCGCCGTCAGACGCCGGACGGACAAAGCGCGGCATGACCTCATCATGCTTTCGCGATCCCTCAAAAGCCCCGGGGCGATGCTCTCCCAGGTTCGGGAGAACCTCACTCGAATTTCCCGGGAGATGACCTTCGCCGTCACCCGGGCCCTCCACGAAAGGAGAGAGCGCTTCTCCTCCCTGGCCGCGGCCCTGAACCGCCTGAGCCCCCTGGAGGTGCTCTCCCGGGGATACGCCGTGGTCACCGGGACGAAGGACGGAAAGGTCATCAGTGACGCACGCCAGGTCCAGCCGGGAGACCACACGGATATCCGCCTCTTTAAGGGGAGTCTCACCGCCGTCATAGAAAAAAGGATACTCCCCGATGAATAACGCCGGTCGACTCCCATTCATACTTTTTTCGATACTCCTTTTATTCTTCTCTGCGTCTTCACTGTTTGCCAAGGATGCCTCCATACGTATCAAATGCCCCGATATCGTCCGCCAGGGAGACATCCATACCGTCGGCGTCTGGGCCGGGGAGGACGCCGTTTCGGTCACCGGCTTCTTCCTGGGGAGGACCATTCCGTTTTTTAAGAGCGATTATCCGGGGGCTTTTACCTGCTTCCTGGGCGTTGACATGGCGGAATCGACCGGGGAGGCGACTTTTACGGTGGTCGTGGATCGCTCCGATGGATCATCCGACGGAGAGGCTTGTGACATTATGGTCGCCCCGACGGATTTCGAAACACAGAATTTGACGATGGACTCTGGGTGGATCTCATTCGACGAAACGACCAAGGCGCTTCTAAAAGAACAACATAAAGTCCTTGATGATCTTCTATCAACGAACAGCCCCGACCGCCTCTGGAAAGAATCCTTTCTCTGGCCCGTAGATGGACGTATTTCAACGGTGTTCGGTGCCCGTCGTTCCATAAACGGCAAAGTCCAGTACCCCCACCCCGGCATAGACATCGTCGCGAACTTGGGCACGCCGGTGCCGGCGGCCAACAGGGGCCGGGCGGTTCTGGTATATGACGGGATCATCTCGGGGAAGACCGTCGTCCTCGATCACGGCCTGGGGCTGTATACATACTATTGCCACCTGTCCCATTTCCTTGTGGAGGAGGGAGACACCGTCGAGCGGGGTGATGAGATCGGATGGGTGGGGGGCACCGGGCGGGTGACCGGCGTACACCTTCATTTCGGAGTATTCTTGAACGGCGCCTGCGTGAATCCCGAAGACCTCCCCGGCATGAACCGCCGCACGTCCGGTGATGAGATAGACTGATACTTTTTTTTAAAACAAAGGACACAGACATTCCTATGAAGCGCACTGGTTTTATTGCATGTATTTGTATTCTCGCCCTGGCGTGTTTCAGCGCAGTCGGCCTCTCTTCCGACATCACCTACCCCTCCGTCATCAAGCAGGGGGGACTAGACGTGGTGACGATCACCGGAGACGGCCCCATCAGCGCCGCCGTCGGCTCCTTCAACAGCAGGACCGTCTATCTCGACCCGACTTCGTCGAACAGCGTGTATACGGGCCTCATCAGCGCCCACCTCCAGACGGACCCCACCGACACCCGCCTGAGGGTAGAGGTGGAATATGCCGACGGCACCTCGGAGGTATTCAGCCGTATGATCTCCATTGTCGACGGCGAATATGAAACCCAGTATCTGACCCTGGACTCGAGGTGGACCAGCTACGACGAGGAAACCCTGGCCCGTATCCAGCGGGAAAACGGCATTATTGGCTCGCTGTTCAAGACCGAGACGCCGGAGAAGCTCTGGACCGAGCCGTTCATCATGCCGCTCACCGGCCGTATCACCGGAGAATTCGGTCTTCGCAGATACATCAACGGCGAGCCTCGTGCCCCTCACAGCGGCATAGACATCAGCGCCGTCACCGGCACGCCCATCGTCGCCGCCAATGACGGCCGGGTCGTCCTCGTGATGGACATGTTCTTTTCGGGCAATTCCCTCTTCATCGACCACGGACAGGGACTCTACACCATGTATTTTCACCTGTCGGAGGTGTTGGTGGAGGAGGGAGACGACGTCAATCAGGGGGACACCGTCGCCCTGGTGGGGGCCACCGGTCGGGTGACCGGAGCTCACCTCCATTTCGGCGTCAGGCACACCAATAACAAGGTGAACCCCTGGGACCTGGTCAATGCCCTCACACCGTAACGACCGAAGCCTCCCGTCAAGACCCGCCAAAGTACTTCCCCAAAGACGTCCCATGAAAACACGGGATCGGTGGATTTTTCTTCGATGGGCGTATCGTCAAAGAAGATATTGAGATATTGAAATGCCGATTGTTTCATGGTATAAGTATGATAAAGATGATAAACAGGACGGCCGGGATGGGAATGGATGAGGTGTTCCCTTTTGCCCTTCCCGGATGTAATGCGGATATCTACTTATTCACCGGAGCGATATATGCCGGATGTGGACTTCGATGCCGGTCTGAAGAAGCTGGAAGAGCTGGTCGAGCGGCTCGATCGGGGGGACCTCTCTCTCGAAGAGTCTCTTTCTCTTTTCGAGGAGGGCATCAAGCTGACCCGCACATTGACGCGGCATATTGAGGAGGCAGAAAAGAAAATCGAGATCCTTTCCACCGATGAAGACGGAAACGTATTCCTCGATGGTTTCGACGCCGAGGATTCGGGGTCCTAATATATGAGAGATATCCGATATTTTTGGAAACGGACCGTAGTCGCTATTTATTGACCCCAATCGTGAAGCGCCGATACGATGCCTCCCTTTGATTTGAGCGCATATCTTAAGGAACGAACCACCCGGGTGGATGAATACCTCAGGGAAATTATCGACTCCGTCGACAATTCATCCGGCTCCCTCAGGCGGGCCATGAGCTACAGCATCTTCGCTGGAGGAAAGCGCATCCGTCCCATATTCGCCATCGCGGCCTGTGAGGCCGTGGGCGGTCCTCTTGATCAGGTCCTCCCCGCTGCGTGCGCCCTGGAGCTGATACACACCTACTCTCTCATACACGACGATCTTCCCGCAATGGATGACGACGACTACCGCCGGGGTGTCCTGACCAATCACAAGGTATTCGGTGAGGCGACCGCCATCCTGGCGGGCGATGCCCTGTTGACCAAGGCCTTCGAGGTCCTTGCCGACGGCAGGCGATTCACGTCCCCTCCGGACGCGATCCTCAAGGTGACGTCCGAAATCGCCCGGGCCGCGGGCGACTCCGGCATGGTCGGCGGTCAGATGATCGACATGGAATCGGAACACCGGGATATCGACATGGACATGCTGACGAACCTTCATCGGAAGAAAACCGGCGCCCTCATTACCGTTTCGGTTCGGTCGGGGGCGATCCTGGGAGGTGGAGACGAAAACCAGGTGGAGCGTCTGAGTGAATACGGTGGGTGTGTGGGCCTTGCGTTTCAGATATCGGACGATATACTCGATGTGGTGGGGGACCAGGAAAAAATGGGAAAGAAGACCGGCATGGACGAGGCTCGGGGGAAGAAAACCTATACGTCCCTTCTCGGCCTCGATGAATCCAGAAAACGCTCCAGGGAGCTGATAAACCGGGCCATCGACGCCCTTTCATCATTCGACGGACGAGCCGAGGCGCTCAGAGCCATCGGCGAATACGTCATAGAACGACAGGCATAGTCTACCATGAAAACAGTACTTGACAGGATATCATGCCCCGAGGATCTGAAGTCCCTTTCCATCAACGAGATGGAGCTTCTCGCCGCCGATATCCGCGAGATGATTATCGACACGGTCTCCCAAACCGGCGGCCACCTGGCGTCGAGCCTCGGTACCGTCGAGCTGACCATCGCCCTGTATCACGTGTTTCAGCCACCGGACGACCAGATCATCTGGGACGTGGGGCACCAGGCGTACGCCCATAAGATCCTCACCGGGAGAAAGGACTGCTTTGACTCCCTCAGGTGCCTCGACGGCATATCGGGCTTTCCCAAGCGGTCTGAGTGTGCAGAAGACGTCTTCGGCACCGGCCACAGCTCCACCTCCATATCCGCTGCCCTGGGCATCACCACCGCCCGGGACATCCAGAAGAGATCGAAAGGCTCCCGGGCCGTGGCGGTCATCGGCGACGGCTCTCTGACCGGCGGCCAGGCCTTCGAGGCCCTCAACCAAGCCGGCCACCTCGTCAAGGACCTCATCGTCATACTCAACGACAACGAGATGTCCATCTCTCCTAACGTCGGGGCGATGTCTTCGTATCTGTCACGAAAGCTCTCCACGCGGCCGGTGATGAATCTCAAAAAAGAGATCGTTCACCTGCTCAAGTCGGTGCCCGGCATCGGCGAGGATATCTATAAGGTCGCCAAGCGCGCCGAGGACGCCATCAAGGGTTTCCTGACGCCGGGCATGCTCTTCGAGGCGATGAACTTCCAGTATTTCGGCCCCATAGACGGCCACCGCATAGACCGCCTCACCGAAACCCTCTCCAACATCAGGGAGATCGAGGGACCGGTCATCGTCCACGTACTCACGAAGAAGGGCAAGGGCTACCTCCCCGCCGAGGAGAACCCCTCCCGATACCACGGTGTGGGGGTGTTCGACGTGGAAACCGGCAGCCCCATCGGGCCAAAAAACGATATCCCCAGCTATACCCAGGTCTTCGCCGACGTGATGGTGAAGCTTGCGAAGAAGCACGACAACCTCGTCGCCATCACTGCCGCCATGGCCGAGGGAACGGGGCTCTCCACGTTTTCCGGGCGCTTTCCCGAAAGGTTCTTCGACGTGGGCATTGCCGAGCAGCATGCAGTCACCTTTGCGGCGGGACTTGCCTCCCAGGGGCTCATCCCCGTCGTGGCGGTCTATTCCACCTTCCTCCAGCGGGCCTACGACCAGGTAATCCACGATGTGGCTCTCCAGAACCTCCCGGTTATCTTCGCCGTCGACCGGGGGGGCATCGTGGGGGAGGACGGCCCCACCCACCACGGCCTGTTCGACATGTCATACCTCAGGAACATTCCAAACCTCATCATCATGGCCCCCCGGGATGAAAACGAATTCGCCCGGATGCTGGTCACGGCGGTTGAGTGCAATCAGCCGGTTGCCATCCGGTATCCGAGAGGAAAGGCCCTGGGAGTCGCCGTGGATGAGAATCCCGCCCCCCTTGCCATAGGGAAGGCCGAGGTGCTGTCCGAGGGCAAAGACCTGACCATCGTCGCCGTCGGCTCGATGGTGGAGCCTGCCCTGGATGCGGCCCAGCGGCTCACGACGAGAAAAGTATCCGCAACCGTTATCGACGCACGATTCATAAAGCCGCTGGACATCGCCGCCATCCGTGCATCGGTGGAACAGACCGGTGTCCTTCTGACGGTCGAGGAAGGGGTACTCAACGGAGGATTTTCCAGCGGGATTCTTGAAGGACTTGCCGAAGTATCCTCCCTGCCCCGGTCCATCAGGCGCCTGGGAATCGATGATCGATTCGTGGAACACGGCCCCCAGAGCGTATTGCGGGATCGGTATGACCTGTCTTCCCGGGGCATCTTTCAAAACGCCCTGGATCTTCTTGATATGAATAAGGAACACCTGAACGATATTGATGAAACCGCACACGGCACGCGATAAACTGCGACTCGATATGGCCCTGGTGGAACGGGGACTGGCCCCGACCAGGGAAAAGGCCCGTGCGGTTATCATGGCGGGACTGGTGCAAGTCAACGGCGATCGTGTTGAGAAGGCCGGATTCCGGGTGACGAGAGACGACGCCCTCAATGTCACTTCCCCGCCGCACCCCTACGTGAGCAGGGGCGGTGCGAAGCTTGAAGGTGCCTTGGATGAATTCGGATACGACCCGAGCGGAGCCATTGCCCTGGATGTGTGTGCATCCACCGGCGGCTTTACCGACTGCCTCCTCAGCCGGGGCGCCGGGAAGGTCTACGCTCTGGATGTGGGATACGGTCAGCTTGCCTGGAGTCTCAGGTCCGATTCCCGGGTCGTGCCCATGGAGCGCACAAACATCCGTCACACCACACCCGACTCCTTCCAGGATCCAATAAGCTTGGCGGTCATCGATGTCTCGTTTATCTCGCTGTCGCTGGTGCTTCAGAACGTCTTCAATATCCTTGCTCCCGGGGGATGCGCCATCGCCCTCATCAAGCCTCAGTTCGAGGTGGGAAGAAGCGACGTGGGAAAGGGCGGCGTTGTGAAGGATCCGGTAAAACACAAGCGGGCCGTGGATTCCGTCACCGCATCGGCGAAAGATACAGGATTCGTTGTGAAGGATACGTGCACGTCCCCACTGAAGGGGCCCAAGGGGAACACCGAATTTTTCATCCACCTCCATAAACCATTGGAGAACAGCAATGTATAAAAAGAATACTTCCAAACCAACAGCACCCCTGAAATCATTCTTCGGCCTCGAGCCGCCGATTATATTCGCTCACCGGGGGGCCTCGGGTGATTATCCCGAAAATACACTCCTCTCGTTCCAGGCCGCGGTCGATATCGGTGCCCCTATGCTGGAGACGGACACCCGCATCACCAGTGACGGCATCCCCATGCTCACCCACGACGAGAGCCTTGTTCGTACCACCGGCGTGGACGTCCATGTTGAAGACCTGACGCTGAAGGAGGTGAAGGAGCTGGACGCGGGATTTTGTTTCTCGCCCGACGGTGGAGTGACACATCCTTTCCGCAACACCGGCATCCAGGTCCCGACCCTCGAGGAGTTTGTGAAAACATTTCCCAATATGCCGG
>Ga0180431_10002136_pt1 | contig 26861 bp, 20 predicted proteins | sample SS_ome_11_FD_132459 | JGI IMG/M metagenome (GOLD analysis project Ga0180431, IMG submission 132459) | Hypersaline lake sediment archaeal communities from the Salton Sea, California, USA - SS_1_MS_1 metaG | ecosystem: Environmental > Aquatic > Non-marine Saline and Alkaline > Hypersaline >... | reverse complement strand
CTCGGCCCCGACACCGAGGCTGGTCGGGAACAAGGCTCCGAGGACGTTGGCGGGCCCAGGGGCACCTCCGAGGACGAGTCACTCATCGAGATACCTGAGTGGCTGAAGGAGGGTGGAGAGGGGGTCCCACCACAACCCCCGGAGACGCAGCCAGAGGCGGAACCGCCAACGGAAGGTGCCTCAACCGATGAGGAGTCGACGGGTGAGGAGCCGCCGGCCGAGACCCCGTTGGGGGCCATCGCGATCCCCAGTTGGCTGGAGGAGGCACAGACTGATGCAGGCAAACCTCCGTATGAGGAACCGCCGCCCCCCTTCACCGAGACGCCGCCGGAGGACGTGGACACGCCAGACTGGCTGAAGGAACTGATGGCCTCCACCGCCGTGGAGCAAGAGGAAGAGGACGTCCCACCGTTTGAGGAGGAGGAACTGGAGGTCCCGGAGCCGGGGATCGAGACAGCCATCGAGCGGGCGGACATCCCCAGCTGGCTGCAGGAGCTGAGGCCGGAGCGTACCGGCGGCAAGCCAACCGCTGCAGGCCCCCTTGAGACCGAGGGGCTGCTCCGAGGCTTACGCGGTGTCATCCCCTCGGCCGACGCGATGAGGGCTCCCGGGGTCTTTGAAGGTGTGCGCACCCATGAGCCCGACGAGGCTAGCCTGGCTCGGGCGGAGCTATTCCAGAGCCTATTGGGTGAGCCGGCGCTGAGGGCGCGCAAGCGATCTGTGGGGGAGACGACCAGGACTCCCAGTCTCGTCGACCGGATCCTCGTTGCGTGCATTCTGGTTGCCGCTGTCGTCGGCATGCTCCTTGCCCCCCTGGTCGTCGGCCAGGGCCCGCATCTCACCCAACCCCTGGCGAACGCGGGAGCGACCAGACTCTATGATCTCATTCAGGGACTCGACAACCAGGACTCGGTCCTTATGGCCTTTGACTACGGCCCTCCCGCAGCGGCCGAACTGAATGCAGCAGCTCGCCCCGTGATGAGGCACCTCTTGGAGCGCGGTGTGGCCCTGTCGATCGTTTCCACCCGTCCTGGAGGCTCCATGGTAGCGGACGATCTCATGGCTGACATCGGGGCCCAGTACAGCCTCATCGGATACCGGCCGGGAGCGGCAATGGCGGCCTCTCAGTTGCTGGGCACCACTGACGAGCCCCCCTCCATGCTCGTTGTGCTGAGCGGACAACCCTTGCCGCTCCTCCTATGGGTTGAGCAGGCGAAAGCGTCGTACGGAGACCGTCTGCCCGTGGCAGCCGTGGGAAGCGCTGCCCTTGAGCCTCTGGCTAGTCCCTATCTCGACGCGGCTGCAGGGCAGCTCACCGGGGCAGTCTTTGGATACGCGGGTGGCTCCTCCTATGAGGCAATCCAGGGAGCGACCGGAGAGGCCACGCGGCGCCTCGACGCCCTGGCGGCGGGCCATCTGGCCATCATCCTGACCATGATCGGGGGAGCATTCGTCTATGCACTCAGCGGGCGGGGGGAGGAGACCCAATGATCATACAGATCCTCGGACCGATCGTCGGCGCGCTGCTCGGCCTGTTCGTCCTCAGCTATGTCCTTGGCGATAATCCCCTTTACCGCCTGGCACTTCACATCTTTGCCGGTGCGATGATTGGCTACGCAGGAGGCATTGTTGTGCGGGATGTGCTCATGGGCCTGGCTCTGACCGGACTCCTATCGAATCCCAGTTCTGTGGTCATCCCGCTCGTTCTCGGTCTCCTTCTCCTTTTCAAGGGGCTCCCGCAGCAAGCTTTTGTGGGGAACGTCTCAGTCGGGTTCCTGATCGGCGTCGGAACCGCCGTCGCCATGGGCGGAGCTCTGCTCGGGACCCTGGTACCGCAAGTTCAAGCCACAGCCGGCGCTCTGAGGTCCTCGTCCCTGGCCGCTCAGAGGTTCGGCCTGCTGGATGGCTTGATGGTCGTTGTTGGCACAGTGTGCACCCTCCTGACCTTCACATTCACCGCATCCGAGCCGGCTGGTGAGGGCGCCTTGTGGCAAGGGATCCTCGGTGGGGCAGCCACGGTCGGCCGCCTGATCCTTATCGTCGCTTTTGGTATCGCCTTTGCGGGCGTCCTCACCGCCGCGCTCTCCGTTTTCGTGGGACAAGCGCACGTCTTCTTCGGCCTGGCGCTTCGGGCCTTGGGTTTAGGACTATGACGGAAGGGGCCATGAAGCAGGGCGAAATCGGTTCAATTCTGGTCGTCGACTGCGGCGCAGTAATGACCAAGGCTATGCTGCTCGATCAGATCGGCGGTGAATACCGTTTCGTCGCCTCCGGGGCGGCGCCGACTACCTCCGGGGCACCGATCAGGGATGTGACGCGGGGCATCGTCAGCGCCGTCGACCAGATCGCCGGCCTCACCGGCCGACAGTTCTTTGATGACGAGGGCGAGCTCATCACTCCCCAGGCGACGAGCCGGCAGGGCGTCGACGCATTTGCGGCAACCGTCAGCGCGGGCGAGCCGCTGCAGATTGTCTTGAGTGGACTTGTTCCCGACCTCAGTGTGGCCAGTGCCAAACGTGCGGCGGCAGGCACGTACGCCCACATCGCGGCCGTCCTGGGCGGTGGTGAAGGGGGCACCGCCAGCGACGAGGCGAAGGTTCGAGCGATCCGGCAGGCAAACACCGACGTCGTCCTGCTCGCTGGGGGCGTCGACGGGGGCGCGGAGCGCCCCGTCCTGGATGCCGCAAAAGCTGCAACCCTGGCGTGCGCCATGATGGAACGTGAGGACCGTCCCACGGTGGTCTACGCAGGCAACGCACATCTCCGCCGCCGCGTGACCGAGATTATCGGGGATGAGGCTCAATTGCGGGTCGTCGAAAACGTGCGCCCGACCCTGGATGATGAGGTCCTCTGGGATGCACAGCAAGAGCTGCAAGCTCTGTACCGGCAGCGAAAGATGAACTCGGTCCCTGGTCTTGCCACGCCCGCAGAGTGGAGTGCCGTCCCGGTCACGCCGACAGCGCACGCCTTTGGGCAATTAGTCCACTACCTGTGGTACCTCGGGGACCCGGACAAAGGGATGCTGGGCATCGACATCGGAGGCGCCAGCACGACTGTCGCTGCCGTCTTCGACGAGCAGCTCTACCTGACCGTCGCCGGCTCTGCTGGCGTGGCGTTCGCAGATCAGCAGCTTCTTTCCGATTCAAACCTCGATGCCTTAGCCGCTTGGATTCCGGAGCCCATCCCCCCCCACGAGCTGCGAGCTCTTCTGCTCAACAAAAGCATCCATCCAGCCAGCCTTCCACAGACGGAGAACGAGCTCCGCCTGGAACAGGCCCTGGCCTGCGCGACCATCAGCCGCACCGTGGAGCTGGCGCGGCCCGGATGGCAAGCGAACGCAGCCCAGTTCCGCCCGGGGCTGATGCCTCTCTGCGACACGATCCTCCTCAGTGGAGCCTCCTTGACCCGCGCCCCCCGCCCCGGGCAAGCTGCTCTCCTTGTCCTGAACGCCGTCCAGCCCGTGGGCGTGAGCACCCTCGTCATGGACCGCTACGGACTGGCCCCGGCCCTCGGCAGTGTGGCCGCCCTGAAACCGCTTGCGGCCGTGGAGGCGCTGGATGCCGGCGGTTTCACGAACTTGGCCACCGTCGTCGCGCCCGTCGGAGGGGACGCCAGACCCGGCGACGTCATCATAGGCGTCACTGTCTCCTACGACGACGGAAGCCAGCTGGATGTGGAGGTTCCCTACGGGGAAATCGAGGTGCTGCCACTTCCCCTGAGGCAAGAGGCGGTCCTTGAGTTGAGACCCATGAAGGGCTTTGATGTCGGATTGGGTAAACCTGGCAAGGGGGGCAAGCGGCGGGTCAGCGGGGGATTGGCCGGCCTCATCGTGGATGCCCGGGGCCGACCGCTCCCCGCGGCGGCAGACTGCGAAAACCCGCACGATCGAATGCAGGCGTGGCTCTGCCACGTCGGGGCCTAGTCTGTCTCGCATCGAAGACCCGTCGCATACTATGACGTCCGAGCACTATGATCTACGGCAGCGAAACTAGAATTGCTTCCCTCTACCGCATCCGCCGGGAGCGGGTCCTTCCCCGCCCCGGAGAGGTACTGGTCGACCCGGGCGATCGGGTCGAGTCCAGCCAGATTGTGGGCCGGACCACCCTGCCGGGTGACTTCCGCATCGTTCCCGTCGGCCGCCTCTTGGGCGTATCCACATCAGACGTGGCAAAACACCTGCGCGTCGATCTTGGGGGCGCTGTACATCGCGGTGATGTCCTTGCGAAACGAGAAGGCCTGATCGGTCCCACCGTCACGGCGCCCATCGACGGCGTCTTGACAGCCACCGGCGGGGGGCGGGTGCTTATCGAGGCCAAGCCAACGCCCTTCGAGTTGCGCGCACACCTGACCGGCACCGTGCTGTCCGTGGAGCGAGACCAGGTCATAGGCCTTGAGACGGCCGGAACGCTCATCCAGGGCATGTGGGGCACGGTCGGGGAAAGCGTCGGCACGCTCAAATGCCTCACTCGCAGACCCACTGAGCCTCTCCAGGTGCAGGCTGTCGATCCGGCCTGCCGTGGTACCATCGTCGTGGCGGGCGTGACATTGGATGAGGAATCGATTGCCAGGGTGCACGCAGTCGACGCACGCGGTCTCATCACGGGGGGGCTGGCCCCCAAGCTCATATCCGTCGCAAGTAAGCTCGATTTCCCAGTCATCGTCACCGACGGGTTCGGTGAGATCGCCATGATGGAGAGGATCTTCGACCTGCTCACGGAGCACGACGGCCGAGAGACGTCAATTGACGGAGGCTTGGCGATGGCAAGAGATCCCATTCGACCGGAGATCATCATACCGATCCCCAACCGGGAGCCACCGCCTGAACGTTCCTCCAGGCACACGGACCTTGAGCCAGGAACCGAGGTTCGAGCTATCCGCGCACCCTACGCCGGACAGGTGGGCACAGTCGTCAGCATGCCTCGCTATGCTCAGCGTCTGGAGACGGGCGCCCGCATCCGTTGTGCCGAGATCGACTTTGGAGGGGACGGCTCGGCCTTCATCCCGCTGGTCAATCTAGACATCCTGCGTTAACGCGCTTGTCGGCCGCCGCACGTAGCACCAGGAGGAGAGACATGGAGAACCCGGAAGAGACCACCCAGGAAGAAGGCAAGAATCGGAGTTTCGTCATCCTCGTCGCAGTGCTGGGGGGGCTACTCGTGCTGGGCATCGGCGCCTTCGTAGCCTGGGCACTTCTGATTGCCCCTAGTATTCGGCAGGACGTGGAGTCCCAGAATGAGGCCATCTTCGCCACCAACACCGCCATCGCCATCGCAGCGGCGGCGACGGAGACAGCCGCTGTGACGCCCACGCCCACCGACACACCGGTGCCCACCGACACGCCGCCTCCCACCGCAACCCCGACATCCCGTCCAACCACCAACACGCCGGAGTCGGAGACCCCGGGCCCGACCGCGACACTAAGCCTGGCGACGCCCGAGACGAATGGAGAGGAGAACGCGGCGGCGGTCCCCGACACAGGTATCGGCCTGATGGGAGGGGTTGCGCTCGCCATCGGCCTCGCTTTCATCCTGATTCTCGTGCGGCGACTGAGGAAGACTGCATAAGGCCACCAAAAGGACCAGCGAATCCCAAACAAATCGGCCACAGGGTGCGGAACCCAGGGTCAAGGGACAGCGCACGACCTGCAGTCGGCGATGCAAACCCAAGGAGGCGTAATGACAGTCTATCGACACGAGGAAGAGCTTCTCGAGGGCTTTGAGGGCATTCTCCACGTAGAGAATGGCAACGTGGTCATTGAGGACGAGACCGGACTCCAGGGGCCCGCCATCGATGATGTTGTCTACAACGCCGTTTTCGCCCACGACGAGGCGAAATCAGCGGCCCAGTGGCTCCTCTGGGAAATCGGCCAGGAGGTGGGCATCCGCCCTGCGAGCATCAACGACCTCTACATGGCTCGCGGTCAGAGTGAGACGGTGAATGGATGGACCGTCCCGGCCATGAACTTGCGCGGCATGGCCTACGATATGGCACGCGCAGTCTTTCAGGCTGCGCTACCCCGCGACGTGGGCGCCATGATCTTCGAAATCGCTCGATCGGAGATGGGCTACACGGGTCAACCACCCGCAGAGTACGCCAGCGTGGTGCTCGCAGCAGCGATCCGTGAGGGGTACAGGGGGCCCGTGTTCATCCAGGGCGATCACTTCCAGGTTAACCCGGGCAAGTATACCGAAGACATCGATACGGAGTTGAGGGCTCTTGAAGACCTCATCCGGCAGAGTGTTCAGGCCGGGTTCTACAACATCGACATCGACACATCGACGCTGGTCGACTTGAGCCAGGACACTATCGAGGAACAGCAGCGTACCAACTTCGATCTCTCAGCTCACTTCACTGAGATCATCCGTGACGTCGAGCCCGAAGGCATCTCCATCTCCGTCGGAGGCGAGATCGGCGAGGTAGGGGGCAAGAACAGCACGCCCCGGGAGCTGCGCGGATACATGGACGGCTACTACAGTGAACTGCCTGATGGGATGACAGGGCTCAGCAAAATCAGCATCCAGACCGGCACCTCGCACGGCGGCGTTGTCTTGCCCGACGGATCACTCGCTCAGGTGAAGATCGACTTCGACGTGATGAGGCGGCTCTCCGACATGGCCCGAGACGAGTACGGGATGGGCGGGGCCGTTCAGCACGGCGCCAGCACGCTTCCCGAGGAGGCCTTCCACAAATTCCCTGAGGAGGGCTGCCTGGAGATTCACCTGGCCACCGGATTCCAGAACATCATCTACGAGCACCCTGCATTTCCCGACGACCTGCGCCAGAGGATCTACGATTACCTCAAGGACGAGCACGCCCACCGCTGGAAGGACGACCAGACAGAGGAACAGTTCATCTACGACAACCGCAAGCGAGCCCTTGGGACCTTCAAGCAGCCAATATGGGACATCACCGCAAACGCGCGCCAGGACATCCGCGCCGCCCTGGAGGAGAAGTTTGCCTTTCTTTTTGAGCAACTCAATGCGGGCGACACCCGGGATCTGGTGGAAGAGCATATTGACGCGCCCGTCTTCCACAAGGACATCTCCGAATTCGCAGTCAAGGGTGCCGCCGCCGCGGACGCCGAGCTGGCCGACTGATCGTCAGCGCCGGTCCGCGCAGGCAGCGACACAGAGAAAGGGCCGCCCCCGTGGGGGCGGCCCTTCGCCGTCTCAACCCTCCTGTCAGATCATCATCCAAGCTTGAGCTCGAGACGCGTTAGGTTGTAGAAGTAGGTCAGCGACTCAGCCATTCCGGCGATGATACGGCGGTCCACCTGCTCCCGTGGGCTCACGAGCAGGAAGTCCCCGCCGTCCTTCGGACACACCATCACCAGGCTTCCGTCCTGGAACGCCCACCAACCGTCGTGCCGCCGCCGGAACAACTCACCCAAGAATCCCGCCCAGAGTAGACGGATTTCCTGTCCGGGATCTGGGACGCCCTCAAGGTAGTCGTCGATCCACTCATCCAGGATCTGCACCGATTCCGCGTCGAAAGCCACCTCCCCGCCCGAGAGATTGCCCAACTCCTCCCTGGCGCGCTCCCCAATGACCGCGAGATCCCGCGCCTGCTCCCTGGAGAGAAACGATACCGGCTGCTCGTCGTTCAAGAGCGGCTCATCCGGCTACGTGATCTCTGGGCCGGCCGTCCAATCATAGCCGATCTCGGGATCGTCGTGCGCAATCCTTCCCTCGTCCGTGCCGTCGTATTCGTGGGAGACGATGTAGAAAACGTGTGCGGGGCCGTCCAACACCCGGTACCCGTGCGCCACGCCCGGGGGTATCTTCAGCACCTGGGGCGTCGCGTTCGCCCCCAGGAGAAACTCTTGCAGCTCCCCGGATGTCGGAGAATCGGACCGTGCATCATAGAGAGCCGCCCGCACCGTCCCAACGGCCACGTACCACCAGTCCGTCTGCCTCTGATGCACGTGCCACGCCTTCGCCACGCCCTGGTACGACATCGTATGGCTCCACTGCCCGAACCCCTCCGGGAAAATGGGATCGCTGACACGGATAACCTCGCGAAAGAACCCTCGCTCATCCGTGTGGGTGCTGAGTTCCTTAATCTCAACGCCGTCAATCATGCGCAGCTTCCTCCTAGAACTGTATGGTGCGCAGCGGCGATGGCATGAACGTCAGAATGAACACCACCAACATCAGGCCACCCACCACCACCCTGCCCCGGCTAACGGTGGTCACGTCGTTAAGGGGCGGCGGATGCTTTCGATTGAGCAGCAGATTGATGAAGCCCCACAACACCCAGAACCCGCCCGCCTGGTTGTTCCTCAGAAGGAGCAAGCTTCCCCAGCCAAACATGGCCGCGATGAGCACATAACCAAGCGTCCAAGCCCGCCGTCCCAACAGAGCGTAGCTGATGTGCCCCCCATCCAGTTGACCCACGGGGATAAGGTTTATCATCGTCACCAACAGGCCCGCCCAGGCCGCGAAAGCCACCGGGTGGATCCACACGTCAAGCCCATTGCGCGGGAGAACCTCACCGAACACCACGTACTTTGCGGCAATGTAGAGGAGTGAGTTCCCTTCCTGCAGCGCTTGATCGATCCCTGGCGGTGGGGCCTGCACTGTGGAGAGAGACAGACCCACGAAAAGCAGAGGAACGGCCAGGACCAACCCACCGAGGGGGCCAGCGATACCGATGTCGAAGAGCGCCTTCCGATTCCGCATTGGCGCCTTCTGGGTAATCACAGCACCCATCGTGCCGAGCAAGTTCGGCATCGGAATGAAATACGGAAGACTGACAGGCGAGCCGTATCGCCGAGCGACCACGTAGTGACTGAGCTCGTGGGCAACCAGGATACCCATCAGCGCGCCCGCGAACGGAATCCCGCGGTGCAGATTCAGTAGGATACTCAGCAGATCGTAAGAGACCTCCTGCCCCTGAAACTGCTCGGCAAATTGGAGTGCGTTGGCCGCACCGATGAAGAGCACCGTGAGCAGCGTGGCCAGAAAGAGCCCCAAATTGACCCAGGCATTCGGGGGCTCGTCGTCGTGAACGCCCTCAACGGCCACGACCTGGTGCCGCCCATCCTCCGTGGGGCGCAGCATCGCCGTGTAGCCCAGATTCTCAAAAGCCTGGGAGAAGGCATCAAAGGCCTCCCCTGTTTCGCCCATTACCCGCCCCCGAAACGCAATCGCGCCCCGGGGCGGTTCCAGAATCTCATATTCCTCAATCTCCATATGCGGCAGAAGCACCTGCCGCAGCCGGTCAACGATGGATTGCCGCTCTGGCGTCGTCAATGACATCGATAGCTCCTCGTCGAGTCCACTCGCGCGTTTCGAAGGGGTTCAGGAAACCGCCGTCGGTAGAGCATCCAGGCCGTCTACCCTCTGCCACAGCTCTTCAAGCGACCCACGCCCCGCCAGCGTCACATCCGAGCTTGGCGTCCGGTTATCCTCCGTCACCCAGTACCCATGCATGCCCAAAGAGGTGGCGGGCACCACATCCATCTCCCAGCTGTCGCCTACCATCAGACAATCTTCGGGCTCTCGTCCGAGCCGATCCAGAATCTCCACGTAGTAGGCAACATCTGACTTGGTGGCATGCATGTTCTCATAGGTCGTCACCAGGTCGTAATCGATCTCGTCCACCGGCACCCCTGCCCACGCCAGCCGTTGTTCGACCGGACCCCGCGGAAAGAGCGGATTCGTAGCCACGACCACCTGGTGTCCGTTCTCCAGTGCCCACTCAACCAGCGATCTGGCTGCCGGGCGCCGCTCCGTCAGAACTCGCAGCTCCGGGAACACCTCACGGTAGAAACGCTCGAAAACCCGCTCCACCCAGGCTCTTTCCAGTCCCAGGCCGGGGTAGAAGACCTTCGCGAAGATCTCCTCATTCGTGCAGGGCTCATCGCGGCGGACGTTCATAGCCTCTGTCGCCCTCATCAGTTCGGCCATCAGCCGTTCGGGGGGGATCAGATCCTCGACGTACTCCCAGAGCGCACGGAAGTACGCGGGCACGAACGTCTCCATGGGGTTGCCCAGAAGGGTGTCGTCCAGGTCGAACAGAACAGCCCTAAGCATCGCCCTCTTCTATCTGCACGGCCTCGAACAACTTCGTGGCCTCTGGATGACAGTGACCGCATCCCACATACGGGTTGTCGACCTCGGTCTCGTACTCCGTGCACACCGCGAAGACCTCTACCCGGTGGACCAGCCCGAACCACCGCCTTACAACACGCGCCTCCAGAACCATATTGGGACACGCATTCGCTCGCAAGATCTCCGGAACCGGGCATCGGCCGCACAACTTGGGCTCCCAGGGCTCCGATTGGCGGTTCCGATCGATAAGTCGGCACTCCTGCTTGGATCGACCACGATAGAAATCCTCGTAGTAGTACGGGCATTCAGTTCCAGCCGGTGTGCGCACACTCCCCCCCATCCAGGCTCAGTCTGAGCTTCACGCTATTCGTCTCTGTTCGCCACATGGTTTGGACGTCTGAAGCCGTCCTCAGGCTATTTCGCCCGCACGGCCTACTTATTCCGCGGTCGCGTCCACCAGCGCCTGGAGATCCTGCTCCATCATCTCCAGCTCGTCCCCGTAGCAGGTCCAATCCCCTCGTTCCAGACAAGCCTGAGCTGCCTCATAGTGGGACTGAGCGGATTGAGCCAATGCCGCCACACCGGTCGGTGGTTCCCCGGTGCCACCGTCGCGGTCTCCGTCTCCCGCCTCCTGACCTGGCACTTCCGTCAAGGCCCTCTGCCCCAGCACCTGGGCCAAGCCTGCCGAAAAGCTGTCTGCCATCGCGACGCGGTTCTGATACGCCACAATCACGCGCTTAAGCTCGGGGATACGGCTGGCCTCCGCCTGTAGGTAGATGGGCTCAACGTAGAGCAGAGAGCCGTTGATGGGGATCACGATCAGGTTACCCCGGTTTACCGACGAGCCACGCTGGTTCCACAGCGTCAGCTGCTCCGAAATGCGCGGGTCTTGGTCGATGCGCGACTCGATCTGCATGGGACCGTAGACAAGAGAGTCCTTCGAGAACTTATAGATACCTAGCTGACCGTAATCAGAGCCGTCGGAGTCCGCGTAGAGCCACGAGATCATGTTCTGCTTGCCCGCCGGCACGTAGGGTCGCATCATGATGAATCCCACCTCATCCGTGTCCGGAAGACGCATCGTCACATAGTACGGGGAGATGGGCGTACTCTCGGAGCCTCGCACCTCCATCGGCGTCTCCCAGAGATCCTCCTGGTTGTAGAATACCCGCGGATCCTCCACGTGATAGGCTCCATAAAGGTCGGCCTGAATCAAGAAAAGCTGCTCGGGATACCGCCAATGTTCGCGGAGCGCTGGATCCATCTCTTCGACCGGTGCAAAGAGCCCCGGGAAGATCGATCGATAGGTCTGGACGAGCGGGTCATCAGGGTCGACCACGTAGAATGTCATCTCGCCACTGTAGGCATCGATCGTCACCTTGACGCTGTTACGAATATAATTGAGCCCCCGGGTGGACCGAGAATAGGGGAATCGATCCGTCCACGTGTACGTATCATACAGCCAGACGATCCGCCCGTCCGCGATCACGGCATAAGGGTCCGGGTCGAGCCAGAGCATCGGGGCCACCATCTCCACCCTATCCCCTAGGACGCGATGAAAGAGAATGCGGCTGTCCGGCCTGATAGCCTCAGACAGCAAAATCGGCGTGCTATTGAAACGGAGCGCGAAAGCCAAACGCCGGAGAAGCCCCCCCATCGGCACGCCCGCGTCCCCCTCATAGCGCGAATAGACGTTCGCATCGCCGCTGGGATAGTCAAACTCGTCCTCCGACGTGTTGATGACCACATAGTCGGAGGACCTCTCCCCGAAATAGATCTCCGGACGGTCGATCTCAAGACTCGGGCTCTCCGTCTCGGGGGGGATGTTGCGCACCAGCAGACGGGGAAGCCCCTCCTCGCTCACCTCAGACACCGGGCTCAGACATAGCCCATAGCCGTGGGTGTAGATCAAGTGCTTGTTGATCCAGGTGCGCGCGTCCTCTCGCATCTGCTCAATGTCCAGCTCGCGCACGGCCAAGTTCACTTGCCGCAGCTGTCCATCGATGATATACCGATCGATGTCCACATCGTTGAACGTGTAGTAGGTCCGAATCTCCTGGATCTGCTCGTACGTGGAACGGAGAGGCTGCCAATCCCAGAGCCGTACGTTCCTCAATGTGTCGGAATTGTCCTCAGCCTCCTGGGGGGTCAACTCGTCCGTCGTCTTGTAATCGTACTCCAAGACGTTGGTGAGACCATAGGCGTGACGAGTGAGACGGATATTGTGCTCAATGTACGGCCTCTCCAGAGCCAGCTCGTTCGGTTCCACGGTGAAGCGCTGCACAGCCGCCGGGTAGAACTCGCCGATCAATACGAGAGCCAGCCATGCCCCCCCCACGTAGAGAAGCAGTCTCCAGCGGCGGATGAAGATGTTCACGACCAGCAATACGGCGCCCGCCGCCACCACGATCGCCATCAGCAAGAAAAGCGGCATGCGCGCATTGACGTCCGTGTACCCCGCTCCGGAGACCACGCCGGCCGACGACTCCACCAGAGCCCAGCGCTTGAACAGATAGCTCACAGCTCTGCCCGCCAGAAAGAGCGCCCCGAGCACAGAGAGATGCCCGATCGCCTCTGCCTTGCGAACGCGCCCGGCGAAAACGTACATCAAAGCATTCCCGATGATGGTCAGGACCACCAATCCCATCGCCCATCCGAGAAAGTAGCGGTAAAAGGGGAGCTTGAAAACGAAGAAGCTGGCGTCAAGACCGAAGATCGGGTCGCTTAGATCGAACACCGTGGCATGCCGGAAACGCAGGACTGTCATCCACTGGCCTGCCGCACTCGACGCCATGGTCAACGTGATCAGCGCCACCACCCCGCTCACCACAACACGGAGTAACCGGGGTGAGATAGTGACGGAGGGTCGACCGCCCTTACCGCCCACCCTGAGTTGGATCGGGCCAAAAAGCCGCTTCGGGAGGACAAGCCAATTCAGAATCAGAAAGACGACGACTATCCCCGCGCCGAGCCCCCAGAGGAGGACCCGTGAGAGGATTCTGGTCTCTAGTACATCTAACTGTCCAACGCTGTCGTACCAGAGCCAATCTGTGTAGAACGTAGTAGCATTCCCAGATACGATCGGAAGGAAGACCAGCCCCGAAAGGGCAACAGCAACCCAGATGACAATGCGCTTGGAGTCTTTGTTCATGCGATGCAGTTCTCTTTTCTCGCGAGCTGGGAGCCCGGCGGAGTGCTACACGCGGGTTACGTACTCACCGTTGCGGGTGTCGACGCGGATCGTGTCACCCACCGCAACGAAGAGCGGCACATCCACGTCCAGGTCTGTCTCCGTGGTGACGGTCTTCAGTGTGCCGGTTGCCCGGTCACCGGCAACTGCCACCTCCGAACGGACGACTTCTAGGTCAACCTTCGTGGGCAGATCCACGTCAATAACACGCCCGGAGTACACCGAGACGACGATTTCCATGTTCGGCTTCAAGTAGTTCCGCGCATCGCCCAACACGGAGGCCGGCGCCGCCACTTGCTCATAGGTCTCCGTGTCCATGAAGTGATACAGGTCCCCGTCGGTGTAGAGGTATTGAACACCCCGCCTCTCCACGTACACGTCCTCTACCTTATCGCCGGAGATAAACGTGTGCTTGACCGTCGAGCCGGTGTTGATGTTGCGCAGCTTGGTGCGGATGTACGCCTTCCCTCTCCCGGGTTTGTGATGCTCGTACTCCAGGACCCGGAAGAGCTCACCGTCCATCGTGAATGTCACACCCTTGCGCAGCTCGTTGACGTCGATCATAATTGCCTCCAAAAAGAGATATGTACCTCAGGGAAGACCAGCCTGAGGCAGAGATCCTTCGACTCCTGAGGGGGAACTCCTGCCCCGCATCGGTTTCGCGCAGTCGCTGGTGAATCGGCCAAGCGGATTGGATTATACCCTCCCCGCCGTCTACGTCAATTGTGCATCCTCCAAAGGGTGCACGAACGAGTTGTCGCCCCTAGAGGTGCGATGCATCTTCCAGGTGCGTTCCACCTCAGGACCGTATGCTTGATACGTATGCCAGTCACAGCTGGTCAGGTCACTGGCGCCAAGGGCCCCCAACCATCGACCATCTCCGCGACAAGTCGTTAGCAAGCCCCCGTCCAAAGCTCCTGTGCCACGCCCGGAGCGCAGGAGGCGATCCCACAGCTGGTTGCCCCGCTGAGCGAAGCGACGTATACTATAACGCCCTGACGAGATAGTCCCAACGTGCCGCCGTTGTGAGGCCGGATGGACAGCCCTTGCCGTGGCTGTCGCAGCCGAAAGGAACACGCTAATGGCTATCACCGAAGTAGATGATCTCTTCGCTTACCACGAGTTCATGCGCCTTAGCGAACACGCCCTTTACGAAGCCTACAAAGAGAGCCTACGCGCCAAAGACGTCTTCCACGCCATCTTCAACGGAGAGATCCTCGAGCACTACCCACGGCGCAAGCGCGTGTTGATTGTTGGACCAAGTATGGGCTTCGATCTTCAAATCCACGTGGTGTGCGAGTACGCCAACCGAGACGAACTCGTTGCCATCACCGTCTACATCCCCGATAGACCTCGCTGGACCACGGATCGCGCCCGTGCCTGACACCGGAAGCTTGCAGAACGCGGCGCCATCTGAACCTCAACTGTCCTCAGCTGGCATAGTTCGTTGACTCCCCCTATAATAACTGCCACTTTCATCGCGCGAGCACGGCGATGGTCAGACAGGACAAGACCAATCCTCGTGCAATACTCCAGAGATTGAGAAGGAGATATCATGCCCAGCTACCAGCGTCCCCCCGGAACCCTCGACACGCTGCCCGAGGAACAAGCTTACTGGTTCCGTCTCCGGAGCCACACCAAGCATCTCGCTGAGCTGGCTGGCTTCGAGCGCATCGACACGCCCATCTTCGAGGCGACCGAGGTTTTCGCCCGCGGCATAGGCGAGGGTACTGATGTGGTGGACAAAGAAATGTACACCTTTACCGACAAGGGCGGAAGAGATCTGACGCTCCGCCCTGAGTTCACTGCCGGGGTCGTCCGAGCCTACATCGAGAACGGGCTCCACGTCGAGGTCACGCCCCAGAAGCTCTACTCCATCGGCTCCACCTTCCGCTATGACCGGCCCCAGGCCGGACGCTACCGTCAGTTCACTCAGTTCAACGCCGAAATCCTCGGCGAGCAAGACCCGGCCGCCGATTTGGAGATCATGACTCTGGTCTGGGACATGTACGCCGGCCTGGGATTCCCGGATTTGGAGTTCCAACTCAACTCCACCGGGTGCCCCCGCTGCCGACCAGCGTACGTCGAGGCCCTGCGCGAGTACTACCAGGGACACGCCAAGGAGACTTGCCAGGACTGTCAGCGCCGTTTGGAGCGCAGCCCGCTGCGCGTCCTTGACTGCAAGGAGGATGCCTGCCAGCCGATCATCGAGAATGCCCCTCGGATCATCGACTATCTCTGCAATGAGTGCCGGGAGCACTTCGCCAGCCTGCGCAGCTACCTGGATTTGTTGGACCGCCGCTACGTGCTCAACCATCGACTCGTCCGCGGACTGGACTACTACACAAAGACAGTCTTCGAGGTGTGGGCCTCAGGCATCGGCGCGCAGAGCGCCCTCTGCGGCGGCGGACGCTACGATGGACTCGCGGAGCTCCTGGGTGGACCCGAGACGCCAGGGGTCGGCGTCGCCGTCGGCCTGGAGCGGATCGTGATTATGCTGAAGGAGCTGGAGATCGCGCCCCCTTCCCCACCCAGGCCACAGGTCTTCCTCGCCTATCTGGGACAGCGCCCCCGGGAGAGATCCCTGGTACTCATGGACGAGCTTCGCCGGGCCGACGTCGGGGTCTTCTTCGCCATGGGCAAGGATCGCGGCTTGAGGAGTCAGCTCCGAGAGGCAGACAAGCGCAGCGTCCGGTACACCGTAATCCTCGGTGAGAACGAACTGGACAGCGGGATGGCCACGGTGCGGGACATGAAATCAGGGGACCAGACGGACGTCGGTCTCAACCTGCTCGTCCGCTGGCTCAAAGAGCGCGTCTGAGCCGCATCAACCAGGACGTCAACCTGCGGCGGCCCGAGCCCCCGGTGACTACCACAGAGGCCCGGGACGTCATCCCAGTACTCTTCGGCGAAAACCCTCCGCCGGTTGCGCAACCAGCGCCGGTTGAGTAGCTTTGTAGCGCCAGCGGAAAAGTGTATCGAAACCAAGCGTCTTCTGCCCCAAGAGGCACTTCGACAAACCGCTTGGCTTCGACGCCGTGCCGAGCTTGTCACTTGCACTGAGCTTGTCGAAGTGAAGCATACGTCGCTTCGCTCCCACTCAGCCGGCGCTCTCCACCAGCCCTTAACTGGGGAGGGATCCACGCCTGCGTGTACTAGTTCGGATGCGCAAGACCCCTCCCAAACTTCCGACCCCTCGCCCCTTGCGTCCCGGGGTCAGCTCTTGCTCGTGACGATGCCCCAGATTTCCTTGACCGTAGGCCGCTTTCCGTAGATCAGAAGCCCCACCCGGAAGAGCTTCGCGCCGACCCATAGGGCGCCCGGAATTGAGGCCGCCAACACCGCGATGCTGCCTGCCACGTCCATCCAGGGCACCTCCGCCAATGGCAGCCTGAGCATCATCATCGTGGCCGCCGTCAAGGGGAAGAAGCTTAAGATGCGTGCAACCAGGGCATTGGGGTTAGCGAATAGAAAACCACTGAGCATATAGGGAATCGCCGCGAAGAAACTGAAGAAGCCCGCCAGTTGCTGGCTCTCCTGCATCGTCGTCCCCAACGCCCCGATCCCCGCCATGAGAATCGCGTAGAGCGTGTAACCAAGTAGGTAGTAGACGACGCCCAGAACCATGACCCGGATCGGAATGACGAGCGCTCCGGCCGCCGCCACTATGGCCACCAAGCCTCCGCTGAAGGCTATGGCGCTCAGGAGCCAGACCACCACCTGTGTCAGGCCCACGGCTCCCAATCCCATCACCTTCCCCGCCATCAACTCCATCGGCTGAACGGAAGAGATGATGAGTTCCACCACACGCGTCTCCTTCTCCGTGGCCACGCTCCGCAGCAAGTAGCCCGACGACACGAAGATCGTCATGATTAAGAAGAAAGACAGCATGTACGGGACGACGAAGGTGAAGACGAAGCTCAACGGTCCTTCACCGCGCGTCTCGCCGCCCGAGATAACGCGCGACTCCGGCCGTAGGGGCCGAGCAGTTCTCTCGCGGATCTCTTCGTCGACCCGCCCAGCTAACAGGTGCTCGACCATGAACGCCCGGACGTCCGACGAATCGCCTACTTCCACCGCGCCGAAGCCGCTCCCAACGGTGAGCACAACCACGCGCCCCGTCTCCAGATAATCCTCCGGGACTAGCAAGGCCGCCGAGATCTCGCCCGACTCCACTGCATCGGAGGCAGCCCCCTCACTAAGGAAGGGCACAAAATCCTCCCCATACTCCGGGCGGATCGGCGAGAAGAACCCGGATTCATCCACGACCCCGATCGGTTGGTCGGCTCCTTCGAACTGCCTCGCCAGGAAGTCACCTATCTGCCGCGTCTCGCCCCCTAGCAGCATAGCCAGGAGGAGCCCCACGACACCCAGCGCGGGCACAGCGGCCGTCATAATGATGAATCCCAGCCGCCTGACGCTCGTCAGGTACTCATGTCGAGCGATGACCCATATCTTGCCCCAGTCCATGGCTCTAGGTCTCCTCCCTCCCAACCACCTCGACAAAGATATCCTCCAGGGGCACGGGCGCGACCTCAAACTCACGAACGTCGATACGCCGTTCGACCAGGTGCCGTAGGACGTCCTGAGGGTCGACGCCCTCGTCGAGGGTCAAGTTGAAGGCCCCATCATCCGCCTCCACCAAGAGCACCCCTGGGATCTCCCCCGCCAGATGGGACACCGTCTCGCGGGATCGGAGGCGAACCGTGTTGGGCGCATGCTCCTCCTTGATCGCATCCAGGTGGTCGTAGAGTACCGCTCGCCCGTGGTGGATCAGCAGAATCCGGTCACACAACGCCTCCACCAGATTCATCTGGTGGGTACTGAGCACAATCGTCTTGCCCGCTTCCCGAAGGTCGTCGACGAAACCCTTGAGCCGTTCCGTGTTGACAGGGTCCAGCCCTTGAAACGGCTCATCAAGAATGAGCAAGTCCGGATCGTGGACCAGGCTGGCAATAAACTGGAGTCGCTGCTGCATGCCCCGACTCAGATCCTTGACTTTCCGGTCGGCCCACTCGTCCAGGTCGACGCGCTCGAGCAGGGCCCATCCACGGCGCCGTGCATCTGCTCGCGACACCCCCTTCAGCTCAGCCAGATAGATCAGGGTGTCCAGGACCTTGACGTCACGGAAAAGCCCTCGTTCCTCTGGCAGGTAGCCGACCCGCTCTTTAGCATCCGCCGGCCGGGCCCCCAGAACGGTCACCTCCCCCTCGTCCGGCTGCAAGATATCCATGATGATGCGGATCGTGGTCGTCTTGCCCGCGCCATTGGGCCCCAGGAGACCGAACAACTCCCCCTTGGACACCTCGAACGAGAGCTCGTCGACAGCCACAACCTCACGGTAACATTTCACGAGACCCGCAACGTGAATCACCATCATCTGTTCCTCACCCACCAACCTGACCCCATCCAGGCGAAAGCCTGCCCATTCCGGGGCAGACGCGCCCATGCAGAAGCAAGACCCGGCGTCAACCGGGTCTTACACCAGACCTCCATCCATCGTCCACCTGCGAAACGCGAGAACGCGCCCTACCGCACTAGAATCGCCGCCACAAATCCTCGACGTCAAGATCCGACGCGATATCCATCTGCATTTCCAGCAAGGCTCGATAGCTCTCCCGAGTCTCCTCGGTCATAGCGTGGGCCTCGTCCGGATGCCGGGCCGCAAAGGCGGCGATCATCACCACGATCATGGCTGCCAGACCGGTGAACGAGGGCACGTTCGTCTGCGTTGGGCCCGGGCAGATGATGGACGTCTCTGCCTCCAGTGCCGCCGCCGCGACCGATGACGCAGCCAGCACAAAGGTCCTTGCACCGCGCTCGCGCGCAAAGCGAACTGCGCTCGCCGTATCCAGGTCCATGCCCGACAGCGAGAACCCTATCACGAGATCGTCCTGTCCAATCTCCTTGAGATTGGTAGCCGCCTCGAGCGGGTCAGTCGCGACGCTGACTGCTGAGAGCCCGATCTCACGCAGCGCGCCGGCGCACAGACCGGCCAGATAGACGCACAGCCCCTGCCCTACGACCCAGATCTGATTGGCATCCAACAGGGTCGGAAGCAGTGCGTTGACCTGCTCTGAGAGACGGTCCTGCGTCAGCTCCAAATTGTGCTTCTCGTTGCCCAGCAGACTGCGGAAGAGCTGCAAATCGTCGGCAGCTTCGAGGTCCGCCGTGTAAGAGGCCTTCAGCTCCGCCCTGACGACCGCTTGAATCTCCTTGCTCAACTCACGGAAACCCGTGTATCCCAACTCCTGAGCGAAGCGCACGACTGTCGCGGCATCCACGCCCAGGCGATTGGCTAGCTCCGTCGCTGTCATGAACGCGGCGTCGAGCTGATTCTGGAGCATGAAATCTGCCAGCTTCCGAAAACTTGGCGTCAAATCATCGTAGTTCTGTTGGATCTTCTCGCGAAACATCGTCACATCTCCTTCTGCACTGACAACACAGGGAAGCTCACAGACCTCGGCTCCTTCCTGGGCGTGCGGCGGAGCGGCTCGGTGACATAGTGGAGGGTTGATGGAGAACGAGCTGACCCCTGAGCACGGCCGGGGAGTAAGGTGCGCTGAACACCCCCTCGTAGATTGCGCTTATTCTACCATGAGTACAGGTAAATTGCAAAAGCATGCCTCCGACCACTCTGCAAAGTCCCAGTCACAGACGAGCCCCACCCATCCGCGACGGGCGTAGCAGAAGGGGCGGCGGATCGAGCCCTTGGGGGAGACGGACAGTTTGACATGCTCATTGCCCGTGCTATAATCCCGGCGCTTTGGCGACTACAGCAGACGGTGAGGCTCTAGCAGGCCGCGAGTGTCGCTTCAGTAAGCTCTGGGCCCCCGTCGTGGGGCTGACGGCGCTGGCGGGGGCGCTCCGGATCATCCACCTGGCTGGTATGCCTCCAGGGCTCTATCACGATGAAGCCATCAACGGCCTCGACGCACTCCGAGTTCTGCGAGGCAGCTATCCCGTCTATTTTCCTGCCAACCACGGTCGCGAGCCCCTTTTTCTCTACCTCGTCGCCGTCGCCGTCAAGGCCGTAGGACGGACTCCCGGTGCGGTCCGTCTGCCGGCTGCCGTATGTGGGACCCTCACCATCCCCGTTACCTTCTGGATGACCCGGGCCTGGTTCAAGCGCTCCACGGCGCTCCTCAGTGCCGCCATCATGACCGCGATGCTCTGGCACGTCCATCTCAGTCGCACCGGCTTCAGGGCTGTCACACTCCCGCTCATGGTCGGTAGTTTTCTGGCCGTCATCGGTCATGCCCTCCGATCTCAACGCCCACTGACCTGGGCCGCAGCCGGTGCGCTTTACGGCCTCTCCTTCTACTCCTACGTCGCCGTCCGCTTCACCCCCGTCCCCTTGCTCGGCCTCGGCGTCTACCTGCTGTGTATCCGGAGAGGGCGCGATCTCTGGCCGGGCGTGCTGTGCTTCGCGGGTGGCGCCCTCCTATGCCTCCTCCCCCTGGCCATCTACACCCTCGGCCACTGGCACGTAGTCATGGGCCGACCGTCCCAGGTCTCGATCATCAACCCCGCGGTGAATGGAGGAGCATTCTGGCGCACGCTCTGGAGCCACGTGGCCCGGACTATGGGCATGTTCTTCGTGCGCGGGGACACCATCGCCCGCCACAACGTCCCCGGGCGACCCGTCTTCACCGTGCCTCTGGGAGCAGCGATGGTTCTAGGCACCGCGCGAGCCGGGGTGCGTGCTCGAGGGGGTGACGCCGGCTCGGCCCTTGTCTTGGTCTGGCTTGCAGGGATGCTAGTTCCCACTGTGGCTGCCGCCGATGCTCCCCACTTCCTACGCGCCGTGGGTATACTGCCGGTTCTCGCTATCCTCCCGGCGCTGGGCATCGAGACTTTGCTGGATGCACACGTGCAGAAAGGCTATCGGGTCTACCCCGCGATTCTCATCGCCCTTGCCCTGGCCTATGGCCTGGGGTCGACCGTGCGGGACTACTTTGTCGACTACGCGCAGAGCGCCGACACCCGCTACGCCTTCGAGTCAGCTGCTGTGGAGTTGGCATCCGAGATCAATCGCTTCACCGGGACAGGCTGGGACGGTCAAGCGCTCAACGACGGCATACCTCCCGTCGACGCGGGGCGCCGCGTCCTCGTCGACAGGCGACTATGGGAAGCTTGGGACGCCGTCCCCTTTCTCGTTCCCCAGCAGGAGAGTGTAACCCTCATCCAGCCCAAGTCTCCCCAGCCACTGGAGGAAGCTGACCACGTGCTCCTTCTCCTCTGGCCCTATGGCGATCTCGAGCCCCAGCTGGCCGCGCTCCCCCGGCCAGCCACCATCAAGGTAGATGTCGGCCCGCTGACCAGAGGGGATCTGGAGGACGAACCCTATCCGGCCTACGCCGCCTACGAGATCGGGCCGGGGGCAGATCCCACGGCCGATGTCGCGGGCCGCTTTCGGGACACCCGCTCTCGGGACACCCTCTCTCTCGTCGACTACAGCGTCGACGTGACCAGCGGCGACCTGCGGCGTTCGTACACGGTCCAGCTGAACTGGCGAGCTGAAATGGCGCCGTCCGCGGACTACACAGCCTTTGTCTATCTCTGCGACGAACGCTGCACTGCATCCACCATCCTGGCGCAGGACGACGCCCAGCCTGGCACAACGTTCTACCCGACGAGTCTTTGGCGTCCTGGGGTCGTCGTCGTCGACGCCCGCACATTGCACCTTCCGGCAACGGCCCCACCCACCGTGACAGTTGGCGTGGGGTTGTACGCATGGCCCAACATGGAACGCCTTGCAATCACCGAGCCGCCAGGACCGTGGCTCGACGACATCCTCCTTATCCCGACCGCTGACTGAGATGATGAATCGCAGCGACCGAGTGGTCTCCCTTCTCTTGCTCGTGGCCTTCTCCTCCCTCTATTTCGCCACGACGACGGGCATCACATGCAGCAACGACGGGAGCCACTATGCTCTTACCCGAGCTCTGGCCGAGGAAGGGCGTTTCACCATCGGCACATACGACGACTACGCCGAGGGTAACGACGTGGCCCGGCGGGACGGTGTGCTCTACAGCGACCGGCCCCCCGGCACAGCCCTGGTTGCCGCCGCGTTCTACAAGCTCGGCGGCCTCCTACCCCAGCCCCTTGATCCCCTTCCTTCCCGCCACGATGCAGAAAACCCTCGTCTTCTCTACGTTATGCTCGTCCCCGTGTTGGCCGGGGCCGCTGGGCTCATTCTCACCTACCTCACCCTCCGCCTCCTTGGTATCTCGACCTTCAGCGCTCTGACCACCGCCGTGGTCCTGGGCCTGGGCACCGTACACTGGAAGTACAGCAGTGTCCTCTTCTCACACGCTGTCTCCGGTTTTCTGGTCGTGCTCATCATCTACCTGACAGCGCGGCTGACGCGGGAAGCCGCGCGCACGCGCCATCTGTCCGCCGTCCTGGGCTTCCTGACAGGCTGCGCCGTGCTCGTGGAGTACTCCAATGCCCTTTTGATCCCCGCCATCGCCCTCTATGTCTGGACGGCGATGCAGCAGGGGACAGCCCGAGCGAAAGCCATCCAGATCGGGCTCTTCGGCCTGGGAGGCCTTGTCCCTGCCGCATTCCTGGGCTTCTACAACACCGTCAATTTCGGCAGCCCGTTTTCCCTCTCTTACGATTATGCCATCAACTATCCCTGGGCGGGCAACCTCGTCGAGACCTTCAGCTTCCCCATCCACCGCGGTCTCATCGCTATCCTCTACTGGGGAGTGGGAGGCGGCTGGTGCAACCCGACCTGCTACAACCAGGGGGTTCTCCTCCTCTCGCCCGTCCTTCTCCTCTCCCTTTTCGGCATCGGTGCCTTCTTCCGCCGAGCGCCGCGCTTCGCATCGCTCACACTCGGCCTCTTTCTCGTGTACGTTGCCATCTTTGCGATGCACCGGACCTTCCACGGCTTCACGGCCGACAGCCGCTACCTGACACCCTTCCTCGCCCTGTGGACCCTTCCCCTGGGCTTCTTCGTCGAGCGGATCGACCGCACCAGTGGACGCCGCCCCTGGCGCGCCGTCGCGACCATGATCCTCTACGGCCTGCTCTTTCTCTCCGTGCGTAACGCGTTCCTTCATATTGGCACGTCCTACAACTACAATCTGGATCTCGGCAAGCTGTCTACGCTAGTCGCTTCGCCGGCGAATTGGGCCTACCTGCTCCGTGAGGTCTTTCCCAATGCCAGGAACCTCCCGCTGCTCTGGCTATTCGAGGGCATAGTCGCCATTGTCGGGACGGCGGTATGGTGGGTAGGCATGGGGCGACGCAGAAGCCGGTAGCCGGGGCTTTGTGTTTTTGTTCGAATGTGCTAAAATCACAAGCCGATTACGACTATGAGGGGCACCACAGCCGATTCACCGTCTATCGGCCCCAAAATCTGCAGGACACCTGGAACGTTGAGTCAGACCATTTGCAGGTTTCTTGAAGACACGTTTCGATCGAGGAGGATGAAGGTGGTCAAGAACAATATGCACCCGATGTTGAGGGGGCTTCTCCTGGTCAGCATGGTGACGACGGTACTGCTCGCCGTGGCCCCGTCGCAAACCCTGGCCCAGCAGGACAATCTCCTGAAGAATAGTGGATTTGAGCAGGGTTGGTACGACATCAGCGGCACCCAGCAGTGTCCGAATCACTGGGACATGGGCTGGACCGAGGGTATCGCTATGGGCAATGCAAACAGCGTCACAGCCCGTCCAGAGAGCAGAGTGCTCCCCCGGACCCAGGTTCCACCGGACGAGCACGATCTCTACTACTGGGACGGGGATTACACGCTAAAGATGTTCTGGGCTAGGGCTCCCATCCACATCTCGGTTTTCCAGGACGTCGGTGGCCTCGAGGTGGGGCGCGAGTACCGCTTCGTCGTCCCCACCTACATCGATACCTTCGAGTGGGACAAGGGCAAGAACATCCCCACGGACCCCTTCGCGGCCGAGGTTCGACTGGGCGCTGGCCCGGCGGGCGCCAACTGGCAGGATGCCAACGCCATCAATTTCAGCAATTGGGCAAACCCGACCAACACTTCCCCCTACTACCTGGCGCGTACCACCCTCCAGTTTAAGTTCGTTGCGACAGAACCGCAGATGAGGGTCTTCGTCGAGTTCAAATCAAAATGGACCCTGGACAACAACGGTATCTTTATGGATGCCCTGAGGCTGGAACCCCTGGAGATGGCCGCCTCGCCCACGCCGACGGCGCCCCCTCCGCCGCCCACGCCAACGCCGGGGCCTTCCCCCACGCCTCTCCCCACTCCGACCCCACGTCCCGACGGGTCCATCGTCCACGTGGTGCAGACCGGAGACACGCTGGGAGCCATCGCCTTGCAGTACGACATCACGGTGGATCAGCTCCTAGCGCTCAACGCGGGCTCCATCGGCGACAACAATCTGATCAGGACCGGTCAGGAGCTGGTCGTCTCCACCCCCAGCGAGGCGCCAACGTCTACGCCCCTTCCCGAGCCCCCGACGGCGACACCACAACCTGAAGGAGAGGGTTCGGGTGAGTCGAGTGAGTCGGGCGAGTCCGGCGAGTCCGGCGAGTCCGGCGAATCCGAAGCGGCACCCGGCGGCGCCTCCGTCTGCGTGCTTGCCTTCCATGATCGAAACGGCGATACGGTGAGGGACCCGGCGAATGAGGAGCTTCTGCCCAATGTCGAGTTCACCCTCGCGACCGCCTCTGGCGTGGCCGCGCAGTACACCTCCGATGGCGTCAGCGAGCCCCATTGCTTCACCGGATTGGCTCCTGGATCGTACCGCGTCATTCAGCAGGCACCCGCCGGCTATGAGGCCACAGGCCTCCCGGAGCAGAACGTCGCTCTGGCCGAAGGCACCAGCTTCGACCTCCAGTTCGGAAACGCGCGCACGACCGCAGCCGGCGAAACCGAAGGCACCGAGGAGGGTGAGGAGGTGGCTGAGTCGGAGAGCACCGACGCCTCGGCGTCAGGAGGCGGTGGGGAGAGTTCGAGCAGCGGGGAAGACAACGAGAGCGATCTCCTCAGCAGAGTCCTGACCAATGTGGCACGAGTGGCCGGAGTCCTGGTTCTCATCCTGGCGGGCGCCATTGCAGTGCTCTTCTTCCTCACCAGACGTCGCCGCTACTAGACGGATCCACCGTTGAGTTCGCCTCGGCAGAGAGGCAGACTCAAGCCATGAAGACCTCTGCACGGAGCGTCGCCTGGGAAAAACTCGTACCCCCGGCGACGCTTCTGCTCGTATCCCTTCTGGCTGCCGCGCCCCTCTGGGGTCCGGGCTTGCTCAACACCCGCGGGGGCGGGGACAGCCCTTTTCTCCTCTTTCGCACCCACCAACTCGCCGCTAACCTCCGCGCCGGTGTCTTTCCCGCTCGCTGGATGCCAGACGCCGCGTACGGCCTCGGCTATCCCTTCTTCAACTACTACGCTGCGCTGCCCTACTACCTGGCCGCGAGCCTCTCTCTGGCCGGCCTTGGCGTCCTCACCGCCCTGAAGCTGACTCAGAGCCTCTTCATGGGCGCGGCGGCCCTGGCGATGTATGCCTGGGCTCGCCGCGTTCTTGGGGGCCGATCAGCCGCCTGGCTGGCCGCCGTGGCCTACACCGTGGCCCCCTTCCACCTCGTCAACGTCTACGTCCGCGGTGACTCGCTCTCCGAGTTCGCGGCTTTCGCCTTTTACCCCCTCATCCTATGGGGTCTCGACCGGCTCGCAGCGGCACCGTCCTTCAAGCACTCTCTCCTGCCCGGCATAGGCTACGCCACGTTGATCCTGACCCACAACGTCTCCGCCCTCATCTTCTCGCCTTTCCTCCTCCTCTACGTCCTCTTCTATGTCGGCGAGGCCATCGTCCCAGTGCAACATCGGTCCTGGCGCACCGCCCTATGCCGGTCCGGGCTGCTCTTCCTTCCCCTGGTCCTCGGGCTGCTGCTCTCGGCGTGGTTCTGGCTCCCCGCGCTCGGCGAGACCCGTTACGTGCAGCTCGATGCACAGACGACGGGGTACTTCTTCTACGGGAATCACTTCCGGGCGGCCGACCTCGTCCAGCGCGGGTTCCTGTTTGACTACAATACCGGAGGCGAATCCACCTCGGCCTTCTCGATGGGACTGGTGCAAACCGTGCTCATCAGCCTTGGTACTCTCACCACTCTATTCGTAACCGTGAGGCATCGTCGCTCGGCGCCACCGGCACGACTGGGCGAGAATGGCTCCGGAGCCCACCATCGCGGCCACCCCCGTCGGATCTTGATCCTGGCGACCCTCAGTTTGCTCACGGCGACGTGGATGATCACACCGCCCTCGAAATACCTCTGGGACCATGTGCCCCTGCTGCCTATGGTCCAGTTCCCGTGGCGTTTTCTCTCCCTGCAGGCCCTCTTCGGTGCCCTCCTCATCGGTGCTCTCGTCCGATGCGCCACCGGTCTTGGACCGCGAACCGCATGGGCCGCCGCCTTGATCCTGGCCGCCCTCCTGAGCGCCGGATCACTCATCGGCTTCCATCCGGAGTACCTTCCCATCAGCGAGAGCGACGTCACCACGCAACGGCTCCGGCTCTACGTGCTCTTCACGGGCAACATCGATTCGACCATCCACTACGAGTACCTGACACGCTGGGTGGATCCTCGGCCCCACGCAGGGCCGCGAGACATCTCTCCCG
>Ga0180431_10002134_pt1 | contig 26871 bp, 22 predicted proteins | sample SS_ome_11_FD_132459 | JGI IMG/M metagenome (GOLD analysis project Ga0180431, IMG submission 132459) | Hypersaline lake sediment archaeal communities from the Salton Sea, California, USA - SS_1_MS_1 metaG | ecosystem: Environmental > Aquatic > Non-marine Saline and Alkaline > Hypersaline >... | reverse complement strand
CGACTTGTGAAAAGTTGCGTAATCTTATCAGGAGGTGTTGATAATATGGCAAAGCCAAGTGTGAAACGAAGTATCTTCCAGCGTATTCTGGGTATATGCGCAACCAATCCGCCAAAGGACGAGAGCTGCTGGCAATACGAGGGTGGAAAAGTGACCGTGACCCTCTCCCGCGCCACAGAGCTTTCCGGCGAAAACGGGGCTATCCGTCTGGAGAAAAAAGGCCTGCCGCACGGGGTTCTGGTATTCCGGGGCGGTGATGGTCGGTATCATGCCTTCAGTAACAAGTGCACTCATATGGGACGACGGCTCGACCCGGTACCCGGTGTTGAGCAGGTGCAGTGCTGCAGCCTGGGCGGGTCAAGCTATGATTACCAGGGGAACTTAATCTCCGGTTTCGCGAAGAAGAACGTGCCTGCTTTCCCGGTGACCGAAGAGGAAGGCAAACTGGTGATCACTCTCCAGTAGCTGGGCATGGCAAAAGTTTGAACTAAGAAACCTCTGATTGAGTTTAAATCGATTTGCCCTTTTATCCTTCTTTCTGCCATAATTTGCTCGGTCAACAAAGGAGGCAGTCATGTATGACGAATTCCTGAGGCTTTGCGGATATGAGCCGGAAGAAGTAGCCGAACAGAAAACCCGGGTGGAAAAGGCCTTTACGAAGCTAGGCCTGACTGAAGAGGACATCAAACTCGGGGAATCCAGAATAAAACGATTCTATGCAATTGAGCTCGAAGCAGTAAGAAAGTTGCTCGGCGTGTGGGTGAAGGAACTGGTGGATACCATGATGGCCGGCGAGGAAAAGAGCAAGGTAATCTACTCGGAATGGCCCGGCGCCAACTGCGTGCTCAATCTGGGCGGGGTAACCGCCTTCGATGATGTTCATTTCGCCACGCCCGTATCCCAGACCTTCATGGTTGTCCTTGGCGGTATCTTCGGCAAACTGGCCCCCTTCCTTGAAGCCGGGGAGAGCCTGGGAATGCCTCCAGCCAAGGCCCATTGCGGTCTCTGGCAAATGCACGTGGGAGTGATAGCCAGCGGCCTCATTCCCAAACCGGACCTGATAATTACCTCTCAATATATCTGCGACCAGGCAGCTGAGGCAGACCAGTTGCTGGAGGACCTCTACGGAATACCGGTAGTCTACCTTGATGGCTGCTGCGACTGGCAATACGGCGAGATGCCTTCAAAGCGGCAGGTGGAACTGGTTGCCGGCAGGATGCATAAGATTAAAGAGAGGATCGAAGAGGTTTGTGGTGTCCCGTTTCCGGAAGAAGCGGTAATGGCCGGATTTAAGGATATGGCCAAAACATACTTCTTCCACAAGGCACTGGTGGATACAATGGTAGCGGCCGACCCTCAGCCTATCAGCCAGGCCAATCTGGATCTGGTTTACTTTGCTCAATTCACTACCCTGCAGAATCGGAAGCAATATCAGCAGGCGGCTATGGCACTGGCCAGAGAGATAAAACGTCTGGCACAAGAAGGAAAAGGAATTGTCCCCAAAGGTTCTCCCCGCGTGTATCTCGCTTTCAGATTTCCGGGACAGCCGGATGTTTACCAGATGATCGAAGAACTGGGTCTGGCGATGCCGCTGGTGCTGCTGGACTATCTTCCACCCGAGGAGCCGGATGCCAATACTTACAATGATTTGATGGAGATCATTGCCAAGTCCGTATATCGTAATGCCCCGCCATGCACAGCCTATTCCAACATCAGATATAACGTCGATTCCTGCAAGGCCTTCGATCTCGATGGCGCCATTGAATTCTATCCGCTGGGATGCCGTCCGTATTCCATCACCCCACTGATGATTAAGAAGGCGATTTCAGATGAACTCGGAATTCCTTCTATTGTGCTGGAATGGGGTGGATACGACCCGAGAGATTACCCGGCAGAACAGTTCCGGAGCAGGATGGAGACCTTCGCCGAGACGGTCAGAATATCCAGGGATGCTAAACGGGCCTAGCGGGAGGATTCAACGATGGATGCAATGAACGAACTCAAAGAACACCTGACTAAACGTCCCCTCGAGTTGCGGCAGGCACAGGAAAAAGGGACAACGATAATCGGATATGTGCCCGGAGGGTTTATGCCGGAGGAACTGATCTATGCTGCCGGGGCGCTGCCGGTGGGAATGATCCGGGGAGGCAACTCCGATGCGGTAACCGAAAGCGCCAGCTATCTGCCGCGCTGGATCGATACCTTTTGCCGATCCCAGATCGGACATTACATGCTGGAGAAAGATTCCCTCTATCGAGTGATCGACTTGCTGGTAGCGCCGATAACCGATGTCAATGTGCGGGCACTGGCGGATTCCTTCGATTTTTACACCGATCTTAAAACCTTCAGATATGGCGTCCCCCACGATAAAGAAGATGATGTAATTCAGTATTACCTTGGCGGACTGCACCTGTTGAAAGAGAAGCTCGAGCAGGTTACCGGGAATAAGATGGAGGATGAAAAGCTCAAAGAATCGATAGGGCAATACAATCGGATGAGAGAACTGCTCAACGCGATCGGCGAATTGCGCAAATCTGAAGCTCCCCCGATAAGTGCCAGGGATTTCACATGGTTAAATCATGCCTCTTACCTGGCTGACATGCCCACATTCATAAAATGCCTGGAATCGATCTACGATGAGTTAAAGGGAAAGGAAGGTGCGCGACCAAGGACCCGTCTATTGCTGATCGGCTCAACTATGGCTATGGGAGATGATAAGCTATTCGACCTGGCTGAAGAATCGGGAGCTGCCATCGTTATGGAGGAATTTGCTGAAGGAATGAGGCATTACTGGGAACCGGTCAAAACCAACGGTGACCCGATGCAGGCCCTGTGCGACAGATATTTCACCAGAAGGCTGCCTCCCGCGTGGTCGAGACCCACGAAGGAGAGGGTCGACTTTTTCAAAAAGATGGCCGAGGAGTTCTCTGCCGATGGTATTCTCTGGTATCAGTTGATGTACCGGGACGGGTATGATGTACAGTCATCCTATTTTCAGAAAATCACCGAGGCGGAAATGGGACTCAGGATGCTCAAGGTGGAATCAGATTACGATCCGGTTGAGATTGGACCTCTCCGTACCCGGTTTGAAACCTTTATTGAAATGATTAAGATTTGATTCCCGCATCAGTCTGTTGGCTGACAAAATGGGCTGCCAGTCCATTCCCAACCAGTGCAACACATTATCAGGCAGAAGACAGCTTCAAAAAGCTATCCGATCGTCCACTTCTTGATCATGCTCCCCGCTATCAATATCAGCGCAACGAGTCCCAGAAAGAAGCCGGTGGTTCCCACGCTGCCACCACCCCCGGCCTCACCCTGTTCGCCCGGTTCACCTGCCTCACCCATTAAAACCATCAAATCCCATTTGTCGGCAGATTCAGCCGGATTCGCTTCGGCAGATTCGTCAATGGCTATATAGGTGCTGCCTCCATAGCTGACCGCGTTGTAAACCGCGTATTCTTCATCCTCATCCCATTCCCCTTTCCAGACGATGCTCAACCCATCTTCTCCCGGCTCTCCGGGTGGCCCCGCCGGACCAGGAGGTCCCTCAGCCCCCTCAATGACCGTTGAATCACCCGGCAGGCCCTGTTCGCCCTGTGGGCCACGGCAATCCATGATATCGACATTGCCATCACCATTGACATCTTCTGCTTTATCTGCTGTGCCATTCGCATTCAGATCCCAGCAGTTTACCCCATCTTCTCCGGAAAGGCCTGTAACCGGGATACCCGGAGGGCCCGTATCACCGGTCATGTCGATTACTCTGAACGTGGCTCTGGCTTCATCTTTGTATTCGTCCACTGCGGTAATTATATGGGCACCGGGCGAAGTCTGATCTGGCACACTGATAATCGCAGTAAAGCTTGAATCTCCGTCTGTATTTATGATGGCCGGTATTGGGGCTCCGTTCCAGTAGATTGTAATTCCACCCCATACGGAAAACCCCGTTCCTGAAATAGTCACCGCTGAGAAACCGGAATTCGGGCTCAACTTGATAAAAGGCGCTCCGGCCTGAGCATGAACGGTGGTTGCCATAATTCCCAGCAGAGACATTGCCAGCAGAAACACCGTAACCACTATAAGTATCGCCGAAGATATTCTCTTCACAAAAATTGCCTCCTTTCGGACACTATGGGATATTTGGCTTACGCGGCACGGGAGCCCTTTCGTTAATTTGAGGGCTATCATCAGGGGAGACAAGACTCCCCTCCTCAGACTTGAGCACGTCAAAAGGCTTTTCCCACGGGGGCCATTCATCGGTCAGTTCTTCGGCCCATCTTCCAGGATCGCTCGTTAGCTGATTCCATCCTCCACCCCAATGGATGGCCAGATATATCAGCACCGCAACAATGACAATCATCACAATAGCTCTGATGAGCTTGAAAAACGTCTTCCATGAACTAAAGAGTGGTTTGTGCGTCAGATCACAGTTACCTGTCTGGGAATTACTCCCGTCAGAAGCAGTTACCCCAATATTGTAAACCTTCTTTTCTCCTACGAAGGAGCCTCGTTTAGGCTTGGTTTTCATCGGGATTTCAATCGATTTCCAGGCGGGCAATACAGGAGCGTTATCCTTGAACCCGAACCGGCAGCCCTCTTCCATATCAGAGGCCTCAAGGTTAAATGTAATATCACTCACTCCAACGTTGGTAAGCTCAATCCTGAAAACGCCTTTTCTGCGGCAATTAATCCGAACCGGGCGAATTTGAAGAGTAAACTCAGGGAAGGGTAATATTTCAAGTTGACCGAGGACAGTCGTGACCTCACCCGGGACACTTTCCGAGCGGACATTGATGGCAAAAGGATATTTCCCGGCTTTTACCCCTTCCTGTTTAGGCGGGTGAAAGGGAATCTGAACCTGATCGGTTGCCTGGGGCATCAGTGCTACGCTTGAGGCAGAGAGCCCATACCACGCACTATCAAGCCCCACTACCTCAACGAGGAATTTATCCACAATTTCACCCATGTTTTGCAACTGGAGCGTTGCCTGAGTCGGCACAGTTCCCGCCTGAACCTGAAGCTCAGTTTGTGAAAGAGATGCCCTTATTCGATCCGACGGCTTTTCCGCAGCTATCGGCAGGGGATGGACTTCCAGTGTCTGGCTGACACTGCGCCGCTTGTTGGCAACCGTAATAGTGTATTCAGTGACCCCTGCGGGACGGACCGTCATCTCACCTTCGGATTTGACAACATCACTATCTAACGTAACTTCTTTCGCCCGTTTAACCGCCCAGGTCAACTTAAATTCCCGCTTATCATCGGTGGCCACTTCGAAGCTGCTAATGACAGGCTTCCGATAAAACCACGAAGGCAAGCCTATCCGAGGCAAACCTTTGATGAGCGGTGTGCGAACAAATTCGGCACTGGTAAACTTGGCCTTTTCATTTAATAGATGATCGCAGTGGGGACAGAAAATCAGGGCGGTTCCGGATACCGGTTTCAACTTGCGGCCACAATATGGGCAAAAATCCTGAACAGGGGCATCACCACCCGGCGGGAGCGCTGCCACTTTGAACTCGAATGGTTTTTCCCCACCCAGGAATGCCATCCATCCGAGTCGCACCTCCAGACTGGTGCCGGATCGGCCGGCGGCATCCACTGTCAAACGATCAAGCTGGAAGCGATATCTCAGCCTGTTTTTGGGATCGCTGGCTAGTAATTTCACCGTGGCTTCCCGCTCACCGGGATTAGCGGCCACAATTTGATAGGAAGCCTTCCTGCCGGCAAGGCTCAGAGGAGATATCTCCATGCCCACTTCCAGAAGAGCTTTGATTTCGATAGCTACCTGTGCAGTCGCGATTTCCGATGGGTCTTCCTGTGAAGCCACGTTTATTTGAAATGGGTGTGATCCACTCTCGCTCGTCTTCGGTGGGTGGATGGTAATTTTAAGATTGTCCTGATCATTAGGAAACAGCGCTACACTGGAAACAGGGATGGTGTACCAGCTTTCATCGAGCCCTTCGACACTAAGGATCATTTGGTCCACAGTTTGTCCCAAGTTGCGGATACTGGCACTTACTTCCCCGGTTTCTCCCGGCAGCAGAATCAGCTCTGCCGGCTCGGCTGTTACCTCAATTCTATCTGACATCTATCGACTCCCGAATCAAATTCCACATAAAATCTATCTCGATGACCAGATCATCGGTATGCAGCAATATTGTATCCCATTTCAACGGAACTCCGAATGATCTCCCGTGATAAAGGATCATCCTGATGCCCTCCCTGCCAGGCACACCCGTAATCGCTCCCGCTGTAAATCATCCGGCCACCCGCCAGGAGCATCCCGGCCATTGCACCTTCCGGGACCGCCGAGAAAATATGAGCAGCAGAAAGAAGCGGGTGATCGCGCTGGACATTCTCCAGCTTGCACTTCAACTGACCGGCAAGCTTGTTGAACGCCAACCCGAACTCCTTCGATCCTTTCACGTCTCCTTCCGAGCAGCCTTCCCCAAAGATAATTCCCCCGGCTTCCATCAACTTACCCATAGCCGATCGCTCATCGGCACTCAGTTCAAAACTGCTGTTGCCGGTAAGATATAGTATATCGCATTTACCGAGCCCCTTGCTGAGAGAGATATTCTCCACTAGCTTGAGTTCTACGATACCCTTCGTGTTTATCTCCCGGACCAGATTCCCCAGACCGGCAACATGTAAATCACTATCGGCTCCTCCCAGCACGGCATGTCCCACGGTGATCGTTTCCCGCTCTTGCTGAGGCGGAGGTTCCGGGACGGATTTAGGTTTTTCCGGGGCCGGAGCAACCGGAGGTGGCGCTGCGGCCGCCTGACGAAAGTGAAAATCGATTTCGTTCTTCCCCGGTTTGGCCGGCGTCTTTGGCTCTTTGATGACTTCCTCAGCCGGATCAAACTCAATACGAGCCAGTTCTAGATATGGTTCATTCGGCAACTCGCCACGCTCTTCAATGCGGTAACCCTCTACAATGCGGCTCGGTTGCCCATCCTTAGCAGGCTGATACGGACCGCCTGGTATCTCCCGGAACAGAATGACCAGATATATCGTGCCCTTTTTGCGTGTCTGGAGTTTGTACTTTTGTGATTTGGAGACGATGATAGTATTACCTTCCGGATCAATACCTATGCCCGGATTGATGATCACAGAAAGATCGGGCGGATCGTTGGCAGCCACCTCAAGGCCACCCACGATGCCTGTTTGATGAAAGGTGAGGATGTGAAGCCGCTGATGCTCCCGGTGATAATTGTGAGCATCCCGCCAGGTATCTGCATCTACAACCAGTCCCTCAAACGGGTTTTCCCTCTTGAGCTGGAATTTGGTGATCTCTTTAAGATTCATCGCTATCCTCCGCTTCCGGGCTGTTCCCTCTTATTTGCAGGGTATAAACGGTATGAGCAGGTTTTTGGGCCTCAATAATTGCTTTGATAGTGTTGACGCTGATACTGCTTTCCTCATCGAGATGCAGAGTAACCGTGAAATGATACCCCCCTCCGGAACTGCCGAGCCTGGTATTAATTCCCAGCCTGGTTTCCGGCCCGAGTCGCATCCCCGGGATATACTCTGTGATTTCGGGAGCGGTACCGGTGCAAATCCGCAGATATTCCCTTAAACCATGTCTGGTCCCCCTCCATCGATAAAGCTCAGCTGCCGATTTTACCAGTTCACGGCGTCTTTCTTCGGGCCATGTCTGGTCCAGAACAAGGTCAAACCACGATGACAGCCAGGGCAACAATGCATCGGAGGTGACGAGGGGATCAAAATACAAAGCCAGATTGTCCACCTGATTATAAATCGGGCCCAATATGCTTTCGAATATAAGCAAAAACCGCCCCAGGAAGTCATTCTCCCGATATATACCGGGCAAATACTTTCGATAGGTGCTCTGGAGTTCCGTATGGTCTTCGTTACCGTCTATCATGTTCTCATTCTTCAACTGTCACTTCGTGTTTGGACGAGCAAAGTACGGCATTGGCAGAAACACTCATTCCGGTAGTGACTTCTTCGCGTTCCCCGGTCTCAGGGACAACGGTAAAGATTTTGGCTTCCCGAATGAAGTCAATATCGCCCACTGACTGAATCGCAGCATAGATCTCAGGCAAAGAAATGGCCCGCCCAAACGGCCAGCCGTTTCCATCAATGCCACCGCACACCGGATTGATGTATCGGTATAATCCTTTTTCTATCTTATCAGCCACCAGCGCAAAATCGGTTCCCGGCTTCCCTTTGATCCGCGCCTCAATCGATACCGGTACATAATGAGGAGAAGATATCTCCATGCGAGTACCCAGCAATCGACGCTCATCAAGATAGGATTGAACATCGTCCCTGATCTGCCTGGTCAGTTCCAGTTCCTCTTCAGGTATGGAAACATCTGTTTTGGAAACCAAAGGCACCAGCAATAATTGAACCACTCCCGGAGGCAGACTCTGGCCATCACTGGAAGTCCCTGCTGTAAGACACTTGGCACGAGCCACCAGCGAAGATGCCTCCAGAGCCAGATACTCAAAATCATCGGCAGTAACCGCTCTGGTGCGCGCTTTCACGACCTGAGGGGTTCGCATTTTGGCTCGCTCAATATTCTCCGGTTCGGTCCCGCCAATAGCTGCATGCGGATTAGTCACTGCAGCAACATACGGAATAGAAGATTTCAGAACTGTGATCGTGCCCGGCCCGACGTTGCCAATCACACCGCCACCGAATCGATAGGAAGTAAAGCGAATCTGCCGCCTGGCAGGCGGAATCATCCCGTATTGTCGCTCCATACCGGAAGGCTCCTTGATGGAAACTCCGAACTGGATTTCCCCGGAAACGCTGTCACACGTGAAGTGATGATCTTCAGAGCCGGAGCCGGAAAAATCGTCAACCTCCTGCCAAGCCTCGAATTCCCCGGGGGTATCCGTTTCCACCTCAATCGTCTCCTCAGTATCCCGGGGCAGCACTGGCGTGTTCTGCAAATAGAACTTTTGTCCGGAACTGCCATCGCTTCGCCCCAGCACTTCATGTACAGTCCTGGTTGCATGGATAACAGTTACCGTGCCTCCCACTCCCTCCGGGCTAATACTCGTCACCCGTGGTGAGGTGGAATATCCCCTCTGTCCTTCGGCGGAACGAATCGCCCGGCATCGTATCCAGCAGGCATTCTGACCATTCAACTCTCTCATGTCACAGTTGTAAGGAATGTGAAGAATCACTGTGCCATTGGTGTTCAGTCCTCCGGTGGTATCGGTTTCTACTCGCAACGCTGTCCACTTTTCATTTTGGCCGTCCCAGCATTCCCAGGCCAAAGGCGGATTGTTCGGATCAACCCCGATACCTTCTATGTTGCTCTCAATACTGAGCGCCAGGGTTTGAGTTTTAAGGTTCTCTTCGAAGCCCAGGTAAAGGGCATTGTTTTCCTGAGGTGACTCCTGAAAAATGCTGACCTGCTGGTCAGGATTTTTCAGCGCCGGCATGCATTCGGCAAAGGTAGTTCCCTCAGGAGAGGTGATAGCATAAGCGAGAACCGGTGGAATGATGGTCAGGTCATCATTCGTGGTGAATGTAATCGCATCCCGCGTTTCGGTCCGAACCGTAGCTACCTCAGTTCCGCTCGGGATGGTTACCGGCTCTGGCTGAGGGGCTGAAAGCCGGAAGGAAACATCTGCCCTGGCCGGTTCAGGCGGTTCCAGCCGAATCCCTATGAGTTCCATGAACTTGATGTAATTCTTATCCGGCACTTTATTGATCCTGTAAAGAAGCACATCCACCATCCACGCAAAAAGCTCGATGAGTGTAATACCGGGATCGCTCAGATTATGATCCGTCCACTCTGGACAGTAGTGCGGAATCATTGCCCGGGCTTCGGTGACCAGGTCCTGGAATTTGCGATCGTCTAAATTTGGTGCTGGCAGTGCCATTTAAGTCCTCCTCGGCAACTTCAACCGGACAGGTAAAACGGGTAGACCAGGGTACGTTTATCACTGGTAGCTTTCACTTTATACAGGATATCCACCAGCAAACGTGAAGCATCATCAGAGTCTGCATTTACATCAACATTGAGTACTTCAATGCGCGGTTCCCACCACCCCAGCGCATCTTCGACGTACTGCTGCATTAGTCCCCAGGTGGTAGCATTGCTGGGAGCGAAAACAAGTTCGTGAACGCGGGAACCAAACATGGGTCGCATGGGCCGCTCGCCCCGGGCGGTGTTCAGGATAGTTCGGATCGATTCATCGATATCCTGTTCCTGCCGCGTCATGGCGATTCCGCCACGGGCATCTACTCCAAATGGAAAGTGGAAACCTGTTCCCAGAATATCAGTGGTTATGTTTTCATCACTCATGTCAGCTCTCCATTCCATGGTTAGTTCAGCTTCACCTGCGCTCCCTTGATAGTCATAATCCCTGAAGCCTCCAGATTCATGTTGGCGGAAGACGTGATTTTGGCGCTGGTACTGGCCTTGATTTCGACCTGCTGGCCCTGCACCGATACGTTGCCTGTTGCTTCCACTTTCACGTCTCCCTGCGTTTTGACAGTGGCATTTTGCTGAGCCTCAACAGAAATATCCCCACCGGAAACTATCTCTATTTTCGAGTCCTTTTCCGATATTTTCAGCGAAAAGCTTTCATCAGGATTAGCAATAGTTATTATGTTATCATCATCCACCAGCACCAGTTTGGTCCCGCTTCGGGTAACTATCTGGCGGGTTTTGACTTTATCCGAATCCAGACACGCACTGGCCGGGGAAGGAGGAGTGTTCTTGGCGCTCCAGAGACCCCCTATTACCAGCGGCCTGTTGATATCGTTATTTTCAAAAACAACCAGCACCTCATCATTGACCTCCGGCAGCCACTGAAACCCTCTGTCTTTCCCAGCACCCAGAGCAATGATGCGGGCCCAGGCGCTTTCCTCGCTATCCTTGAGAGAGGGAATTTTCACTTTGACCTTGCACTGATCGTCGGGATCTTCATTGTTGGTGACTACTCCCAGCACGGGACCCTGTTTGTATCCCGTGTCGACTATGGGAAAAAGGAGTTCGCTGATGGTGGAAGCATGACGTCCCCCCACCGTAAACTCGGTCTTGTATCCGGAATCATCATAGCGATGCAAGGCATGAGTAACCCGGTAGCTCCCGCTGAAGCGGTTACCGAGTCCCTCAAGTTCAACCATCCCTCCGGCTTGAACTGCCGGATTCCCGATACAGACACACTCCGCCTGCACAAATCCCTGCCCTATCTCGTCACAGATGGACTGCGCCAGGGCATCAGCCTCCGCCTGAGTGAAGACAGGTCGATCAACAATAATCTCCTTGGCCGAACCGCCGAAAGCGCTCTCAACCGCCTGACTGCCCTGCTGGCTCTCTCCTATCTCCGGCAGGTCGTTAGCTCGCGTAGCGCTGCCGACAATCTGCTGCTGCTTGTCCGGGTCCCAGCCCTGAACCATCACTTCGGATACCTGATGTGCAGTAGTGAGGCGTGCACTGAATTCCAGCAAATTATCGGCCCATTCCAGGGTCGGTGTCTGTTCACCAACATCCGGGAATTGCTGAAAGTGAAGAGTATCATCTTTGACAAACACGCGTACCCCAACCCTTTGAGCGCGTTCAATCAGAAACTCCCAGTCAGTCTGGTTGTTTTGAAGCACATAATCATGAACCTCTCTGGTGGAGTCCGCCTTATTTCTGAAACTTGCGCCCTGGGCTATTTTCTTGGCGATATCACTATCCGTCACCTGAAGGAAAGAACGGGTCTTCTTTCCCCGGTTAAGTCGATGTGACTTATCATAGCCGCGCAATACCAGAGTAGGCCCGATATCACGAACGAGATGAGGTTCGATTCCGGTTATTTCTCCCGAGAGAATCTTAACCTCCGAGCCACTCTCTGCCTTGGCGGATATCTCCACTTCGCTCCCCAGGGAAAAAGTATCATCATCGATCATCGAAAGATTCGGGTCCCTGAGATGAATGGCAAACATATCCGGCAACGTGAGGCTGTTATCCACCTCCACGGAAATAATGGCATCCGTCACCTGCTCGGAGGCGCTGGTTCCATCAAATTTCAAGTATATTCTTGATGCCAGTTGTGCTGTTGAAGGCATATCTTTCTTTCCTAATCAATGGGGGCAATGGCAATTACCTGCCCCGGTTGCAATCTCATCGGGTCATCGATTTTGTTGATCTCCGCCAAGAAACGCCAGCGATTGGAATCACCGTATTCCTCAAATGCAATCCAATCCAGTGTCTCGCCCTGTTTGACCCGGCGGGTTTTATAACCAGGTTTACTGAGGGTGGTGGGATTCTGACCCGGGTAAACCCCCTCCTCAGCGGCCTGCAGGAAATCCACATTCATGGTAGACCTGACCGGTGTTCCATCGGGCAAGAACAGGGTAAATTTCTGGCTGATATTCGTTATAACTGCCTTGAACGACCACGCCTGCCCCCAGCGAAATTCGCATTGAGGCGGCCATCCTTTATTGCCCTTATCCTTATTATCCGTATTGATCAACATGAGCTTCCAGATTTTATCGGTGTATTGCTTGCGCACATCTTTGCCCGTCTCATAGGTATCAAAGAACAGCTCCATTTTCAATACCATGGCCTTTCCACCGCTGAACTCCACTTTGGGCACATTTTTCCCGGTGATCATTGCTGTTTGCCAGGTGTTCTTTTTGCTGAAGGTATATTCCTTCGGTCTGAACATACACTCCACCGCATCGTTGGTATCCAGATTAATGATCTGTGCTTTTTCCAGCCCACCCTGCTTTGCCATAGTTACCTCCCGGGACAGGTCTTATCGGTATCCCGCTCTTTCCTTTTCAACAGCAAGTCTTCGCTTGATGATGCTATATACTTCGCGAGCGAGAGCTTCCGGATTTTGTCCTTTCTCAGACTCGAATTCTTCTGTTGCTGAAACATCATCAAATGATTGCGAGCCCTCAGATCGATAAATATGATCCGAAGGCATATCACCCGCGACTCCGCCTTCAGACCCGGCCAACACCATCTCGGGACGCTCGAATTTCCTATGAATCATTTCGGGGGAAGCACTGCTCCCGGTAGTGTAAACCGTTTTCGGTTTCCGCAGTATTCTCTCGGGAGCGCCCGCAATTCCACCACTGAAATAATCCCCGGCTTCCTCGCGAGAGATCCCCTCCCCCGAGTATGGCATGAGCGGTAAGCCCCGCATTCCCACATCGGATGATGTGTCAGTAAATTCATCCGATATCTCAGACGAAGATGTAAAAGAATCTCCTTTATCGGGAAGATACTTCGCGCTCAGAACGCTAGCCAACCCGGTAACTGTCATTCCCTCGGATATCGATTCAGGCCCTGTAGCGCGCTGGACGAACGAAAGAGGTGTGGTTGTCATTTTAGTCGGCTGGTATTTTTCCGTGAGCATCCCGGCGAATTCTTCCCCTGACATACTGGCGGCTTCTTCGTCCGAACTCTTGCGCTGTATTGATATCCCTTCCCCCTGAAATTCTTCATTTGTAGTGGTGCCTGCCCCTTCAATTTGCGGGCCGTCCATTTCCATCTCCGGCTCGCTTTCATTGGGTCGAGGACTCCCCGGCTGGCGGGCCAGCGGCAGCGGCTGCTCTACTGAAGTAGAACCGATGATTCCTTCCGCTTGATACTTCTCGGCGATCTCTTTTGACAGACTTTCTCCTGCCTCAAGGGGAGTCCGCTCTTTTGAGCCAGCTTCCATTTCAGGCCCGGCTAATGCTGGTGAAGCCGGCACAGCCGCATCTTTATCAGTGGTATCAGTCACCGGGGCAGTCTGGCCCAACTCCGCAGCCAGACCCGGAACGGACGGTATCGAAGGGCCGGATTGTGCCTGTGCCCGGTCGATTTGATCCGGTTTGCCGGCAGACATCTCCGGTTTGTACAGCGGGAGTTCTTCCGATTCGACAGGTAGCTCTTCCGCGGGCCCACTCCACGCAGTCGGATTGAACTGTTTACGGGCAATGATTCCCTTAAACAAAACCTTTGGCACCATCAGTCGAGTTTCGCGGGCCGGGGTAAAGGAGCTCCCCAAACCAGGTTCGGGAGATGACTGCAATATATTATCTCTTAAAGTATCGGTCGGTTTCTCAACTTGCTCAATTTCCCCAGTCTCCTGAACCGGGGAAGCAGCAACTTCAAATTTATCACTACTTTCGGCAGGACGCGCTGTCTTACGAACGGGCAAGAATGGAATTCGGCTTGCGAGGGTAGAGATTGCATCCAGCCCCTTTCGATAAAGATTCCCCTGAGGTGACTCCCCTGGCAATTTGGAAGGTTCACTTTCGGGAGACAAGGCTTCCTGTTGCAAGGGTTGCCCTTGAACTCCCGGCTCAAGACCGGCCGGTATTCCGGCTGACTCAACCTCAGGTTTGCGCCGCAGGGTCATTGGAGAGCTTATCGGTTTGATTTCACCCCTCTCCCGGGCCGACTGGAAATCATCGAAAAACATGGGGGCGCTCTCTTCCGCTATTGCCGTTTCAGAGGATGAAATTCCCATGCTTTCCAGTATCGGTCCGGAGAAGGCAATGATCGGTGGATTCTGCGTCCGTGCCTGATGCGCCGAAACGAAGTTCGCAGCACTTCCCGGGGAAGGTTTCCGGCCAACCATTGCCGGAGCGCCGATTTCAGGCGCAACCACCCTCTGTGTGGCTGGGGAAGATTCATACTCCTCACCCGGCTCGATATAATCAGCGCCACCATCACCGAGGCGTTCTTTCCTGAACCATGCCATTTCAACCGGTTCGGTGGGAAACAGAGTCTTTTGCACTGAGCGTTGAATTCGATAGGCCAGCGCCCCGGCGCGGTTAACAACAGCATCATTCCACAGGGTTTTTTCGGATAGCTCACGTGCCAGAACAGGAATTCCTATTGGAGCAGAAGAAAGGGCACTAAAGGGCAACCGGCTACGCCCCTCAATTTTTTCTGCGAGGCCAAGGTGCCGTTCGATTATTCGTGAACCAAGCTCATTATCAGTCTCTGATTCCCGGTTCACCCTGTTCAATTGCTCGTCGTTATCGTTATTCATCTATCTATTGCGGAACTATACCTTCATGAACAAATTCGAGCGCCTCAATGGAAACAGCATTTTCAGCGGCCTTGAAGGATGGCCCGGTCCATTTTATCGGGTAGGCGTTTATGAGATTCCAGCGCCTGACTTCAGCGTTCGTTTGATCGTAAAGGATTATAGACATGTTCTTGCGTTCAATTTTCCCGTATGTCCCCTTTTCGAACCATTCCCATAATTCGTTGGTTGCGGTTACCCCGCTCTTGAGAGTAACATTGGGGAACTTCACCCGGCCGGGCAACTTGTGGGTGAAAAGGTTATTCCCCCCTTCCTGATACTCAAGTATCTCCAGTTGGACTTCCAGCCCCGAAACCTCGGTAAACTCCGCCATCACTATGGCACCGATTTCGACACCAAATTTGGCGGTGGCAAGGCCGTCGGTTCTTTTGCCTGTTTTTGTCATTGCTCTACTCCCGGCTGGCACAGGAACACGTGGTAACGGAATCCTACGGTCGCCGTTCTCGTTCCAACACCATATCTTTCACCATCAGGCGATATACCAGATCGGCTATTTTTTCCGGTTCCACCTGCGGTGAATTCTGCGCCGTTTCCATTTGAGCTGAGGCCTCTTGCGTGGAATCTTCAGCCCTCATTAATGCTTGCTCCTCATTTCCAGAGCTTGCTGTTCGAGACACAGCCAACGGCAATCGTGAGCGATCACCTGATACATCAGATATCTCCCCGCCAATTCGGCGAGCAAGCTCACCAGCCTGTCGACTGTTGTGAACACGAATATCACTCAGGTCGCCTTCCAAATATTCCCCTTTTTCCTCGGTTTACCACGCCTCAGCTACCCCCGGCTCACCTTCGTTCAACCGTTGATTTATCTCGGCTATTTTCTCAACCCACTCCCGCCGATCATCATGCTCCATTTCGAGTATGTCATCGAGCGGCCAGTGCAGGTAGTAAGCAACATAGGCTACCTCCTCGAACAGGTCTTCGAGGGGGTAGCCCTTTATTCCCCCGGGTTGCTGATATCTACCTCGAAGCTGTGATTACATTCCGGGCAGGTCACGGTACGGCTGCTGGTGCCTTCTTCATTTATCTGCCGATAGAATTCCTGTAGATACGCCAGGTCGGCTGAGAAGAGCCCCTCGACTATGTTAGGGGTCACCTCAGAGATTGTACCCAGCCTGGTGATTACCCTGGCCAGCAGGACAATCACCAGATAGGCCTGGTTGGATCTCACCCGCATATCCTTCATGGGCTTGATCTCATCTGCCGCCGTGGCCAGCCGCATCACGCCCTCTTTGTGCAGGTTGCCGTCTTTATCCACATATCCCTTCGGCAGGGTAAAGGCAAACTCGGTCTGCAAAGTCATTTTTTACACCCTTATCAATCGGCTCAGTTTAATCTAACTATCTCGTTCGATTCTCTCAACAGCAAGCACTACTTTTTCAATGGCAATATCATTGCTGCCTGCATCCAGGTCCGGACCGGAAAGTTCGGAGGGCCAGCAATCGAAGATATTGAACTGGGCTACCGCTTCATTTTTTACGTTATATACGACAATGCTGCAATCCTTGCGGTTGGAAGAGACGTTTCCATTCACAATCTCATCGCGCCAATCATAGAGTTCCATGCTGTCGGTGTAGCCGCGCTCGAGCGTGATATCGCCTACTGATAGTAGCCCCGGCTGTTTTTGAACTACGGTTTTCCCATTCTTGACCTTCGTTTCAGTTATAACTTCGTTCTTGGTTGAGATGCCGGTGCATTTCCGGAATGTGCCTATCGAATCCCCCTCGATCTCAAGCCCGAAGGAGGACGCCTGTAACGAATCTTTGAATTTGCCTGGTCTGAATGTTGGCATAACTGTTTACCCCCTTAAATATTCTATTCCGATCCCGGCCCAGCCCACTGGCTGATACGGAAGATAACGAATTCCGCCGGCTTGACCGGACAAATACCGATCTCGGTAATTACCTGCCCGGCATCGCGGACTTCCACGGGATTGAGTTCTTCATCGCATTTGACATAGAAGGCCTCATCCGGGGTAGCCCCAAAGAGGGCTCCCTCCATCCATACTCTCCTGAGGAAAGCGCCAATATCCCGCCTGATCTTGGCCCACAGAGCCATATCGTTCGGCTCAAAGACCACCCACTGCGTGCCGTTTTCAACGGATTTTTCCACAAAATTGAACAGTCGGCGAACATTGATGTAACGCCATGAAGCATCACTGGAGAGTGTTCGGCCACCCCATACGCGAATGCCTCTACCGGGGAAGGCGCGAATGCAATTGACGCTATTGGGATTGAGTTGATCCTGCTCACTCTTGGTGATGGCCATTTCCACCCCGATTGCGCCCTGCACAATTTCATTTGCCGGGGCTTTGTGGACACCTCGAGTGCCGTCAACGCGGGCATAGAGACCGGCCATGTGCCCAGATGGCGGCACATATATCGATTCACTGTCGGGCAGCGGATTGGCTACTTTGATCCAGGGATAATAGATAGCCGCATACGATGAATCGTACCCCGCTTCATTAACCACCCAGTCTTTGACTTCCTGAGGATTCATACCCGGCAGACAATCCAGAATGGCAACCCGATCACCCAGATTATTGCAGTGATCGATCATAGCAGTCTGGATAATTTTGACACCCTCTCTGGTAATCTTGTCTGCTTGATACAGAGCCATGATATCCGGGCAAATGACCATAGTAACGTCATCAGCCAGTTCCATTCCATTTATCCCGGATCGCTCTCCTGCATCACCAACAAAAGCATCAGGAGAAATCGATTCGACCGACAAGGCGGTAGTAGTGGCAGCTGACGCTGTTAGAGGATAGGTCCCGGGAGCAGGCATTTTTTCAGCAACTCCCAAGGTGGATTCCTTCTCTGCCACCTTGACCAGTTTCGATTCCTTGTTGACTACCTCAATTACATTGCGGGCAGTCTTGCCTTTCTTGAACGTCAAATTCTCGAAAGTTTCCTCTTTGGACCCCACCTTAATCTTTAGATTAAACTGGTCTTCCTGAATGTCCTCGCCGGTGGGTTTGCTCACCTCTACGCTGGCTTCACCCTCTTCCAGTGCAGTGACGGTGAGGGTTTCGATGGAAGCCTGAGCCGCACTGGGCAGGGTTGCCTGCGCTTTGGACGCTTCCGCTCCTCCCGCTCCGTTGCTACCGGGCAGGCGAGTCACATAACAACTGCCTCCGCCATTATTGAAATAACCATATACCGCGTGGGCCAGAAAACCGCCGGGCAGGAACTCCCCGAAGGTCTGGGTAAATTGGCCCCAGTTGGCAATGAACGTGGGGTAATTAACCGGGCCTTTCTGGGTAAAGCCAACGAAACCGGCTATGGATGTTGCCACGCCCTCAATGGGCTTCGCTCCTTTGTCTACCTCTTCAACATACACACCAGGGGAAAGATACTGAGGTGACATACTTCGCCTCCTTAAGTTAAATTTGCGCCGGGAGTTTTAGCTCTCTCTTGCCAAAGGCTCCTATCCTGTCTCACGATCCGGCACACGTAAGACAAACAGAAGCCCTGTTTTGCAGACTATCACATTTTCTTCCCTCCCTGCTATCGTTAAATACTCGTTGATACAATTACCACGCAGTGACATATGGGCATGTGCCACTACAGTTCGATATCATAGTTTTTGTCCGGCACTGTAACCGCTATCTGCCGGGCTTTTTCCCCCGGAGCAGAGACTTCAAATGTGTAGGACCCGAACGGCAGGTTGGGGAAAACATACACCCCATCTTCGTTCGTACCGGCAGTCATATGCGCCTCTCTGGCTACTATGGTGACCTCCGGCAAAACCTCGTCCGGTTTGTCCTTGCGATAGACAAGTCCGGAAATATTCACCTTCTCTTCCGGTCCCTGCCCGCCATCCCCGGTGAACTTGAACACCTTGGTCTTGACCTCTGTTGCAGAGACAGCCAGATCGAGATCGATCGGTATGGTAACGACATAACTGATGGATGGCTTGAGCTGATTATCCAGTGCGCTCCAGAAATCAGCGGAGTTCCTCAAAACCCCATCCTGCTGAGCTGCTCTGGCCATAATAGGATAAAAAGGGTTTACAAGCTCACCCTGAAGCAATTCCTCCGGAATCTCGGGGTAGCGAAACAGCGTAGCCAGAATATGCCCCAGCAATCTATGCTGATCCGCTATATCATTGGTCCACACCGTGATCAGGTAGGATAAATCCACGCGATTCGGGGCTTTCGTTTTGGTGGCCTTTCCGTTGTCGTGTACAACAGTCCACTCGCTATTTCGCTTCTCCAGGTTTTCGTGAATATCGTACAGGTAGACATTGACCGTCGGCTTGGAGATAGAACCGGACCACTCCCTGTCTGGCATGTCAAAGGAAATATCCACCTCAGACAGGTCGAGTTTGCCCTCTTTTACGAGCAATTGTTTGATGGTTTCGTCAAGATCGTCGATCATCTTTTGCTCTCTTCAACCTTTTCCCTGACATCCCTTGCGAGCAGGGACCCCGTGCCTCCGATAGCTGCACATGAATATTCGGCCGATTCTATTCTTCACTGAGAGCTGCTGCAATGTCTCTTACTATATCTGTTCCAAAATCCACTGCACCATAAATCGGGAAGAAACGACTTAATATTGCCTCAGTGATATCCCATAGCGCCACGGCTACGTCTCCTAATATTCCAAAAAACTGGGCTCCCGCAACTGACAACATAGTTCGTTGTTCTATTCTAAAAGCACCAATTCCTATCTGCGTGCCGATTCGAGCTTGGCGTGCGGGCGGCATTGCTAGAAATTCCCTTTCCGTTAACATGATAGGCTCATATTCGCCAAGTCGCACACCAAAAGCGTCATAGCGAGTCATGACGGGAGTCCACCCCTGTTGCCACCAAGCTTGGATGAACCTATCGAAGTAAACCCGGCTTTCTCTACCCTGAGCAGCTTGATTAGCGTAGACTATATTGCGAAATGCGTCAATATGACCTTTCAAACCGATTATCTTCCCAAAGAGTCCGAAACGTCGCATGAAAGGTGTATCAGTAGACATTCCCGTTGCCGCTGCTATGGAATCCACCGTTGCTTTGGTACCGTCCCAAGCCCGCTTTAATTCAGATAACCCGGGTTGGCTGCCCAGCCATCTATCAAAATCTTCAAAAGCCCCGTTCAAACCGCTATAATCCATTCCTTGGATTAATTCGCGAATTTGTTCCAGTTGCTCTTCGGTAAGTTGTCTTCTTTGCTCTGCTCCTCGTTCCTCAGGACGCAAGCCAGTTGCCCCCCCAATCTCACGGATCACGTCGCCCGCAATTTCCTCATAACGGGAGACCAGTTCTTCGTACTGTCGCTCATGTCGATATAAAGCATCTGCTCGGAATGGGGGCTCTTCTGAGCGCATCCGACCTCGTAGATCCAATATGGCCGTATAGATTTCAGCGAGCTGGGCGAGACGCGAATCATCTTCGTCACGTTCTTCCAAGAATGTGGCAATATTGCTAATAGTGTCCAGTTGCTCCTCACACTGGTCTGCCAATGCCTGCCAGTCTTCGGCACTAGCTGTCGTATACGTTTGTCCCTCGCCTTCCTCGACTGGCACAGTCGTGATCGGGGGGGCAGGTGCTGGTCTTGCTGGTTCTTCAGGTTCTGGTACAGAAGCAATCGTCCGTGCCTCGGGAGCTGACCAAGGCCAGCACTGGATAGTTGATGGCGATCCTGTACCAAAGGTGCCATCTAACTTACTTACGTATTTTTCAGGGGTAACCTTACCAGCATTGTATTCCTCGCTATCCCCTTGTTGATTTATTTGCTCTTGAAGTGGAGATACCATGGTCTCCTGAGTTATCGACTCAGGTACACTGCCGGCCTCTTTTCCATCGGACGCCATCCGCTGTGGTTGTTTGTTGAGGGGTGCCCTGCCTTGCTGCACCACATGCGTCAGCTCGTGCCCAAGCAGCTTCTTACCTGATTCAGTCGCAGGTTGATACTCTCCCTCGCGGAAGAAAACATCGCTCCCTATGGTAAAGGCTTTGGCTTGCAGTGCCTTGGCAAGGCTGTCAGAGGCACTATCTGTATGGATGCTCACGTCACCAAAGTCTCTTCCCAATAGGCTTCCCATATGGGTTAGGGTACCATGTTCAAGCGGCTTGCTTGCCCCTCTCTTTCTGGCAATCGTCTGCTCAACACCAGTGGAGACCTCTACGGCTGAGAGGCCCTCGTCTTGCATGGCCTGAACCGCATCCACCACGCGCTGCACATGCCCATTACCATAGGTCTCGTGCAGCCTGTTGACAATCCGGGCGCTCTGGCCAATATTGGTCGAATGAGTGAATCGCGGATCTCCCATCATAGCGATATGTCTTTCGGTTGACGGGTTCATCATCGAAGTGCCCAAGAGGGCATCGTATGGTACCATGTCGCCCCGGGAGGATTCTACTGAGGTCTGCGCCGACTTGGAAAGATCCCCGCGGATTTTTGCCTTTCTTACCGAGATGTCGGCAAATCCCTCAAAGGGCATGAATACCATTTCTCCCCCGACCTGCTGGTCATGGAAAGACTCAGAGCGTTTTGTTCTGTCCTGCCCCTTTTCGTTCTGGGTTGTGCTGTTCGCTGGCTGTGCCATCGCTATCTTACCGTACCAAAATTGGCTAACTGATTACCATGCTTCTTCCAGTTCCTCTTCCACCTTGCTCTTCTCAATTGCCCATTTCTTCAAAGCCCCGATTCCCTGCGTAATATCTCCACCAAACATCTGAACCAGAGCCGTACTTTCCACTCCCAGACCAGCAACGTCATCCGTAGGGACTTGCTTCAGCAATTCAACAGAGATAAGCATTTGCTCTCCGGCCCATTTCGATAGCCGCTCCATCACTATTTGTTCGGTTTCCTCCACATTCTCCTTATCCAGGGGTTGCAAGGTGACAAGCTGATCCAGCATGTCTTTGGCCATTCTAAGTGAACTGGTCGGCAGATTTAGCATGCCGACTTCCTTTTTCATCATTTCCACAGCCTTCCCCGCAACCGAATCAAGCGCAGACTGCGCTACCTGCTTCATGCCCGATTCCTGACAAACCGCCGCCTGATACAGCAACGGCCTGACGTTCTCCCGGATCGGATTGCCCCACGCATTCTTCCGGGCATCTTCGAGGGCTTTTTCAGTTTCTATTTGTGAAGCTGATGGTGCCTGTTCCGCAGATTCAACGGCCTGTCTGGCAACCGAGGCCCCACCCTGCTGTACCACATGGGTCATCTCATGGCCAAGGAGTCTTTTACCCTCCTCGCTTTCGGGCTGATAGCTGCCAGATCTGAAGAAAATATCACTGCCGGTAGTAAATGCCTGGGCATTGATCTGCTGTGAGAGTTCATCTGCTTCGGAATTAGTATGCACACTCACATCGGAGAAATCTCGCCCGAATTGAGGTTCAAAGGAATCCAGTATAGAATCCGGCAGGCTTTCCCCGCTACCTCTGGCGGCGTTGATACGTGTTTCCAGGTCGGTAGATACTTCCGGTGTCTGGTCTCCGAAGGATTTCGGTTGGATTAGCTCTTCCTCCTCTTCCTCCTCTTGCCGTTGGATTTTCGGCTGAAGCTCTTCTTCCTCTTCCTCTTGCCGTTGGATTTTCGGCTGAAGCTCTTCTTCCTCTTCCTCTTGCCGTTGGATTTTCGGCTGAAGCTCTTCTTCCTCTTCCTCTTGCCGCTGGACTTTCGGCTGAAGCTCCTCTTCCTCCTCCTCTTGCCGCTGGACTTTCGGCTGAAGCTCCTCTTCCTCTTCTTCAATCGGCTGCCGCTGCATTTGCGAAGCCGAGGCTTTGGCAACCGCATCACCCACCCGATCCGCTTCCCTTTCATACTCGTCATCCGGTGAACTTACGGTGAGTTTGGCCTGAATGCCGCTGGAATTCAACAGACGTTGCACGTAAGCATTGCCACGCGTGCGCTGGAGGCTTTGCACAAGCTGGGCTCGTTGCACGCTATTAGCAGAACGGAGAGATCTCGCATCTCCCGCCATAAGGCCAGCCTGGCTTTCGACGGACGCATCGGGAACATCGCTTCTCGCCTTGCCCCTCTCTGACACCTCGGGTTTCACTTTTTTCAGGATTGCATCTTCGGTCTCTTTTCGGTTGATCAGTTCGCGCTCAGCCATAATAAAAACCCCCTTTTACCCTTTCACCAGTTCAAAATAAGGGCCAAAATCAGCCTCGTTCCACAATCTTCCAACCTTCTGGTATTCGCGTTTGGTTGCCCGGATCATGTGTTCCATTTTGATAACATGGCCGTCACTTGCCGCTAAAAATGCAGCCGAAAGAGCGATATTCCTGATATTCCCTCCGGTCATTTTAAACTGACGCGCCATGAAATTCAAATCAATATCCCTCTCAAGCGGAGCTTCAGCCGGGAATACACCCTGCCAGATGAGAAGCCTGTCCGGCTCCTCCGGCAACGGGAATTCAAGGCTGAAATGCATACGGCGGGAGAAGGCCTCGTCGAGATTTTTGCGCAGATTAGTGGCCAGAATAACAATCCCATCGTACTCCTCCATCTTCTGCAGCAGGTAGGCCACTTCAATATTGGCGTAGCGATCATGTGAATCCCTCACCTCAGAACGCTTGCCGAAGACGGCATCCGCTTCATCGAAAAAGAGGATTGAATTTGAGTTCTGTGCCTCGGTAAAGATTTTATCCAGATTCTTCTCCGTCTCTCCGATGTATTTGCTGATGACAGTGGAAAGGTCAATTTTATAGAGATCGAGCCCCAGTTCATTGGCAATAATCTCCGAAGCCATGGTTTTCCCGGTGCCGGAAGGCCCGGCAAAAAGCACATTCAGTCCCTTCCCCAGCGAGACCTTCTGTTCAAAGTTCCAGTCGGCAAAAACAACATGGCGGTACTTGACATAGTTCGCGATCTCCCGAAGCTGGGCTTTCTGATCTTTGGGAAGGATGATATCATCCCACTCATACCGGGGCTGGATTTTTCGCGCCAGCAGGTTCAATCGCTGATTGGACATGATACGGCAGGCCGCGTGAAGATCGCTCATCGAAACGTGCCCGTCTCCCCTGACTATCGACATATTCCTGGCAGTTGCCGCCGCATCCCGAATCTGGGCGGGAGTGAACCGAAACTTGTCGGCGACTTCTTCCACGTCAGTTTCCGATACATCCTGATCATGGTGGCCATTAAGGTAAATTCCCCAGAGACGCCTGCGGACATCGTATGGAGGATTATCCAATTCGATCCGGGTAAACACTTTGCCTTCGAGCGCATTGCCGGGATGCCAGTCGGCCTCACCTGTGGCGAAGATCGGGAGGGAGAAATCGCCGAGCGCCCGGATTAGCCGCTGCAGCCAGATTCGCTTCGTGGCGTCTTCAGAAATGAGGTGATCGAAACCACTCCAGCAGATCGCTGCCTTTTGCAGCTTTGCTTCGCGGATCACCAGCGCAATCCCGGTCTCCGGGGCAAGGCTATCGGCCAGCAAACCCGGCACATCCACCATGAGCAATGGCAGGCCACAACTATGGCACAGCGCTTCAGCGGCCATCTTTTTGCCTGCACCCAATGGCCCTTTCATATGAAGGACCGTATTAGTGCTGTGATTCAGCCGAGAAGTATATTCAACCAGTTGCCGGCTGAGCTGCTCGGTCAAAACCAGACTATCGAGTCCGATTGAAGGTATGATGATCTGAGTATGCCCCGCCAGGCGTGAATCAATCTCACCCGAACCCAGCAGATGGTTGACGATCCGGTCATCAATTTTGAGGCTCTTCGTCAACAACGATTGGGCCCGCGATGGAGTATCCTCTTCCAGTCGGAGGAAATGATGCGCCACGAGCGGAGCGGTCGGCAGAAAAGCTTCCCGGGCCGACATTCGTTTTTCGAGACCATCCAGCCGACAATGTAATACCAGGTTGACGCTGGGATTTTTGCGGGTTACATCGTCGTGGAGATAGGCATAGAGCCTTTCATACCGGGTATCGATTTCCGGCAGGAGGCAAATGAGCAGGGTGTCCACCTCAAAATCGCTCAGTCCGAAGTTCGTGGCCAGTTCGCAAAGAGGGAGGTTCATGCCGGAAGCCAGGCTGGCCGCTTTCTTTTCCGCTATTTCCTCTTCCAGCCGAAGCAAGTCTATCGCCTCGGGTGAATTACTCAGATCGGATCCGCTAGCATCTGCCTGCGCTACGGGGCTACCCGCTACCAGAGTATCGATCTCTTCTTCAGAGATATAGAGCCCCCGGAACTGGTCGTCCGTCGGCTGTTCTGCCTGAAGCCGAACACGCTTTATCTGCAGACGCAGCCGCACATCAATCCGCTCCAGTTCGGCCATCAAGTGTTCCAGGCTGTTTTGATAAATGCCGTTCATTGGTTTTTCACTCTTTTAATACTGCCGGTTCGATATCGACCTGACTTTATCTTTATGAATTCTGTTGCCGGCTGGGAAATCAACGAGATTCCCTTATGATGCCGAGCAGCTAATAACCTATCCTCTTTCACATTTTACAGCAGCTTGAACTGCTTTAAACCCTATCTTTATCCGGATTCCTTACTCAATCTGTACACTTTCATCAAGGCAACGCCTCGATAATATCGCGAGATGCCTGCCGAACATCCGGGTCAGTATCATTATTGGCGACAGGTAGCAAAATTTCCTCAAGACCATCAACGCCCGCTTCGGCGAGCAAATTGGGAACCTCCACGCGCACATAGGAGAGCTGGTCTTTAAGGCTCTGGACCAACTCAACTCGAATATCCACAACCTTACCCTGGACTGTCCGTCCATCGTAAGGTTTAAACCCTATAAGGTGACGCACGGCCATGAGGCGAGTGTGCTCATTTGGATCGCGCAATGCCTCCAACATAACAGCGTAGCCTGAAGGATCGCCAAGCTGAGCAAGGTAGAATGCTGCAAGATAACTTCTTGTTGTGCTGGAAGCATAGTTGGTAATCAATGGTATAAGGGCTATTCGCGCCTCATCTGGTTCACCGCGTAGAGCAAGCGACATGGCCGCCTCGATATAGCTTGCTGCCATGATATCGAGATTATCAACCGGTAATGATTTTAAGAATTTGTCGAGGAGTGCAGTTAGTTTGCCTTGAAGCTCAGGTGCCTCCGGCTGGCAGCGCCCTGCCAGAAACGCCGCCGCTGGCATGACTGTGGCCTCCCGTTTGGCAAAAGCGTCTTCCAGCATCTTCATAGTAAGGCTCGGAGCCGCCTCCTCGAAACCCCTTTCTTCACGTCGCCCAATTCCCATCAGCCTATCAACCATTGCCCCATATAGCCTCTCTTCACGCTTTAAAACAACTTCACTTCGGTGCGGAAGGCCAGCGGTGACTATATGTGGATGGCAGCGAACACGACTTCTGCTCTTTCCAAATATCGGGATCATTATTTCTTTTTAGCTTCCTTTTCTAGCTTTTCGCCTTGCGCCTTGACTCCTTTAGCAAGATTCTCATAGGGCCCCTTTCCATCACCAAAGGCACGTTCTTCCCCAGCATAAGAAAGATAAGAGCCGGCTCCACCAGTATAGAAATCCCAGTTGGCATTAAACATCTCCTTCATAGCCTTCTTCAGCAGGCTTCTAAGACGGAACAATGTTAACCATCCAGATACCGTTTTACCGTTCAGATAGTCTGTTACCACTTTCTTACCCGGACCTTCAGACCACTTCTTGTCATCAGTGCTGTGGTACTTCTCGTGGCGCTCGCAAATGGCTTTTGACCAGTATTTCGTACGCGGGGCGCGCCAACTTTTCTCTATCTTTTTTGGAGTGAGGTCTTTTACAACCTTCTTATATGTATCTTTTGTAACAACTGCATCCGTCGCCGATGGAATATCGGTCTTGCCACCAGAATTAACCCCCCAAGGGCATTTGATATTTAGCGTAAAGTCCAGCTTGATATTGCCCTTCCCATCTTTTTTGTAT
>Ga0180431_10002131_pt1 | contig 26893 bp, 25 predicted proteins | sample SS_ome_11_FD_132459 | JGI IMG/M metagenome (GOLD analysis project Ga0180431, IMG submission 132459) | Hypersaline lake sediment archaeal communities from the Salton Sea, California, USA - SS_1_MS_1 metaG | ecosystem: Environmental > Aquatic > Non-marine Saline and Alkaline > Hypersaline >... | reverse complement strand
TTTTAAGGCCATTTTTTTACCCTTAACGATATCTTGCCGATTTTTTCTTATACTAAATTCCATTGATTTTTCAGGGTTATCGCAACAGGCTTCTCACTGTGGAACTTACTTTGGGAATTTACGAATTAATTGTAAGTAGCAGCGGCTCGTAAATCTTCAAAATAACAAAAGTTTATAGCCCTCTCAGCGGGGTAACTATAATTATCCAGGTTTTTACCGTGAAAATCAGATCCGCCGGTTATTAACAAACCATTATTTTTGGTAATCTGTAAAAGTTTGGCTGTCATTGCCTTGTTATGGTCGGGGTGAAATACTTCCACACCTCTTAAGCCCATTTGAATTAGGTCTGGCAGCATGGTAATGCCAATCATTCCAGGATGGGCGATAACTGGGATCGCCCCACTAATTTTAAGCAAATTCATTGTTTCCTTGAGACTATAGGTTTTCCTCGGAATATAGGCCGGCTTACCAAATCCCAGATATAATTTGAAAGCTTCATCCAGGCTGCCAACATACCTATTTTCCAGCATGACACGGGCCAGATGCAGCCTTCCCGGAGCGGCATAACCTGCTTTACTGACTAAGTCATCATAGGTTAATTTGAACCCCATTGAATTTAACAGAGCAATTGTATTTTTCATGCGTTTAAAACGTTGATCTTTTAAGTGACAAAGCTTGCTGTTCAGAAAATCCAATTTTCTTGGATAATAACCAAGAATATGGATTTCCCGCCTTTCTTCCACAACACTTATTTCTACACCGGGAACGAATTCGAGATCAAAATTAGCTGCAGCATTTGCTGCTTCTTCAAGACCGGTCAGTGTATCGTGATCAGTCAAGGCTGCAGCGGTGATTCCTGCTTCCACAATGATTGCTATTAACTTTTCAGGACTGAACAATCCGTCTGAGTGGTTACTGTGCAGATGCAGGTCAACTTTTTTTAGATTATCTTCTGACATTTGTATTCTTTCTTATATTGAGCGATTTTCTTTTATTTCAAAAAAAAACCCTCCCAGTTTTTAAGAGGGCGCTGGAATGCAAAAATATTTACTACTATTATCGAGGTTCAATAATTAATTTTATTGCCGTCCTCTCTTCACCATCAATTTCTATATCCGTAAAGGCCGGTATACAGATCAAATCAATACCGCCAGGGGCAACAAAACCCCTTGCTATAGCTACTGCCTTTACTGCTTGATTTAATGCTCCTGCTCCGATAGTTTGAATCTCTGCATTGCCTTTTTCTCTAAGTACCCCGGCTAGGGCGCCTGCTACAGAATTTGGGTTCGATTTTGCCGAGACTTTTAATACGTCCAATTTTAGATGCCTCCTTTGCGGATTTATCTAATCTATTCGGTCTTTGGTCGAAATATCCTGCCAGAATTATATGAATAATTTGATATGATCTATTTATCAATCTCATATATTCGTTCTATGGCTAATGCTTTACCAGTGAAGTCATCAATTTCGATTAAAACAGCATTAAAGAGAACTTTGCCCTGGCTAATATTAAACTGTTGGGGGATCTGACTTAAAAACATTTTTAGCGGTTCAGACTTATCGACTCCGAGTATTGAATCGTAGAGACCAACCATTCCAACGTCAGTGATATAAGCAGTGTCATTAATCAGGATCCGTTGATCGGCAGTCTGAACATGGCTATGAGTGCCAACTACTGCACTAACCCGACCATCTAGATACCAACCCATTGCCTGTTTTTCTGAAGTTGCTTCGGCGTGAAAATCGATAATAATATTTTTTGTATAATCAGTATACCTTTCCACTTCACGATCAGCGGTCCTAAAAGGGCAGTCAACAGCTTTCATAAATATCCGACCGATTAAATTAATAACTGCAAGTTTTACTTTTCCACCCTTACCTTTTATTAATACCGAGCCAAGACCTGGAGTGGTCTCCACTGGATAATTAGCAGGTCTGATGATTCGATCTTCTTTTTCGATAAAGTTGTAAATATCTTTCTGATCCCAGATGTGATTTCCACCAGTGATTACATCGATCCCTAGTGAACGTAATTCCAGAAACACTTTCTCGGTTATACCAGCCCCACCGGCAGAATTTTCTCCGTTTGCAAGGATAAAATCGGTTTTGTGTTTTATTTTTAGATCATGTAAATTATTTTTCAGGTATAAGCGCCCTGGTTTTCCGACTACATCTCCGATAAACATGATCCTCAAAGCCAACTCTCCCCTGTCGATAATCTGTCTTTGTAAATGATCAGAAAGTGCCCGTGATGGGCACTTTCTGTACGCAAGTCAGTCTAATCATAATCAATTTGAATGCTCTACTTGGCATAATCAACTGCTCTTGTTTCGCGAATAACAGTTACCTTTATCTGACCGGGATACTCCAATTCGCTTTCTATCTTCTTCACAATATCTCTTGCAACCTGGATCGATGCATAATCATCAATCCGTTCCGGTTTGACCATGATCCTAATTTCCCGGCCGGCATGGATGGCATAGGATTTTTCAACACCATCAAATGAATCAGCAATGTTTTCCAATTTTTCAAGTCGTTTAATGTATGCTTCAAGAGTTTCACGACGAGCACCTGGACGGACTGCGGAGATAGCATCAGCAGATTGAATTAAAACTGCCTCCATAGTTTTAAAATCCGTATCTCCATGATGGGCTTCGATAGCATTGACAATAGATTCAGATTCCTTGTACTTTTTGGCTATTTCAGCACCAATAAATACATGTGATCCTTCAGTTTCATGGTCAATAGCTTTACCAATATCATGAAGTAAACCCGCCCGTTTAGCAAAATTAACGTCAAGCCCAAGTTCAGAAGCCATTATTCCAGCCAGATGAGCTACTTCAATTGAATGCTGTAAAACATTCTGCCCGTAGCTGGTCCGAAAACGCAATTTACCAAGAAGATAAACTAATTCGGGATGAATTCCGTGAACTTTGGCCTCAAATGTAGCACGCTCGCCTTCTTCCTTGATTTGATTTTCAACCTCTTTACGTGTTTTCTCGACGATTTCTTCAATTCTTGCTGGATGAATTCGTCCATCGCTAACCAGCTTTTCAAGGGAAAGACGTGCTACTTCCCGTCTGATTGGATCGAACCCCGATATGATAACAGCTTCAGGGGTGTCATCAATAATCAGATCAATCCCGGTTAATGTTTCAAGTGCCCTAATGTTGCGTCCCTCGCGTCCAATAATCCTGCCTTTCATTTCATCATTGGGAAGTGAAACGACTGAGACTGTACTTTCCGTAACATGATCGGCTGCGCAGCGCTGTATCGCCAGAGTTACAATTTCACGGGCTTTTTTATCGCCTTCAGCCTTAGCCTGATTTTCCATATCTTTTACCATCACTAGCATTTCGTGCTTAATTTCTTCTCTGACCCTTTTTAGCAGAAGCTCTTTTGCTTCCTCGGATGACATTCCCGACACTCTTTCCAATTCAGTAAGTTGTTGCTGCTGCAACTGTTCCAATTGTTCGCGGAATACCCTATTTTCTTCTTCTTTTCGGCGTAGATCTTCTTCTTTTCGTTCAGCATTGGCTGTTTTACGATCAAGAGTTTCTTCTTTTTGGAGAAGCCGTTTTTCCATCCTTTGGATTTCTGCTCGCCGTTCTTTATTTTCTCGTTCAACTTCTGTACGTAGTCGATGTGCTTCTTCTTTAGCTTCAAGATGTTTTTCTCTTTTTATTGAGTTTGCTTCTTGTTCTGCTTCTTCTAAGATTTTTTTTGCCGCTGTTTCTGCTGAAGATATTTTAGCTTCAGCAATTAATTTGCGAATAAAATAACCGCCACCCAAACCTAATACCAGGGCAGCGATGATCATCAATAAACTTTCTAGCATATTAATTCACCTCCGTTTCACTATTTTCGTTTCTCAAAAACAAAAAAGCTGTGTTCAGAACACAGCTTACAGAGAAAGGTCGGAAAAGGTACAAATGTAACCTTTAACCAAAATAATTATTTATTTATGTTCAATCCTCAGTATCTGGTGATACCAGGCTCTCTCTTGTTAGTCATGCTCTGATCTATCAAAAATATAAATATTTTTCCTTTTTTATTGTAGACCTAATCATAATCGATGTCAAGGCAACTGATGATGCGTGTTATTAATCTAGATCTTTTATTCCGCCAGTCCATAATTTTTAAGCGCTTTAAAAATCAAATGATTACTGAACCCACGTCGCTGCAGGAAAGATATTTGCCGAGCCAACCAGCGCTGATCGAAATTGCTGTTTTTCTGAATTCTTTTATTGATTAAGCGTTCAATAGTTTCCAACTCTTCATGGTCATTAATCAGAGTAATGATCAGCTCATCAACATGTTGGTTTTCAAAACCCTTGTTCAACAGTTCAAAACGAATCCGGTGTGACCCTATCCCCCTATCTTTGCGATATCGAATAAAATCCTGGGCATAAAGACGATCATTTATATAACCAAGTTCTTGCAGCTCGGTGATGACTGTATCACAAACTTCAGGGCTAAACCCTTTTTTACTTAAATAATCTGACGTTTCTTTTTTAGTTCTGGACCGGTAAGTCAGATAACGAAAGAGAAGTGATCTGGCTTTTTTGTACTGCTCGTCATTATGCATAATTAATCAGTTTCTTTCGATTCTAAACCCTGGGTTTCCTGCTGTGTCCCAGGTATAGGAAGTCCGGCAGCCTCTCTTACTTTTTGTTCAATTTCATCACGCATTTTTGGATTATCTTTGAGAAAATCTCTAACATTTTCCCTACCCTGACCTAATCTTTCATCGCCATAAGAATACCAGGCGCCACTTTTATTTAATACTTTATATTCAATACCCATATCAATTACTGATCCTTCAGCAGATATACCAGTTCCGTACAATATATCGAATTCAGCAATTTTGAATGGTGGAGCAACTTTATTTTTAACTACCTTAACCCTGGTACGATTGCCAATAATCTGATCTGAACCCAATTTCAAGGATTCAATTCTTCTGACATCTAATCTGACCGAGGAATAAAATTTTAAAGCTCGCCCCCCGGGAGTTACCTCAGGATTGCCAAACATCACCCCCACTTTTTCCCTAATCTGATTAATAAAGATAGAACAGGTTCTCGATTTACTGATCACTCCCGACAGTTTTCGCAGAGCCTGCGACATTAAACGAGCCTGCAACCCTACATGAGAATCGCCCATTTCCCCTTCAATTTCAGCCCTTGGAACCAGGGCGGCTACAGAATCAATGACCAGGACGTCTATTGCACCACTGCGCACCAGAGCTTCAGCGATTTCAAGAGCCTGTTCTCCCGTATCTGGCTGTGATACCAGCAATTCATCAAGATTTACTCCCAGGTTAGTAGCATACTGCGGATCAAGAGCATGCTCGGCATCGATAAAGGCAGCATAACCACCCTTTTTTTGCGCTTCGGCAATAATATGTAGTGCGACGGTAGTTTTACCTGAAGATTCGGGTCCGAATATTTCAACCACCCTTCCCCGCGGTACTCCGCCAATTCCGAGGGCAACATCAAGAGTCAGGCTTCCGGTAGAAATTGTTGCGACTTCATATTTGACATCTTGCCCCAGCTTCATTACTGAACCTTTGCCAAATTGTTTTTCGATCTGTAAAAGGGCTACTTCCAATGCTTTGTCTTTTTCCAACTGGTGGTCCCCCTATTTATTTATTTATTGACAGCCTATTTCTTGGTCGGCAAATCTTTTTCCTGCTTAATAATTTCATAAAATTTTTATCGTTGAAAATCATGAACCTGTAGTGGATTGTAATGAGCCCCCTGGGCAGTTAGGCGACTTTCGAACAGGATAATATTTTTAATCCATTCTGTGTCGGTTTGGAAAAGGGCTTCCCGTTCTAAGAATTGTCCAATCACTTCAGGGTCAAGAGGATAGCGAATTCGTCCCAAGGTTAGATGTGGTTTGAATGGTCGAGAATCTTGGACAAACCCAATTGCGGTCAGTCGTTGATCCAAAGCATTTCTTATTTTTTTCAATTCGCTTGTTCCCTGATCCGTACCTACCCAAACTACCCGGGCTTTTTCCTGGGTTGGAAACACCCCACAACCCGCAAAATTTAATCTGAATGGCACTGTATTTTTGGTGGCATCAACGATAATCCTACCAAGTGTTTCGAGCTTTTCCAACTCAACATTCCCGATAAATGAAAGAGTAAGATGCATTCCCTCAGGACGAACCCAACGCACCCCCTTAAGATAAGCTTTTAGATTATGCTGCAGTGTGCTTAACTGATGTTTTTGAGAGCTACCCAGTTCGACTGCGATAAATACTCGAAGTGTAATCTGATGAAGCCTCCTCTGCTTTCCTGTTTAGTTTATTAGCATTAATCGCATAATATTAAGAGCCTGTTGGACCGCTCTCTCCTTAATTGTCCTCCGATTGCCGCTGAACAAGAATTTTTTTTCTTGAAACTGCCCATCTGGGACATTGGCAATAGCAATAAAGACTGTACCGATCGGTTGTCCCGAACCATCACCAGTCGGACCAGCTAAACCGGTAATGGCAATACCGTAATCGGCATTAAAAATTTTACAAACATTTTCAGCCATCGCTTTTGCTGCTGCCGCACTTACCGGCCCTTCATTGAAAAGAATTGTTTTTGATAATCCTAAAATATTTTTTTTTGCTTCATCGCTGTAGGCAACGACTCCACCTTTAAAATAATCTGAGCTGCCTGGCTGGTTAGTAATGAGATCGGACAGTAAACCTCCACTACATGATTCAGCAACAGCCAAGCTTAGAGTTCTCGCTTTTAGAAGATCTGCCACTGTACTAACAAGAGTCTGTTCGTTATCCCCAAAAATATGCTTACCAAGTAGATTGCGTAACATTTTTTCTGCTTCAGCTATCTCTGCCCTGGCTTTTTGATCATTACCGGTTCCTTTTATCTGCAAATCTACTTCCATGCCTCTGGCAATATACGAGATTGGATGATACTTCCAATTGCCTAAAGATTTTATTTTCGCTTCGAGCAGCGATTCGCCAATGCCAATACATTTAAGTGTCTTAACCAGGTAAACGCGATCATCAATCCGGTTTCGAAGGACTGGCAATACATAATGATCGAACATCTGCTGCATCTCATGTGGCGGACCAGGTAATAAAACGATTATCTTGCCTTGCTCTTCGATTATTGCTCCCGGTGCTGTGCCGATTTCATTTTTTAACATAATACTGCCTTCGATTATTTGCGCTTGCTTACAATTATTATCAGTCATTGTAAATCCGCGGTTCCGGAATAATGTTTTAAGTTCATCTAAGTATTGATGATCAAGGATCAGGGGTTTTTTTATTGCTGCGGAGACAGCCTCTCGGGTCAAATCGTCATCAGTTGGACCAAGTCCACCGGTAATCAGGACCAGATCGCACTTTTTTAACGCATTATTCAGTACCCTGGCTATTGCTTCCTGGCTGTCGGCAACAATTGCCATTTCACCTACCTGGATTCCTGCTGATTGTAATTTTTGGGTTAAGTAACTGCTATTGCTGTTCTCGATAAGTCCGGTAAGTAGTTCATTCCCAATACATATAATCTCAGCAATCAATAATCATTCACCTCATCTAAGGTAATTCAGCATGGACACAAACAAGAACCGCAAAGAGATTATATGCGGAGGCGGAAATAATTTTTGCTGTTATCCAGTCTCCAACCTTTAAATCAATTTTTGTATAAATGTAAACTCCACCATCAACTTCCGGAGCTTGCTCTTCAGTTCGCCCAAAGTAAATATTATGGTGATTTTCAAGCTTCCGATCAATTATAACCACTTTTTTCTTTCCAACAAATTTATGATTAAGGTAGTGACTTATTTTTTGCTGCGTAAACATTATTGAGCGATATCTTTTGGCTGCTACTCTAGCGGGTACCTTGTCGGGCATTAAATCTGCTGTTGTACCAAACTGATTTGAATATATAAAAGCTCCCAAATGTTCGAACTGATTTTTCTCGACGAAAGATTTAAGCTCTTCAAATTCATTTTTGCCTTCTCCGGGAAAACCAACCATTACCGTGGTGCGAATAGCTATACCAGGCAATACCGAGCGCAATTTTGTCAAAAGAAGGTTAATTTTCTCCCTGCTGTAATGACGTTTCATTCCTGATAATATTTTTTCGCTGGCATGCTGCAAGGGAATATCAAGGTAATTACATACCCGGGAATCATTAGCCATCTCAGTAATGAGATTTTTATTAATCCTTGCAGGGTAGGTATACATAATCCGCAGCCAGAATCGGTAGTTAAGTTTTAAGATCTTATTAACAAGCGAAGCTAGGTCTTCTGCGCTACCCTGTTCAGAGCCGTATGCTGTGGTATCCTGAGCGATTAAAACAATTTCACGGGTTCCATGTTCAAGCAGATTTCGAATTTCTTCAACGATATCCTCAGTGTTTCTGCTGCGATATGGACCTCGTATTTTTGGGATTAGACAGTAACTGCAGTTGTTGTTACATCCTTCGGCTATTTTTACATTGGCAGAATGAGCTGATCTGGACAGAATACGTTTTGCTAAAGGGCTGTAGATAGAAGGAGCCTTAATCTTAATAACTGCTCTTTTTCCCGTAAGTAGTAATTTGATGAAACGTTTAAGGTGTTTATAGCTATGAACCCCGATTGCCCCATCAATTTCTGGAAGCATATTGAGTAAAGGAGTTCCTGCAGTTTCAACCAAACATCCAGCAGCAAAGACAAGAGGATATTTGCCTTGCTTTTTTTTTGCTAGCTTCAGCAAGGTTTCAATAGATTCTTTTTGCGCTTCTTCAATAAAGCTGCAAGTATTGATCATCACCAGATCGGCATTAGCCGGATCATCAGTTACAACAAAGTTGAGATTGGAAAGATAACCTAAAATTTCTTCGGTATCGATCCTGTTTTTTGAACAGCCTAGTGAAATACAGGCTATTTTTAATGGATTCTTGTTCGCTGGTTTTTTTATCAGCTTGCTGAACGCTTGATTTTGCACTACAAGGATTCTCCAAAATTTTCAGGTTTAAAATCGCTGCAGATTTTTGCTGCTTCTTCCTCGGTGATTAGTACTTCGCGGGGTTTGCTTCCTTCAAAAGGCCCGACAATATTCTTGCTTTCCAAATCATCAATCAGACGGGCTGCCCTGGTATATCCAATTCGAAAACGTCTTTGTAACAAGGATATAGAAGCCTGCCCTGTACGAACAACAAGATCAACTGCATCAGGAAACAGGTCGTCGAGACTAGTTTTAGGATCTTCAACTTCTTCTATTTCAAAAAGATTCTGCTGTTGTTCATAATCGATCAGGCCCTGTTCTTTGATAAAATCGGTAATCTTCTTGACTTCAACTTCGCTGACATAAGCACCTTGAACCCGAAAAGGTTTTACTGAACCAACGGGATAAAAAAGCATATCACCGCGGCCGAGTAATTTTTCAGCGCCAGCCATATCAAGAATTGTTCTGGAGTCGAATTGTGAAGAAACAGTAAAAGCGATTCTTGAAGTAATATTGGCCTTGATTATCCCTGTCAGAACATCAACTGAAGGTCTCTGAGTGGCAACCAGAAGATGTATTCCAGCAGCTCTTGACATCTGTGCCAGGCGGGCTATTGAATCTTCCACTTCACCGGGAGATACGATCATTAGGTCAGCCAGTTCATCAATCACAACAACGATGTATGGCATCTTTTCCAATTCGGGATCTTCCGGCATAAGATCGTTATAGGCGCCAATATCCCGAATACCAAGTTTGGCAAAAAGATCGTAGCGTCTGCCCATCTCGCGCACCATATTTCTTAAGGCCAGGGCAGCTTTACGTGGGTCAGTTAATACCGGCATCAAGAGCTGCGGTATCCCATTGTATACACTCAGCTCTACGACTTTAGGATCAATCATTAAAAACCTGACTTGGTCCGGATTTGACTTGTAGATAATGCTAGTAATTATTGTGTTGAGACACACACTTTTACCTGCACCGGTAGCACCAGCAATTAACAGGTGCGGCATTGTAGTTAAATCAGCAATAACAGGAATGCCGGTTATATCTTTACCGAGGCCAATAGTCAGGGGTGACCTACTATGAACAAAACTCTGGTCTTCGATTACTTCACGTAAATGAACCAGTGATATAATGCTATTCGGAACTTCAATGCCTAGTGCAGCTTTGCCGGGGATCGGAGCTTCAATCCTGACCAGCGGTGCAGCGAGATTTAAAGCCAAATCATCAGAGAGGCTGACAAATTTACTTACTTTAACTCCTGCTTCAGGTTGGACCTCAAATCTTGTAACCGTCGGCCCGGACTGTACATGAACCACTTTCGCCTTCACGCCAAAACTATGAAGAGTATCTTCCAGTTTTTTGGCTCTTTCTCGGCTTTGCCGTTGATGTTGTTCCCCATTGGCTACAGGTAATGAAAGCAAATCGAGAGTTGGACATTGGTAAACTAGATGCTGTTTTGTTATTTTATTTCGATCAATTTCTTTTCTACCTGTCGACAGCGGTTTTTCTACCACGGTTTCTTCAGCTTGTAAAAAGTTATGATTAAGAACCTTTTCCGGTTCTTGATCATTTTTAATTATTTTTGGTTGTTCCGGCTCTTGCTTTGTTTCAATCATCGTGCTGCTCGGAATACCTATGCCATTAGTATTAAAATTAATATCATTGTAATGTCTGTTAGTAATCTTTTTCCCGAACCAGTTTATGATCAATCGGCCTGTACTTTCAAAGATGTTCACTATGCTGATCAAAATGTATTTTAACCCTTTAAAGATCTTTCGTATTAAATGATCTGCTTGTGTTAAGACTTTTCTGACAGAAAGATTGAGCACAAGCAGGATTGCGATCAGTGATAAGGCGCTTAGAATAACCAGGCTGCCTCTATTTCCGAACATAAAAATAAGGATCCCGGAAAATATTGAACCAACTAAGCCGCCTCCTTCTCGAGCAAAGCCCAAGGTAAGACTGGTGCGAAAAACATGAGCAGCTGATGAAAAGGGACCGTAAAAACGCATCATTTCCGTGTGGACCCAGGTAATAGCCATCAAAGCAAGTAATAAAATACCTAGCAGTCTGTTTTTGATTTGAAACTTCCCCTGTGGTAATAAAAGACGCAGTGCAAAAACTAAAATGATGATCGATATAGCGATTGCAGCGTCGCCTGCCAGATGACGCAGAATAAGATTTACATAAACCCCTATGCTTCCAGTTTGTCCAGGTTGGAAAAAACAAAGGATTGTAAAGAATGAAAATGCCAACAACATTATTCCTTTTACTTGTTGATGCATTTCCTTGTTTTTAGATTTTTTTCTCTTTCTGGCCAAATTACTCAACTCTCAATCAATGCTAGTTCAACAATAGTATAAAACATTTGTTCGTGCCTGTAAAGTAAACATTCAAAAGCTTACAGGTTGCTAAACAGTTCTAAAATAAATCTGTTAGCCCTGGCCAGCTTGTAATTATAACTAATATACCCAACACCCAGCAGTAAAAGGAGAAATAATGCAGTTTATTGCTGGTAAGAAGTTTGATAAATGTTTTTATAGCAAATAAACCTGAAATAAATGCAGTCAAAGCTCCCGCCAAATAATAAATTAGCAACTTTATATCAAACGATGTTGAAAAAAAGTGCTTTGTTTCAAGGAGCGTAGCCCCAAAGATTACAGGAACCGCAAGCATGAATGAATAGCGGATAGCGGTTTCGCGATCCAGCCCACGCCAGAGAGATCCAAAAATTGTTGATCCTGATCTTGAAATACCGGGAATTATGGCTAAAGACTGTATGAGGCCGATTAATGCAGCATCTTTTAGCTTCATTTGGTCCATTTTTCTGGAACCAACCGGAAGATATGCAAGCAGGAAGAGCAGAGTCCCAGTGATTAGAAGCATAAAACCGACCAAAATAGTTGATTTAAAAGCCAATTCTAAGTAATCCTTAAATAGCAGGCCAACTAGACCAGTCACCAAGGTTCCGGTCAACAAAAGGATCAAAAAATGACCTTGTTGTTTGTCTTTTAAAACATAAAATAGGGCTAGAAAATCTTTTCGGAAAACAGTTAAGACTGAGATCAGGGTCCCGAAATGCAATAACACTTCTAAGGTCACTCCGGGTTCTTCAAGCCCTAAGATGCTCTGAAATATAACCAGATGTCCCGAACTGCTGACTGGTAAAAATTCAGTTAATCCCTGGACCAGCCCCAATAATAAAACTTCCCACAGCGACAATTTTAATTACCCCCAATTAGCACGTTCATTGCTTTTGGCTCCAGTGTAAAGTGCATATATTCTCCGGTCAGGATTTCACCTTCCATGTGCAAAGGGTGAGATTCGCTTAAATAAAGTGTTATTTCTTTTGATCGGTACATGGCTGCTTGCTTCAAATGAATATGTTTACCGCTAAAAACTTTAGGGAAGTGGTATGCCAAGCTCAAATTATTCATTTGATCAAGAACGCATATATCAAGAAGTCCGTCATCTTGAATCGCCTGGGGAAGTATTTTCATCCCTCCACCATAGGTGCTGCCGATCCCGACTGCCACCAAAACAGGCTTTTTCGTAAAACGATTACCATCACCAAGATCAATCTCCATATCAATTGGCCGATAAGAAAACAATGTCTCGAATACGGCATAGATATATGCCCAAATTCCATTGAGCGGTTTTATACCTTTATTAACTCTCTGCGCAACAGTCGCATCAAATCCTACGCCTACTGAGTTAATAAAATAGCGATTCATAACTTTGCCCAGATCAATCTTCTTAACCACTGCTCGTTGTAAAGCCTGACAAGCTTCAATCACATCGCGGGGCATATTAACACTCATCGCAAAATCATTGCCTTTGCCACCGTGAATAGCAGCCAGAACAGCATCGCTACCGGCCAACCCGTTTAATACTTCATTTACGGTCCCATCACCGCCGGCCGCAACAACGATGTTATAACCTTCTTTTACAGCCTGTTTAGATGCATCAATTGCATCTCGTGGCTCCTTAGTCTGATAAATATCGAAATGCAAATTAGCATCTTTAAAATAATTTTCGATTACAGGCATAAGTGCCTTGGCCCTTCCACTCCCGGCAATTGGGTTCAGAATGAATTTATAACGATTCATCTAATAGCCCCCTTTTCCATTTTTAGTACTTTTTTATTTGAAAAGAGAACGCTTAAGCGCGTTCTCCGGGACTAAATTGATAATCACTATTGCAGCTTGTTATCTTGAGTTGGAATATCAATGATAATTGGCATGATCATCGGGCGTCTGCCAGTGTGTTCATAAAAATATGATGATGCCGAATCGCGAATCCGCGACTTAATTTTATTCCATTCACTTAACTTTTCGTTATTAATTTTATTAATTGTTTTTAACAGAGATTCTTTTGAACCTTCGATCAGGTCAACTGACTCCCTGACATAAACAAAACCGCGGGTTATTATCTCCGGTCCAGCTAATAGTTTTCCATTATCCTGGTTGATCGCAAGCACGATAATAACAATCCCATCTTCAGATAGAATCTGGCGATCACGAATCACAACTTCTCCTACGTCACCAACACCAAAACCGTCAACCAAGATCCGCCCTGCCGGGACAGTACCGGCGAGCCTGCCTTTGCCATCAGTGAATTCCATGACACTACCGGGTTTGACGAGAAAAACATTATTTTCTGGAATGTCAAGATTTTGGGCGATTTTTGAACAATACGTCATCTGTCGGAATTCACCGTGCACCGGGATAAGATAACGGGGTCGCAGAAGATTAATCATCAGTTTGATCTCTTCTTCACTGCCATGCCCTGATACATGGACTCCTGATACAGCCCTGTAAATAACCTCTGCTTTTAACTGAAAGAGATTATTAACGGTTCGGGCTACTAACTTTTCATTTCCGGGAATTGGATTGGCTGCAATGATTACAGTATCACCTTCCCGGACTTCAACCTGCCGGTGCTCAGATTGGGAAATTCTAGTTAAAGCCGACATCGGTTCTCCCTGGCTGCCGGTAGTAATTAACGCCATTTTTTCAGGATTGATCTCCTTGATCTGATCGACATCAACCAAAACGTCAACCGGTATTTTTAAATAACCCAGCTCTGTGGCGATATTAACCGAATTAACAATGCTACGTCCAATCACACAAACCTTCCGCTCGTAACGGACAGCGGCATTGACAACCTGCTGAATACGGTGGATATTGGAAGCAAAAGTAGCAAGAATAATTCTGCTGTTCGACAAGCGGAATATTTCATCGATACTGTTGCCAACTACTTTTTCCGAAAGTGTATAACCGGGACGATCCGCATTTGTAGAATCGATCAAAGCAGCGACAACACCCCGTTTACCTATATCTGCCAATTTGTGATAATCCGTGATTCGTCCGTCAACAGGAGTTTGATCGAATTTAAAATCACTAGTGTAAACTATGATTCCGGCCGGGGTTTCAATAGCCAAGCCTACTGAATCAGGAATACTGTGATTTGTTCTGAAAAAATCGATCTTGAAATTCGCGGAGAGAACCAAGTTATTGTCCGGAACAATCTCATTCAGTTGTAAATCCTTTACAGGATGTTCCATTAGTTTCGCCTGTAAGAGCCCGAGAGTTAGCCTGGTTCCATAAATCGGTGCTTTAATATCTTCTAAAATAAATGGCATTGCGCCGATATGATCTTCATGACCATGTGTTAGTATAATTCCCAAAACATTAAGTTTGTTCTCCAGGATGTAAGATATATCAGGAATGACAATATCAACTCCTAACATCGATTCATCCGGAAATTTTAGGCCGGCGTCCATCAAAATACATTCATTGCCGACCTGCACTAAAAACATATTTTTTCCTATTTCACCAACCCCGCCAAGCGGAATTAATTTTACTACCTGATTATGATTTTTTTTAGACAAATTAATCCTCCAATATAGTACCTAAAATAATTATTAAGGTATTTATTTAGCGACCGCTGAAGTCAGACCGCTTAACACTTACCCTGTATGACCAAATCCACCATCACTTCGATTTGTAGCCGGAAGCTTTTCTTTTAGGGTCAAAATCGCCCTGGCTACCGGTGATAGAACCATTTGGGCAATCCGATCTCCGCGCTTAATAATAAAGGGTTCATCGCCTAAGTTAGCCAATATTATTTTTATTTCACCTCGGTAGTCGGAATCGATAGTTCCCGGAGCGTTTAAAATCACTATCCCGTTATTTATAGCAAGACCACTGCGAGGGCGAATTTGCAGCTCATAACCTGAAGGTACAGCTACTACTAATCCGGTTGAGATTAATTTCCGATCTCCCGGTTTTATTAATTCCGCTTCGGCAACTGCAGCGTAAAGATCCATCCCGGAAGCGCCCTCAGTCATATAGCGCGGCAGTGGAAGATCTTCAGCTGCACTTGTTTTTTTGATTATAACCTTAACGGTGTCCCAGTTGATTACTGCACCTCCACCGTTCCAGTTACCATTTCAATAATCATTGCAGTGTTTAGGGGCAATATTTTCTAATCTAATCCCGACGCTGACGCGATTTTTCCCGGCGTTCATGATCATTTCCGGCTCCTTCAGGCCTTGGCAGCAGGGCTTTTCGGGAAAGGTTAATCCTTCCTTTTTCATCAATATCGAGAACTTTAACTTCGATCTTGTCACCCAGTTTAACAACATCTTCGGTTTTATCGACGCGATGATGTGCGAGGTGAGAGATATGCAACAACCCTTCTTTGCCAGGTAATAATTCGACAAAAGCACCATAGCGTTCAACCCTGGTCACTTTACCTAAATAAATTTCACCAGCTTCAACATCTTTCACCAGTGCTTCAATCATCTGTTGCGCTTTTTTACCATTTTCAGGATCTACGGCAGCAATAAACACCCGGCCATCTGGTTCAATATCAATGCCCACTCCGGTTTCAGCGATTATTTTATTGATCATTCTTCCGCCTGGCCCGATAACATCTCTGATTTTATCAATACCAATCTGCATTTTTATCATGCGTGGAGCATTCGGAGATAATTCAGGCCTTGGAGTTGAAATGGTTTCGTTCATGATGGCCAGTATATGCTTGTAGCCCCGATCAGCCTGTTCCAAAGCTTTTTCCAATATGGTGCTGGAAATACCCTTGATCTTTATATCCATCTGAATAGCGGTTATGCCTGATTCAGTCCCAGCAACCTTAAAATCCATATCTCCAAGAAAATCTTCGACTCCCTGGATATCAGAAAGGATAGCAATATCTTCACCTTCTTTGATCAGACCCATGGCGATTCCCGCTACAGGACGCTTTAGTGGAACACCGGTATCCATCATCGACATTGATCCGGAACAGACACTGCCCATTGAAGTTGAACCATTCGATTCAAGGACTTCAGAAACGAGGCGAATAGTGTAGGGAAAATCATCTTCCGAGGGGACAACCGGCTCTAAAGCACGTTCTGCCAAGGCTCCATGACCAATCTCCCTGCGGCCGGGACCGCGCATAAACCCGGTTTCACCGACACTGTAGGGTGGAAAATTATAATGGTGCATGAAGCGTTTCGATTCTTCCAAACCAAGTCCATCCAGCAGCTGCACATCACGCAGGGCAGAAAGTGTGCAAACATTCATTACCTGGGTTTGTCCGCGGGTAAATACCGCTGATCCGTGAGTGCGTGGTAATACCGATATTTCACAGCTAATCGGTCTGATCTCTTCGGTTTTTCTCCCATCAGCCCTTAAACCTTTTTTAATCACCAATGCACGCATTGTCTCTTTTAACACAAGTTCGAAGATTTTTGCCAACTCAGTTTCTTGTTCAGGATATTGTTCGGCAAGTTCTTCGATCATGGCTGATTTTATAGTTGACAAAAACTCTTCGCGTTCTTTTTTTTCAACAATCTGAAACGCTGCTTCAATTTTATCCCTGGTCAGCACTTCTATTTTCTGCTGGATATCGTCAGAGATTTCTGCTGCAATAAACTCCATTTTTGACATGCCGTTTTCGTTAACCATTTTTTCCTGCACAGAAACAATTTCTTTGATTACCTGATGTCCGGCTTCGATACACTGCAGCAGTTCTTCTTTACTGATTTCATTTGATCCTGCTTCAACCATCATTACTGCTTCTTTTGTTCCCGCGAGCATTAAATGCAGGTCACTTTTCTGTGTTTCATCCTGGTTTGGATTAATGACCGGTTTCCCGTCGATTAAGCCGACGATAACCGCTCCTACTGGTCCGTCAAAAGGAATTTTTGATAGCGATAAGGCAGCGGATGCGCCGATAATCGACAAAGGCTCCGGAGGGCAATCCTGGTCCATCGATAATACAGTTGATACAATATGGACAGAATTACGGAAACTTTTAGGGAAAAGTGGTCTTAATGACCGATCGGTAAGCCGGCAGCCCAAGATTGCTCTTTCCGTTGGACGTCCCTCTCTTTTAATAAAACCACCTGGTATCCTGCCTACTGCATAAAGTCTCTCTTCATAGTCAACCGTAAGCGGAAAAAAATCGATTCCTTCGCGTGCTTCATCTGCAACGGTTGCAGTTACGAGAACAACCGTATCACCGTATCTCATCAAAACAGAACCACTGGCCTGTTTAGCCAGCCTTCCTGTTTCGAAGGTCATTTTTCTGCCTTGCAAATCAAGTTCATATACGTTCATATTTCTAGTACTCCTCTCATGTAAAAACACAACAAAACCGTAAACACGGGGGTAATCATCCCCCCGTGTTTATCGATTCTTTACTTTCTCAATCCAAGCTTGGCTAGAATTGCCTGGTAACGTTCAGGTGAACGGTCACGCAGGTAGTTTAAAAGGCCTCTCCTGCGCCCGACCATTTTCAACAACCCTCTTTGTGAATGAAAATCCTTCTTATGGATCTTTAGGTGGTCGGTAAGATAATTAATTCTTTCAGTCAGAAGTGCAATTTGCACTTCCGGAGAACCAGTATCGCCTTCATGCCTCTTGTGCAGATCAATGATCTGCTGCTTGCGTTCATTATCCAACATTAAGCTATCCTCCCTTATTATAAAACGCCGCAAGCCAAGCGAAACGTCGGGAAATCGTTTTCCCTAGCCTGCGGTTTAAACTATGATGATCTTAGCACACTACACCCTGCTTGTAAAGAAAGGGCACTTTCAGTAATACCTTCCTGCAATAATAACAAGAGATCACGCGCTTTTTGAATATCTTTTGCAATTTGTTCTCTGAGCATATGTGGTGATGGAAAATATCTGGTATCTCTTAATTTTTCTAAAAAGCAAAGCCGGATAGTTTGCTCATAGAGTGAACCATCAAAATCAAGAAGGTGCGTTTCTGCAGTTCGATCAGCATAATTATTAAATGTCGGTTTTAGACCAACATTTGTAACTCCGTAGTAGATATGATCGCTTATTTTACCTGCGGCAGTAAGATAAACGCCATCACCTGGCCAAAGCAGATTTCCATTAGTGGTCAAGTTTGCCGTAGGGTATACCAGGCGATGTCCAAGACCACTTCCACGGCATACCTTTCCTTCCCGGTAAAAAAAGTAATTAAGATATTCAGCCGCTTCCCGGACTGAACCTTCAATTAGCATTTTACGGATTAGTGAACTGCTTACGATTCTTTCTTTATAAGTCAGCAAAGGTTGCACGACTGTCATAAAACCTTTGTTATGACCCCATTTTATTAAGGTTTGTGCGTTACCGGCACCAAGACGACCAAAACGATAGTTTTCACCGATAAATACAGCGTTTACCTTTAACTTTTCAATCAGGATTTTCTGGATAAATTGTTCCGGTTCAAGTGAAGCGAGTTGTTCTGAGAATGGCTCGATAATCATATAGTCAACATCCAACTCAGCCATAATTTCAGCACGATCTACCAGATCTGACAACAAGGACACGTTTTTACCTTTCCTGAGCATATTCAGGGGGTGAGGGTTAAATATTAACGCAGCGCTCGCACCTCCTGCTCTTTGAGCCTGTCGAACAGCTGCTTTCAAAATAGCCTGATGGCCACGATGAATCCCGTCAAAATTGCCAAGAGCTAGATGCAAATTTTTGATATCCGGCGGAAACTGAACTAAATTATTAATAATCTCCATCTATTTGTAACTCCATCAGCATAAATTAGTATTAAGAAATTTTAACGTTTTTATCTTATATGCTTCATGATGCTTCATAATTTTCCCTAGCGCTAGAAACAAGCCATCCGCATTATAAAGTCTGTATACAAGATCATCGATAAAAACAGAGTGCGGTTTTTCCGGAAAAATATCTATAGTTTGACCATTCTGCAATTTTTCCAGCTCCAGATCGGTCATTACAAGAGCGGGTAAATGCTGAAGTGCAGAGTCCATCGGCAGGATAGCCGCTTCGAGTTGATTTTTGATCTCAAGCTGCCTGAGCTGATCAAGGGTAAACGAATTTTCAATACAATAGGGCCCAACCGCTGTACGGGTTAGGGCAGCAAGATAAGCTCCGCAACCGATTAAGTTTCCGATATCTACAGCCAGGCTTCGCACATAGGTACCACGGGAACAAATTAAGTTAATGGTAAGCTGCGGTTCATGATTAAAACGATAACTTTTAATTTCGAGTTGATAAATTTCTATCGTTCTCGATTTCCTGGGGACAGCCTTTCCTTCCCTCGTCCAGCGATACAAAGGGCGGCCTTTATATTTTAAAGCAGAATAAAGCGGTGGCAATTGCTGCTGTATACCCTGAAAAGTCTTTTCAATAGTGGCTAATTGTACTTTGTTTAAATGGGGAACTGAACTTTCTTTGATGACCTTACCTTCCGCATCTCCTGTCTCAGTAACTCTGCCCAAAGTAATATCTGCCAAATATTGTTTGGGAAGCTCAATGATAAATTCAGTTAAACGGGTAGCCTTTCCCATACATACAGGCAAAACCCCTTCGGCCTGCGGATCAAGGGTTCCGGAATGTCCAGCCTTTTTACTTGAAAATATCTGTCTGACAGCCTGCAGAGTTTGATGTGAACTGTATCCTCTAACTTTATTGATCACTACGATTCCATTTACCAATTTCTAACCCCTGGTATTAAAGTTCTTTTAGCATTTCAAAGGCTTCTCTTAAAACCTTCTCTTTCACTGTTTCATAGTTTCCTTGCAAACGGCACCCTGCAGCACGGACATGGCCTCCGCCGTTAAGCTTTCCGGCCAGGGCACTGACATCGAGTAACTTGGATCTGAAGCCCACCTTTACCTCACGATCACTTTCTACGTAGAACAAGATACCCAGTTCTATACCCTCAATATTACGGGTATAATTGACAATACCGTCCAGATCATCGGTTGTAGCACCACTACCAACCCGGATATCTTTGCTAATTGTCATTACAGCTACTGTTTGCTTGAGGTAAAGCTCCAAACTGGATATCGCTTCTTTTAGCAGAATGAAAAACGATAAGGGTCTTTCATCAAAAATCTTCTGCGAAAGCACTCCCGGACTAAGATCGTATTTCAGAAGCTCGGCAATTACCAGGTGAGTATGCGAGGTTGTGTTATCATACTTGAAAGATCCGGTATCCGTTGAGATTGCTACATATAGCGCTTCGGCGATTGGCTGATCGAGCTCAACACCCAGCTCTTTCAAGATACCAAATACTATTTCACCGGTAGCCGAAGCTTCTGCATCAATCAAGTTAAGAGAACCGAAACTTTGATTAGTCACATGATGGTCAATATTGATTATTCTAGCGAAAGACATCACCTGATCTTTAAAAAGACCAAGTCTTTCTTCATCGCTGCTATCTAAAACAATAACTACTTTTGAACTAGTCGAAGAAAAAACCTGATTATCGACCAGTTCAGCCCCTTTAAGAAAAGTGTATTTGCGGGGAATTGGTCCGGGTGTAAACATTTGCACCTTTTTACCAATTCTTTTTAACCCGGCGCCTAAAGCCAGCAGCGAACCAATACTATCACCATCAGGCAACATATGCGAAATTAAAGTGAAGTTATCGTCTTTCAGCAGGATTTCAATTATTTTCTCCCGATCGTTCATTAGATGTTCTCTTCATTATTCAATGATTTGATTACTTTTTCAATATGGGCACCGTATTCCATGGAATTATCGAGGAAAAAATTAATATCTGGTGTGTATCTTAACCTGATCCGCTTGCCAATTTCGCTACGAATGAAGCCAGAAGCCCTGATTAATGTTTGTAACGTTTCATTTTTATCAGTATCACTTCCGTAAACACTGATATAAACAGAAGCATAGCGCAAATCCTTTGATAGCTCAACTCCTGTAACACTTGTCATCGCAACAATCCGCGGATCTTTAATTTCACCAGAAATAATAGAACTGATATCTTTTTTTATCTGTTCGGCTACTCGCCGGACTCTGTTCTCAGACATCTTAAGCCTCCCACGCTCACTATAAAAAAACGAGTCGGATCAACTTTTATTAACGGGCCACTTGTTCCATAATATATGCTTCGACGATATCTCCCTCGTGTAAATCATTAAAGTTTTCCAGTAATATACCACACTCATATCCCGCTTGGACCTCGCGGACATCATCTTTAAAACGTTTCAGTGAATCAATCTTCCCCGAGTCAAGTATAACCGTTCCGTCTCTAATCACCCTGATCAATGCATTGCGGTTAATCTTGCCTTCGGTAACATGCGAGCCGGCAATATTCCCCAATCTTGATACTTTGAAAAGTTGGCGAACCTCAGCCTGACCTTGAATCACTTCTTTCATAATCGGTTTAAGTAAACCGGTTACGGCTGCCTTGATATCTTCTATCGCTTCATAAATAATTCGGTATAACCTGATATCAACTTGATCCTGTTCCGCCAACTTACGTGCATTATTATCCGGGCGGACATTAAAACCAATTACGATTGCATTTGAGGCTGAAGCCAGCATAATATCGGATTCACTGATCGCCCCGACACCTGTATGGATAATCTTAATCTGGACTTCTTCTAGACTTAACTTATAAAGAGCATCTTGCAAGGCTTCAACGGAACCATGAACATCGCCTTTTAAGATTAGATTCAAATCTTTAACTTCACCTTCCTGGATCTGTTTAAAAAGATCATCCAGGGTTACTCTTTGCGTATACCGAGTCGCCTCTTTTAGCTTCATGGATCTTTTTTGGGCTACCTGCCTGGCAATGCGATCATCACTGACAACCTGAAAAAGATCTCCAGCTAGTGGAACTTCATTTAAGCCCTGTATTTCAACTGGAGTTGAAGGTCCGGCTGATTTAACTTTTTCTCCACGGTCATTAACCATTGCCCTTACTTTACCTGCTATTGAACCACAAATTATTGGATCGCCGACTCTCAAGGTACCATCTTGGACTAGAACAGTTGCTACTGGGCCGCGACCACGGTCAAGTTTAGCCTCAATCACCGTTCCCCTGCCAGATCTTTCGGGGCTTGCCTTTAATTCCGCAACTTCAGATAAAAGCAAGATCATCTCAAGCAATTCATCCAATCCGTCGCCCCGAATTGCACTGACAGCGACAAATATAGTATCCCCACCCCACTCTTCAGCAACCAGGCCGTGTTCAGAAAGCTGTTGTTTAACGCGATCGGGATTAGCATCCGGTTTGTCAATTTTATTTACGGCAACCAAGATCGGTACCTGGGCAGCCTTAGCATGATTTATGGCTTCAATCGTTTGTGGCATGACACCGTCATCAGCTGCGACTACGAGAATTGCTAAATCAGTTACCTGGGCGCCCCTGGCACGCATTGCCGTAAAGGCTTCATGACCGGGGGTGTCAAGGAAAACGATCTTTTTATCGTTGACCTTAACCTGGTAAGCACCGATATGCTGGGTAATACCACCAAATTCTCCTGCAGTTACATTGGCACTTCTAATGGCGTCCAGCAAAGATGTTTTACCGTGATCTACATGCCCCAACACGGTCACTACTGGTTTCCTGGGTAGTTCTTTCTTCTGATCGTCACCCTCAAAAGCAAGCAGTTCTTCTTCCACCGGATCTTCGATATAATCAAGATCATAGCCGTATTCATCTGCTACAAGCTCTATTGTCTCCTGATTCAAGGGTTGGTTAATATTGGCCATCACGCCTACTTCGAGCAAAAAACCGATCAATTGAGATGGTGTTATTTCCAGATGACCGGCAAGTTCACCGACAGAAACCTGCCCTTCCAATTTAATGCTAGGCTTTTTTGCTTTTAGCAGAGCTGCCCTTTTTTCTTCTTGAATTGCTTTACGAGCCTTCCTACTCGGAGCAACTGCTTTTTCTTCAATTACTTTTTTTTCTTTCTTTTTAGCCGGTTTCGATGGTTCTTCTTCCTTCTCACTTGTTACTTTTTCTTTTTCTACTTTTGGAGAATCCTGCGGTGGTTTCTCATCAGACTGTCCAGTTAAAACTGACATCACTCTTTTAGCTTCGTCATCAGTCAAGGTACTCATATGGTTATTAACTATAATTTCCATACTTTCCATTACTTCAATTAACTTTTTACTGGTTATACCCAGCTCTTTTGCCAACTCATACACCCGTACTTTACTCATTAAAACACCTCCATCAAGTAAACCCTCCCCGTTTTCAACCTTCTAAATGTCGGGTTTGTAACAAGAGTTCAATTAATTCAGCCTCCAACTCAGCCGATATCGGCTGCTGTAAATTCTTTTCCAGCCTCTTGCCCTTGATTGCATGCTTCAAGCAGTCTTCAAGGGGGCAAATATAAGCTCCTCTACCAGGTTTCTTACCGGTTAGATCAAGGACAATTTGCTGATCAGGAGTCCTTACTATTCGTATTAGCTCCCGTTTTGATTTTTGTTGTCGGCAACCAATGCAGGTTCGCATTGGAATTTTTCTTTTCCTAATCATTATTTTCTATTTCCTCTTCCGGATCAACTCCCGGGTTTGGATCTGGATCACTATTTTGGCTAAGATCTTCTATAGAGCTTTGATCGATATCAACTTCATTATCTTCATCTGATTTTTCAGCCAGTCCGATTGCTGAAAGACTTTTTTCTGTATATTGCGTCTCACTCGATATATCGACCTTCCATCCGGTAATTTTTGCGGATAAGCGGGCATTTTGACCCTCTTTTCCTATAGCCAGTGACAGCTGGTTGTCAGGAACAACAACTGTTGCCAGTTTATTTTCCGAATCAAGCATTACCGATGCAACCTTCGCCGGACTGAGCGCATTAGCGATGTATTCTTCAGTTTCTTCACTCCATTTTACGATATCAATTTTTTCACCTTTTAGCTCGGTGCTAATTGCTTGAACTCTACTTCCTTTTGGCCCTACACAAGCCCCCACAGGATCAATATCTTTGTTGTTAGAATAAACCGCTAATTTTGAGCGATATCCGGCTTCGCGCGCAGCAGCTTTGATTTCAACAATGCCTTCATAAATCTCCGGTACTTCCATTTCAAATAAACGTTTTAGAAAACCGGTATGTGTCCGCGATACGATGATTTGGGGTCCCTTGGTTGTTTTTTTGACATCGATGATATACGCTTTAACTCTTTCTCCCTGCCTATACCGTTCGTGGTTTATCTGCTCTTCAATGGGCAATATCGCTTCTGTTCTTCCCAAATCAATGATTACATTGCGCTGCTCGAATCTTCTTACCAATCCGGTAATAATCTCTTCTGTTCTGTCAACAAAACTTTCATAAATAAGTTCACGTTCTGCTTCCCTGATTCGCTGAATAACAACCTGTTTTGCAGTCTGGGCGGCAATTCTTCCGAATTCTTTCGGAGTTACTTCCATTTCAATCAGATCACCAAGCTGGCAGCGTGGATCATATACTTTTGCTTCATAAAGGCTGACTTCCTGTTGTTCTGATTCAACATTCTCAACCACTTTAAGCTGGGAAAACACCTTAATCTCTCCGGTATCGCGGTCAATAGTAACACTTACCGCCGGGGCAGACTGATAATTTCTTTTATAAGCTGATATCAGTGCAACTTCGAGCGCATCAAACAGAATATCTTTACTAATCCCTTTCTCTTTTTCAAGGGAATCAAGAGCTGCAAAAAGCTCTTTATTCATTTTCCGCTAAACCTCCTTTCTTTCATTTGCTTTTCATATTCTTCGTCCCTGGTTTAATAGACCATCGATGAGCTTTTTGAATTAAACCGAAGGGTATCTCGGTCTCTAGACCCCCCTCACTTTCAACTGTGATAAAACCAGCATTAACATTCTTCAGCTTTCCGGCAAACTTATCTTTTCCAAGAATTGCTTCCGAAGTTGATATCTTAACCATATCTCCGATAAAACGCTTAAAATGTTCGAATTTTTTCAGAGGTCTTTCAGGTCCAGGTGAAGATACTTCAAGCAAGTAAGCATGAGGCAAAGGATCGTGTAAATCTAAAAGTCCTGAAATTGCTTTGCTAATTTCCTCACAATTTTCAATTGTCACCCCTGCGGAAGAATCAATACAGACAAATACTTTCCCCTGGCGCCCTGAATAGTAATTTAAATCGATCATTTCGAAACCCCTGTTCTCGATCAAAGGCTCAATCAATTCCACCAGTTTCTTTCTTGTATCTTCCCAGTTCATCTAAATTCCTCTTAAACAGTAAAAACCCTCTGTAACATGAAAGAGTGGGAAACCCCACCCTTCGCGAAAAATTCTTCCTTTTTTAATTTATCATAAAGAATCTCCGGATGCAATAGCGGCAGCTATTTTAGCCGGAGATCTAAATCCTTGCAATCAGTTATTTACTATGATCAGCATTTAAAGCATAACGGATAATTTCCCAGTACATTCGTAATCTTGAAAATAAACCTTTCCAAAATCCGAGTTTTTCCTCTTTCATAATATGGGATAGATCCGGTAATTCTACGGTTACATTTTCAATATTCTGTTCCTCAACGTATTGGTGGAGGGCAACCTCAAGGCCAAAACGGGCCAGATCAAGATCGGAAAGATTTTCCAATATGTTTCGCTTTATCGCTCGTTGGCCTGAGAGAAATGGTGCAACTTTTTGTGCAAAATCAGTAATAATTCTACCTTTTTTAAAAACACCTGTTGTCATCAGCGCTTCCCCCTTAATCAGGGGAATGATTAAAGACTGAATATGCTCCGAGGTTAATCCGGTTAAATCAGCGTCAAGAATGAGAACGATTTCATTTTGACAATTATCAAGACCAGCTTTAACCGCACCACCCTTACCGCGATTCTCAAGCAATTCGATGATTCGGACTTCCTTAAAGGCTGAAGCGACCTGCACTGTCTGGTCCTCTGAACCATCACTAACAACTATGATTTCATCAATCAGAGGCGTAGCGATAATCGTTTTCAAAACAGGACCAATATTATCTTCTTCATTAAAGGCCGGAATAATCACCGTAGTTTTCAATAATCTTTGCCTGCTCCTTTTTTGTGATCAATCCGTTCTTTTTCCAATTCTAAACTTAAAACATTTAGAAGCTGATCAAGGTTAACTCTTTTGATCACCTTACCTTTCTTAAAAAGCAATCCCTTTTTTTGGCCGGCGCAAACCCCGATATCAGCTTCCCTTGCTTCGCCCGGGCCATTGACAGCGCAACCCATAACAGCAACTGTCAGCGGCAAATCGTAGTGTTCTAAAATACTTTCAATTTCATTTGACAGGCTGACCAAATCTACCTGGCAACGACCGCAGGTAGGACATGAAATCAACTCAGCATTAAAGCGGCGCAACTTCAGGGCCTGAAGAATTTTTTTGGCAATCTTAATCTCTTCAACCGGTGAAGCTGTCAGCGAGACCCTGATTGTGTCACCAATCCCTTCAGCCAAAAGCGTGCCTATGCCAATTGCTCCCTTAATCATCCCTGTCTCCAAGGGACCGGCTTCAGTAATTCCCAAATGTAAAGGATATTCAGTTTGGACTGCAAAAAGACGATTAGCGTTAATTGTTTTCAAGACATCAGAATCCTTAATTGAAACTACAAAATTTTGATAATTTATTTTTTCTAGGCTCTCAACAAAACCAAACACTGAATTGACCAAAGCTTCCGA